>ERZ773235.247-NODE-247-length-78191-cov-10.389116_pt1 | contig 78191 bp, 91 predicted proteins | sample MGYA00580522_ERZ773235 | MGnify/ENA primary metagenome ERZ773235 (study PRJEB29015, sample SAMEA2737797) | human gut metagenome | biome: human gut; feature: human-associated habitat; material: faeces | place: China | collected 2012 ...
CAGAATTTTCTGTTGGCAGTTCCAGTTGCAAACGCTTTTGCGTTATGGTACGATAAGTTCAGCAAGCTGGAAATTTATCGCAATATTTCATTCTTGGATTATACTCGCTTATAGATAATTGGTTCATCATATCCAAAAGTTTTCTTTCCATTAACTTCCATGCTTTCAGATACCTCCAGACAACTATCAGAAAACTTTTCCCAAAGCTTAAATGTCATTACCGGTGAAAACTGGCTTGTACTGCCTCCTTCCCAGATTCCATCTTTCTCATGATAGAGCGCCGGAGTGAATTTTTCAGATTTTTTCAATTCAGTGTAGTCAGCATTTTTCATAGAATCATATGAAAACGTACTTTTATCTTCTCCTTCTGGTATTTCATAAGAATACAACACAATTCCGTCTTCTTTCTCTGTAATAAGGAAAAGATGTGGGGAAGCATGGCGTTTACCATTTGTCTCATAGTAGCTTTCTTCAACAACAAATTTACCATTAAAATCTTTAGGAAGGTTTAAAATTTTCTCATTACAGATTGTATTAATGTGTTCTGCATAAGGATATGTTTTTCCTTTTCTCTGCATATTATCAAACTGCTCTTTGTTATTAAAGTGTCCCGTCATCATATTAATAAAATTATCGAGCTTCATCATGCTTTTTACCTCCAAATTCCGATTTGTTGCACAATTATCGCATTTAAATTGTACCATAAAACTTGTGAACAATTCTACCGTCATTTTGGAATATATGAGAAAAGTCCGAACAGTTTTCTGCCCGGACTTTCTCGCTCAATCGTAAATCAATTCTGCTCTGGAGGTCAACGGTATTCGGCTGGACTGCACGAATGATGAGGTCGTCGAGGTCGGTCTTGCTGTCGCCTCCGGCGCGATGGACGGCGAGACGCTGTTGGAATGGGTGCGAGTGCACCGTGTCTGACCCAGTTTTGACCCAGAACACGAAAAATGCAGGCAGGGCTGGACGGAAACAACGGAAAATCCGCCGAGTGAACGGCGGTAAAAAGCACAAATCGGAGCCGAAATGGCTCCGATTTGTGCTTGAGACAACCTACGGACCAGAAGGCCGGGGGTTCGAATCCCTCACGGCGTGCCAAAAAACCTGCTAAATTCGCAAGAATTTGGCAGGTTTTTTGTATTTTTCGAAGCAGTTAGAAAAATCCCAATGCCGCAAAATTCAACTTTAGTTCAACTCGCTTTCAAAAGTTCACGCCTTTTTCAAAAATATATCTCCCAAAATATCGGCATTTCTCTGGTCTGCTTCTGCGATTACATGGCTGTAAATATCACATGTTGTCGAAACCTGAGCGTGCCCCAGTCTCTTGGAGATCGACACAGAATCGACGCCGTTGAAATAGAGCAATGAGGCCATTGTATGCCGAAATGCGTGAGGGTTGATGTGCGGCAGGCCGTGCGCTTACTGAATTTGGCAAGCCAGCTTGTTATGCTGTCCGGGTGCATCGACTTTCCATCTTCCTGCGCAAACAAGAATCCTTGATCGTGATAGTATTCACCCAGCCGCAGACGTTCCGCGTTCTGCCATGCCCGGTATTGCCGAAGGAGCTGCATCGTTTCCGTTGGCAGAGAAACCCAACGATCCGAGGTCGCGGTTTTGGGTGTATCCTCATATACGCCTATATCCGGCGAGTAAAGGATATTGTTGCAGATATGGACGCGGCTTCCTGCGAAGTCAACGGCATTCCATTTTAGCCCTAACACTTCACCGCGCCGCGCTCCTGTAATAAGAAGCAGGTGCGTGAGCATTCTCCATTTCGGTGATTCCGCTTCAAGCGCATCACGAATTGCCGCCACCTGCTCGGGCTGAAAATAGTTGACCTCTTTTTTGCTGACCTTCGGCAAGGCCGCCTTTGACGCAACACTAAACGGGACAAGCCCCTCTTTTGCAGCCTGGTCAAGCACTGTAGAAATTAAACGGTGATGCTCCAATATTGTTTTTGCCGATAATCCTTCACCGGTACGTTTGTTTTGCCCCGGTTTGGCGAGATCGGTGTAAAAGCTGTTCAGGTGATCGGCACGGAGGTCTTTTAACTTGATATGCCCAATGGCGGGATAGATGCGTGCTGCAAGGTCTCGATAACTCACAATGGTATTGTGTTTTGCCCCGCGCTGCTCTTTCAGATCAATCACATAATTGCAGTATTCCTCAAACTTCAAACGGCTGTCGGAGGTCACACCCTCCCGGCATTCCTTTTCAAAGGTCGCGGCGAAAGCCTCGGCCTTTTTCTCGCGCTTTTCTCCGTCCATGTGGGCGAGACTTCAAAGGTGGCTGTCCACGGCTTGAGCTGCTTTCCGTCAGAACCACGGCCACGGTGAACGCGGACGGAGTAGGAGATCAGCTTGCCGGACTTGTCCCGGCGTTCTTGAATGTTAGCCATTGTCAGCCCTCCTTTGACGCATTGAATTCAGCTTCAACTTTTCTTTTGATTTCTTGAACGATAAAACCAAACCGCGTAGAAAGATTGTATTCACATAAATCAGCTTTTTCCGTTCCAGCGCTAATTGTATTCAGTAGTTTCGAATTTGGCTTATAGGCCTCGCCACTCGTACTAACGGCTGCTACCTGTTTTTCTCTGCACTCTCGCAGCTGTTTAACATAATACAGAGCTTCACTATACTCATGTATATAACATAGCGCATCCTCCAAATTGTCACTTTCAAGCAAGAAGTTCAGAGAATTTACATTGTCTGAATACTGACTTTTATATAGCAATAATCTGGAAACTGCTTTTTCGGACAGACCTGTCATGTCACAGATATCTGAATTATCTTTCTTCTTTTTGTCGTAGTCGCCAAGCAAATAGGCAACATCGCAATCAAATATGGTAGCAAGCGCAATCATTCTTTCCAAAGGCGGCAATGTAACGCCTCGCTCCCAACTTGATACTGTTGTTTGCCCCATTACTCTTTCTTTTGTAGGCGCTATATCAAATAAACGATTTGTTAGCTCTTCTTGGGTTAATCCTTGCCGTTTTCTTAGCTCCTTTATTCGTTTGCCGATATCAGCTTTTCGATGCTCGTACTTAAAAATATCATTCAAAATGATAATCTCCTTTCGCGGAAAATCATTATTAACGCTATAATAGCATACCAAATACAAGATTGCAAGGTTAAAATGGACACAACAAAACGAAAGGAGATGAATTTTGTGTTCCAAACGATTCGGCAAACGGCGAAGTTCCTTGACATCCCCGAGCATCTGCTCCGTTCTCTCGTTGCAAGAGGTGTTTGCCCTGGGGTCTATTCTGGCAATCGCTTTCTTGTCCACGTTGAGGCGCTACGAGAATATCTTGACGCGGAGAGCTGCAATGTGCAGGAGGAACGAGTATGAAAAAATATTTGGTATCTGATTTGCTCCACGAGGGGGCGGAAAACGGCACGATGTTCACAGAATTAGTCCAGCTTACGGGTGAGGATGAACGGTCGATCCGCCGTCGCATCCAAACAGAGCGTAAAGCCGGAAAACTGATTCTGTCCGACTGCAAGAGCGGGTATTTTCTGCCGACGAGCACGCTTGATATTCAGCGCTTTATCCGTTCGATGTCGAGACGATCAAGGGAGATCGCGGCAATCTCACACGCAGCGGAGGACGCGCTTTTGAAAATGACCGGTCAGGAAAGAATGGTGGGCTGGTAATGGCGCAGAAACGAATGTTTTCATTGCAAGTTACTGACACAGACAGGTTTTTGGATATGTCTGCAAGCGCGCAAGCACTGTATTTTCACTTGGGGATGCACGGCGATGATGACGGCTTTGTGAGCTCCCCGCGAAAGATTGCTCGCATCGCAGGCTGCAACGATGATGATCTAAGGCTCCTTGCGGCGAAAGGATACATTATCCCGTTTGAGAGCGGTGTCGTGGTTATCACGGACTGGAATATAAATAACACGCTCAAAAACGATCGTTATCATCCAACGATTTACGCCGAAGAAAAATCAATGCTGACGACCGATCATGCTGGCCGGTTAATGCTTGGAAACAGTCAGGAAACAACTTGGAACCATGATGGAACCATCTTGGAACCTGAACGTAACTTAACCGAACTTAACCTAACTAAACTCAACAAAGGGGATAAGGCGGCTACGCCGCCACGCGCGAAGCGCTTCAACCCGCCCACGTTAGCAGAGGTTCAAGCCTATGTGCTTGAACGCCAGTCGCCGGTAGACCCGCAGGGGTTCATCGACTTTTACGAGTCGAAGGGCTGGCTGGTCGGCAAGATCCCCGTGAAAGACTGGAAAGCGGCTTGCCGAAATGCGGAGAAGTGGGAACGGTGGAACCGCAACGACAGCCGCAGCAAGGTAAAGACCATTGCGGACTACGGAACGGAGGACTTTTTCAATGCTTGATAACCTTGTTCAGAAGTCGCTGGAGCATTCCGCTGAGAAACCGGGTGACTACATAAAGGACGGCGTTCTTTGCTGTGGCGCGTGCGGAAAGCCAAAGCAGAAAAAGATCCACTTCCCCAGCATGGGGGACAGGCTGGTAGGGATCGCCTGTGACTGCACGGAATCGGAAAAGGCCAGCGCGGACGATGCGAACGATACTGCCGCCTTTGAAACGATGATGGAGCGCCGCCGCATCGAGGATTCTATCGTCGATCCCTCATATCGAAAAGTTACCCTTGCCGATGATGACGGCGCAAATCCGAAAATCTCTAAAATTTGCAGGAAGTATGTCGATCAGTGGGAGAAGGTATCGACGGAAAATATCGGCATCCTGTTTCGCGGCCCTGTTGGCACGGGCAAGAGCTTTTTTGCCTGCTGCATCGCAAATGAACTGCTGAAAAAGCGTGTTCCGACAGCGGTGACGAGTTTTCCGCGCCTTTTGAATCTGCTGCAAAACAGCAAAGACCGTCAGGGCTTGCTTGACCGACTGAGTACATACAAACTGCTCGTCATTGACGATCTCGGCGTTGAACGTGATACAGGGTATGCGGCGGAGCAGATTTTTGCAGTCATCGACGCGCGCTGCCGCTCGAATCTGCCAACGATCGTGACTACGAACCTGACGCCGCAGGAGATGGATGCGCCGGAGACGATGCAGTACAAGCGCATTTTCGACCGCGTGGCGGAAATGTGCCCTGTCTCGCTGCTGATAGACGGTGAGAGCCGCCGCATCCAGAATGCCCAGCGCCGCAAGGAGATTGCAAGAGAACTACTGCTATAAAAAGCGGCCTCCTGAAAGCTCAGGAGACCTCCCATGATGAATGTTATCTTATCAATTTCATTTTATCATGGGAGGTAACGATATGCAAGAGTCGAAAGGTGAGCGAACAAGCGAAATTGCAGAAGCGGTACAGGCTGGCAAGGCGGACATTCTAAGCCTTTGGGCGGCGGTTGAGCGCTTTGCATGGCAGCAGTCCTTAAGGTGGGCGCGGGCAATGGAAGGTCGCGCAGGTGTCGAGGAAAGCGACCTTCTGCAAGTGGCCTTTATCTCCCTCCTGGACACGCTGCCGACATGGGATGTGAACAAGGGTGAATTTCTCACGCTGTACGGTATTAAGCTCAAGGCGGAGTTCACAGAAGCCTGCGGGCAGCGAACACAGCGGACGCGATGTGACCCCATCAACACTGTTTGCCGGTCGATGGACGAGCCGATAGGCGACGAGGACAGCGATCTGACGCTTGGTGACACAATCTCAGATGAAGCAGCAGAAGAGGCCTTTGAGGACGTCGAACAACGGGATTTTCAACAGGCTGTGCAAGCGGCACTTGCACAACTGCCGGATGCACAGCGCGAGGCGATCATCGGTGAATTCTGGTTCGGACGAAAGCCAGACCCAAAGTTGAGGCGGGAAGCGCTGCGAGCCTTGCGGCATCCGCGCATTCGAAAGCCGTTAGTGGAATTTTACCGTTGAAAGAACGATGCAACGTCAGAAAAAACAAAGCCGGAAAGGGGGCTTTTCAAACTTTGTCAAAGAAAATCAGAGATGAGACCATTATTGAAGCGCTGCTGATCTCCGCAACAGTGCGGAGCGCGGCGGCAAAGCTCGAGATCAACGAGCAGACGATCTATCGCCGAAAACGCGACCCTGAGTTTATGCAGAAGTATAACGAGGCACGGCGCGAGCGAACCGAAGCGGCGCGTAACATGCTGCAGGAGCGGGCGCACGCCGCTGCGGATACGCTGGCAACGATCATGCAGGATGCAGACGCGCCCGCACAGACCCGCGTGAGTGCCGCGGCAGAGATTTTACGGCAGACGGTGAAGTACACGGAGATCACAGACATCATGCAGCAGCTTGACGAGCTTGAAGCATGGCGAAGGGAGCAGGAACAGCGATGAAGAAAAATTTTGATATCCGCCTTGCGGCGTTGCGGGAATACCTCAGGTCGCTGTCAGCCGATGAGACGGTCTTCATCGTCGAGGGCGGCGGTGAGTTCCGCACGGCAGAAGATGCGTTTACGTAATATACTGCTGAAAAAGGTTACTATAAAACACATGCCTGCAGTGACAGCTTTACCTGCAAGGTCTGCGGAAGACTTTGTACTCCGGAAAATGCAGGCAGCAATCACCGCAACCATTGCCCTAACTGCCTCGCTAGTCTGCATGTAGACGTAGAACCGGGTGACCGCGCGTCAGACTGTGGAGGCATCATGGAGCCTATTGCCGTCTGGGTGCGCAAGGGCGGCGAATGGGCCATCATCCACCGCTGCAAGCGCTGCGGCGCACTCAGCTCTAACCGGATGGCAGCGGATGATAACCCAATGAAGCTCATGAACGTTGCCATGAAGCCGCTGTGTGAGCCGCCATTCCCGCTTGAACGCATCCGGGAGATGACTGCGCTCATGGCAGGGGACGGGCAACTGCAATGGTAAGGGTGCATAACAGGAAGGATGTGCAGCCGATTTTAATTGTCAAGGATACATAGCAATCGGGACCGCCTCATTGCTCATTGAAAATGACCTTTGCGATGAACCGGATAAGAGTTGCGCCCTGATACTTTTCATCGCTTGGATGATATTAGGAAGATTCCTCCGCGGTGTTCTGCGCAATGGATTCATCGGTCTAGATTCAGTAGTGCGTGACATTTTTAACATACTATATCTTGTGCCAATTTTGTCTATTCACACAAATCAGTCTTTCATTTTTTGGCAGCTGGATACCCATATTTGGGATTTTTGCTCTTGCAATAACCCAAGATATAGTGTAACATGATATCTATACCGCTTGGCTGCGGGGGTAAGAGAGAAAACGAGGAGGTCGCACCATGAAGATCATCAAGCGTAACGGCTCCGAGGCCGCTTTTGATATCACCAAGATCATCGTAGCCATCAGCAAGGCCAATGACACCGTGGACGAAAGTATCCGCATGACACCCATCCAGATCCAGCGCATCGCCGAAAGTGTGGTGCTCAGCTGTGAGCAGCTGGGCCGCTCACCCAATGTGGAGGAGGTACAGGATCTGGTGGAAAAGCAGATCATGGCTCACGGCGCATTTGAGGTGGCCAAAAACTACATCACCTATCGGTATACCCGTGCGCTGGTACGCCAGTCCAACACCACCGACGACAAAATCCTCAGCCTGATCGAGTGCAACAACGAGGAGGCCAAGCAGGAGAACAGCAATAAAAACCCGGTGGTCAACTCCACGCAGCGCGACTATATGGCCGGTGAGGTCAGCCGGGATATCACCAACCGCATTCTGCTGCCCAAGGACATTGTGGAGGCGCATAACGAGGGCATTATCCATTTCCATGATACCGATTATTTTGCCCAGCATATGCACAACTGTGATCTTGTGAATCTGGAGGATATGCTGCAGAATGGTACTGTAATCACCGGCACGCTGATCGAGCGGCCCCACAGCTTTTCTACCGCCTGCAACATTGCCACCCAGATTATTGCGCAGGTGGCCTCCAACCAGTATGGTGGGCAGAGCATTTCGCTGGCGCATCTGGCTCCCTTTGTGGATGTTTCCCGCAGGAAGATTCGCCGTCAGGTCGAGGCGGAGATCGACGAGTTGGGCATTGTCCACGATGAGGGAAAGATTTCCCATATCGTGGAAAAACGTCTGCGCGAGGAGATCCGGCGCGGCGTGCAGACCATCCAGTATCAGGTGGTCACATTGCTGACCACCAATGGCCAGGCACCCTTTGTCACCGTGTTTATGTATCTCGGAGAGGCAAAGAACGAGCTGGAGAAAAAGGATCTGGCCATGGTCATTGAGGAAACGCTGCTGCAGCGCTATGAGGGCGTGAAGAACGAAAAGGGCGTGTGGGTCACACCGGCATTTCCCAAGCTGATCTATACGCTGGATGAGGACAATATCACACCTGATGCGCCTTATTATTACCTGACAGAACTGGCCGCCAAATGCACCGCCCGCCGTATGGTGCCGGACTATATCTCTGCCAAGAAAATGCGGGAGCTGAAAGGCGATGTGTATACCTGCATGGGCTGCCGTTCTTTCCTGACGCCGGATCGTTTTACGGATGCGGGCGTGGGCAATATTGCCAATGCCGGAAACTATGAGCCGGGTAAGCATAAATACTATGGTCGATTCAATCAGGGGGTCGTGACCATCAATTTGCCGGATGTGGCGCTTTCCTCCGGCGGCAGCATGGAGAAATTCTGGCAGATTTTTGACGAGCGTCTGGAGCTGTGCCACCGTGCGCTGCAATACCGTCATGAGCGGCTGAAGGGCACACTGTCCGACGCAGCGCCCATCCTGTGGCAGTATGGCGCCTGTGCCCGCCTGAAAAAGGGCGAGCCGATCGACCGGCTGCTGTATGACGGTTACTCCACTATCTCGCTGGGGTATGCCGGGCTGTATGAATGCGTTAAGTATATGACCGGCCGCAGCCATACCGATCCTGCCGCCACGCCTTTTGCACTGGATATCATGCAGCACATGAATGATAAATGCGCCCAGTGGAAGAAAGCGGAAAATATCGACTACTCCATCTACGGAACGCCGCTGGAGTCCACTACCTACAAGTTTGCCAAGTGTCTGCAAAAGCGTTTCGGCGTGATTCCCGGCGTGACTGACAAGGGGTATATCACCAACTCCTATCATGTCCATGTTTCCGAGCATATCGATGCGTTTTCCAAGCTGAAGTTTGAGGCGCAGTTCCAGCATCTGTCTCCCGGCGGCGCCATCAGCTATGTCGAGGTGCCGGATATGCAGAATAACCTCGAGGCTGTTTTGCAGGTGATGCGCTTCATCTATGACAACATTATCTATGCCGAACTGAACACCAAGAGCGACTATTGCCAAAAGTGCGGTTGGGACGGTGAGATCGAGATCCGCGAGCAGGACGGCAAGCTGGTCTGGACCTGCCCCCAGTGCGGCAATCAGGATCAGGACACCATGAATGTGGCCCGCCGTACCTGCGGCTATATCGGAACGCAGTACTGGAATCAGGGCCGCACGCAGGAGATCAAGGACCGCGTGCTGCACCTGTAAGACGGTTCTATCCTGACCATATAGCGGGCAGTTCGCGGTGCGGACTGCCCGCTTTTTCCGGTGGATAAGAAAGGAGAAGCCATGTATTACGGCGAATTGAAAAAATGCGATATTGCCAACGGTATCGGTGTGCGGGTAACACTGTTTGTTTCCGGCTGTACCAACCGCTGTCCCGGCTGCTTTCAGCCGCAGACATGGGATTTCCGTTACGGGAAGCCTTTCACCGATGAAACAAAAGAGGAAATTTTTGCCGAGCTGGACAAGAGCTATGTGGATGGCTTGACACTGCTGGGGGGAGAGCCGTTTGAGCCGGAAAACCAGCGCACCCTGCTGCCGCTGCTGCGGGAAGTGCGGCAAAAGTATCCCGGTAAGACAGTTTGGTGCTTCACCGGCTTTCGGCTGGATGATGAGCTGCTGTGTCAGGGCAGCTATCCCCGCTGTGAGGCAACGGATGACATGCTTGCCTGCATTGATGTTCTGGTTGATGGACGATTCCGCGAAGAACTGAAAGATATTTCCCTCCAATTCCGCGGCAGCCGCAATCAGCGGATCATCGATATGAATCAGACCCGGAGGACAGGGGTTATCACGCTGTGGGATAAGCTGCGGAAATAAACGCTGATCGTATTTTTTCCGCCGTATCAGCCGCGCATTGCAGCGATGCGGAAGCATTCAGAATATTGATCGAGAGGACTGCCGGGATTCCCGGCAGTCTTTTTATCGTTTTATTAGGAGCGTGTATGGATGGCCGCCGGGACGGCGGGATTTGCATTTTTACATAGGAAGTATAGACAGTTATCCGAGTAAACGGACAAAAATAAGATGAAGAAGGATGAAAATTCTAAATTTGTTATAGAATTAACGAGCGTGTTTTGGGTAAGGTGACGAAGTTGATATTTTTTTAACAAAACGGTTGATATTTTTTTAACGAAGTAGTAAAGTATAGCAGAAGAGGAAAAGAGAACCACAAAGGGATGCAGGTGGAAAGACATAAGGAGGAACCAGAGATGGCATACGAAGAGTTTTTGGAAATGTATCAATCCAAGCTGACCACTGCTGACGAGGCAGTCAAGGTGATTAAGTCCGGCAACTGGGTGGATTATGGCTTCTGTTCCACGCATCCCCGGGTGCTGGATGAAGCCTTGGCACGTCGTGCTCCTGAGCTGGAGGATGTGAGAGTGCGCGGCGGCATTGCGCTGTGGAAGCCTGCGATTTTTGATATTGAGGATCCGGCACATCATATTATCTACAATTCTCACCATACCAGTGGTTTAGAGCGAAAGTATATTGACAGCGGCGCCTGCTTCTATGAGCCAATGCGGTATTCGGAGCTGCCTCGCTACTATTATGAGCATATTGAAGCGCCTGATGTGGCCATGTTTCAGGTTGCTCCTATGGACCGCCATGGTTACTTCAATTTCGGCGTGTCCGCGTCCCACCTGAAGGCTGTCTGCGATACGGCGAAGATCGTGATTGTGGAGGTCAACCGGAATATGCCCCGCTGTCTTGGCGGCTTTGGCGAGAGCGTACATATCACCGATGTGGATATGATCGTGGAGGGCCGGAATGACCCGATGGGCACACTGACCTCCGCCGAGCCTACCGAGGTGGACAAGGCGGTTGCCCGGCAGGTGGTGGAGCAGATCCCTAACGGTGCATGTCTGCAATTGGGGATTGGCGGTATGCCCAACGCCGTGGGTAAGCTGCTGTGCGAGTCTGATTTGAAGGATATGAGTGTACATACCGAGATGTATGTGGAGGCGTTTGTGGATCTGTCGTTGTGCGGCAAGATCAGCGGCGCCAACAAGAGCATCGACCATGGACGCCAGACCTATTCCTTTGCGGCGGGTACGCAGCGTGTGTATGATTTCCTGGATGACAACCGTATGTGCATGGCGGCACCCATCAGCTATACCAACGATATCCGCACCATTGCCTCCATCGATAATTTTATGTCCATCAATAACGCGGTGGATATCGACCTTTACGGTCAGGTCAGCAGCGAGACATCCGGCGTTCGTCATATTTCCGGTGCCGGTGGGCAGCAGGACTTTGTGTTGGGTGCATATCTGTCCAATGGCGGCAAGAGCTTTATCTGCCTTTCCTCCACGTTCCGGAGGAAAGATGGCTCGTTGGCTTCCCGTATCCGCCCCACACTGTCCGAGGGCAGCATTGTCACGGATACCCGCGTGAATACCATGTATGTAGTCACGGAATATGGCTGTGTCAATCTCAAGGGCCTGACCACATGGGAACGTGCCGAAGCGCTGATTTCCATCGCTCATCCCGATTTCCGCGATGAACTGATCAAGGCTGCGCAGGAGCAGAAGATCTGGTATCGCAGCAATAAGAGATAACACTTCCAATAGGGAGAGTAATATAAGGCAGAAAAGCGCTGTTCATCAGAACAGCGCTTTTCTGCGTAATTTTTGGCTGGGTAGGTGGAAAACGGGATATCCTGTGAAATAACAATTTTGAGCCTTGAAACGGTGGCGGCGATACGTTATACTGTATGTATACAAAACAAGAAAAGAGGCTCGTCAACGGTATGTAAACAGGAGGTGCGGTATGTATACGGTCGGGGAAAGAGTCATACACCCCATGCACGGCGCCGGTGTGATCACCGGCATCACGGAGGAGCGGCTGCGCGGCGTTACTGAACAGTACTATGTGTTTGCCGTGCCGTTAAGCGGCCTGACACTGATGATCCCTATAGAAAACAGCGGTGCTGTAGGTTTGCGCCGGCCTGTCAGCCGACAGCAGCTGCATGAGATACTGGCCGCGCTGCGGGATGGGGAATATGATATGACGGGAAACTGGAACCGTCGATACCGCGAAAATATGGAACGTATGAAAAGCGGCCAACTGCATCAGATAGCGGGTGTGATCAGGGATCTGATACACCGTGATGCGAGCCGCGGCCTATCCACGGTGGAGCGAAAGATGCTGCGCAGCGCCAAGCAGATCCTTTTAAGCGAGATGATGCTGATCGAGGATCTTACCTACGATGGCGCGGAGCAGCTGCTGCACCGCAGCTTGCTGGCGGAACAGGGAGAGTAAACCATGGCTTTTTGGAATAAAGTACAGAAAATACAGGAAAAAAGAATGCCGCAATGCAGCTTGATCGTGGCGGCGGCAGGCGTCAGCACGCGTATGGGCGGGCAGGATAAGCTGTTTGCACAGCTTGTCGGCGCGCCTGTGCTGATGCGTACGCTTTGCGCTATCGATTGTGCCGAGCTTGTCAGCGAGATTGTAGTGGCGGCCCATGAGACGGTAATGGAGCAGGTAGCCGAACTGTGTGATCGTGCGGCGCTGCACAAACCGGTCAGGGTGGTTTTGGGCGGCGCCAGCCGCATGGAGTCTGTGCTTTCTGCCGCATTGGCCTGCGACCCAAAATCTGAGTTGCTGGCGGTTCACGATGGGGCGCGCCCACTGGTGCGGCCGGAAATGATCGATGAGATGATCCTTGCCGGTTGGCGCACGCAGGCAGCCGCGCCGGCTGTAGCGGTGAAAGATACAATTAAGGAAGCGGATGCGGCTGGATGGGTGTTGGCAACCCCGGATCGAAGTGCATTGCGTGCGGTTCAGACACCCCAGGTTTTTCAGGCGGATATTCTGAAAGCGGCGCTGCAGGCGGCACTGACCGCCAATGAAGCGCTTACGGATGATTGCGGCGCTGTGGAACGGATGGGAAAGCAGGTCTGGTTGGCACCCGGCGACGAGGAGAATATCAAGATCACCACGCCGCTGGATCTGGTGGTGGCAGAGGCCATTCTGCGGACAAGGGAGGCGGCACGATGACGCCGCTGAGGATCGGCCATGGATATGATGTCCACCGCTTAGCAGAGGGGCGATCGCTGGTGCTGGGCGGTGTGACGATTCCGTGGGAGCGGGGACTTGACGGACACTCGGATGCCGATGTGCTGACCCATGCCGTTATGGATGCTCTGCTGGGAGCGGTGGCTGCCGGCGATATTGGCAAGCTGTTTCCGGATCATGATGATGCCTATCGCAATATTTCCAGTATGCTGCTGCTGGAGCGGGTAGCCGGCTATCTGCGGCAGCAGGGATACAGCGTGGTGAACATTGATGCAACGCTTGTGGCGCAGGCGCCGAAGATAGCGGCATATCGTGATGCTATGCGGCAGAATATTGCCCACGCGCTGGGCATCACAGCCGCGCAGGTCAGCGTAAAGGCCACCACAGAGGAGCACCTTGGCTTTACCGGAACGGGGCAGGGGATGGCGGCGCATGCCGTAGCGCTGGTTGAGAAATGGCGAAGAGAAGCTTGACAAAAAATCTTCGGCTTGTGTCTACTACACAAGCCGAAGATTTTTTTGATCGGAGCGCTTACACCGAGAACAGAATATCGGCATAAGTGGGGTAGGGCCAATACTGTGCCCCGGTAATGCTTTCCAGCTGATTGATGAGCGCGCTTGCTTTCTCGCGGCGCGCATCTACCTCGTCGCGGAAGTAGCAGGCGGACTTGATGCCGCCATCGGCGGCGGGTGCCTTGGCGATCGCACGATCCAGTGCCTCACATGTGTCATACAGCTTGCCGGAAAGCTCGGAAAGTTTACGCAGCGTGGCATCCTCCATCTTGGCGGACAGGGGGATGCCGCAGTTCTGCTTGTGGAACAGGGCCTGCGCCAGCGCATCGGAATACTTGCTGACAGCCGGCAGGATATGGCGGCGAGCCATCTCCAGCAGCGTACAGCTTTCAATATTGATTACCTTGCAGTAGTTTTCCAGATGGATGATGTAACGGGCCTCCATCTCATCCCGGGTCAGAATGCCGTGGCGTGTGAACAGCGCCACATTCTTTTCGGCAATATAAGCGGGCAGGGCATCCACTGTGTTGCTCAGATTGCACAGGCCGCGGCGCTTGGCTTCCGCCACCCATTCACTGCTGTAGCCATTGCCATTGAAAATGATCCGCTGGTGTGCCACAAAGGTATCGTGCAGCAGTGTTTGCAATGCAGCGTTGAAATCATCCGCTTTTTCCAGAATATCGGCAAACTGCTGCAGCTCCTCGGTCATCATGGCGTTCAGCACGGTAGTGGGGCCGGCGATGGACTGGCTGGAACCCAGCATACGGAACTCAAATTTGTTGCCGGTGAAAGCCAGCGGCGAAGTACGGTTGCGGTCCGTGGTGTCCTGCGGGATCTCCGGCAGGCTGTCCACGCCGATCTCCAGACGGCGCTTGGTGATATCCACATATTCCGTACCGCTGATGATGGCGTCCAGAATAGCGGTCAGCTCATCGCCCAGAAAAACGGAGACAATGGCAGGAGGTGCCTCATTGCCGCCCAAACGGCGGTCATTGCCGGGATAGGCCACGCAGCAGCGCAGCATGTCCTGATACTCATCCACGCCCTTGATAAAAGCGGCAAGGAACAGCAAGAACTGGGCGTTCTGACTGGGTGTTTTGCCTGGCTTGAGCAAATTTTCACCGGTGTCGGTTTGCAGAGACCAGTTGTCGTGCTTGCCGCTGCCATTGATACCGGAGAACGGCTTTTCATGCAGCAGGCACACCAGACCGTGACGCTCGGCAATGGTTTTCATCAGCTCCATCGTCAGCTGGTTGTGGTCGCAGGCGGTGTTGGCATCGGAGTAGATTGGGGCATTTTCGTGCTGGGCGGGCGCAACCTCGTTGTGCTCCGTCTTTGAGAAAACGCCCAGCTTCCACAGCTCGATATCCAATTCATGCATAAACGCGGCTACCCGCGGCTTGATGGCACCGTAGTAATGGTCGTCCAGCTCCTGTCCCTTTGGTGGTTTGGCGCCGAACAGAGTGCGGCCGCACAGCCGCAGATCCTCGCGGGACTGATAGTCCTTCTTGTCGATGAGGAAATACTCCTGCTCGGGTCCAACCTGTGCGGTAACGTGTTTGACCCCGGTATTTCCAAACAGACGCAGGATGCGGACGCACTGCTGATCCAACGCATGAATCGAACGCAGCAGCGGCGTTTTTTTATCCAGCGTGTTGCCGGAATAGGAGCAGAAGATGGTGGGGATGCACAGCGTCCTGTCCTTGACAAAAGCATAGGAGCTGGGATCCCATGCGGTGTAGCCGCGGGCCTCAAACGTGGCGCGCAGACCGCCGGAGGGGAAACTGGAGGCGTCTGCTTCACCACGGCTCAACTCCTTGCCGGACAGCTCCATCAGAATACGGCCATCCCCGGTGGGGGAGATGAAGCTGTCGTGCTTTTCGGCGGTAAAACCGGTCATAGGCTGGAACCAATGGGTAAAATGTGTGGCGCCCATCTCGGTGGCCCAATCCTTCATGGCGCAGGCGATCTCATCGGCAATGGAACGATCCAGGGGATTGCCCTGAGCCAGGCATTGCTGCCATGCCGCATAGACGTCTGCACTGAGACGCTGTCGCATTTTCTCCTCGGTAAACACCATGCTTCCGAAGATGTCAGGGATCCGTGTTACATTCTCGTTCATTGTATGATACTCCTTTCACCGCGCCATACGCGGGTATTATCACATAAAAAGGCCCAGAAACCGGGGAGTTACATAGGTTTCCACGATTGCGGCCACCATAAGGAGAGGGAGAATATGCATCAGATAGACGCGGGCGATATTGGCCATCAGCGGCTTCATCATGCCCTTTACGTTTTCGCGGACATACCGGGTGACCCGCTTGCAGAGCATAAGACCCAGAGCAAATGCCAGCAGCAGCGCCGGCAGCTCAAAAATACCGTGGGGGACGATCCCGGCAAAGTATACCAGCAGAGAGGCACCGTTGTTTGCATAATATGCGGCCAGCACGCCGAGGATCAGCGCATTCATACCCAGCGCCAGTGCGGTGAGGTAGATAAACGGAATAAAACCATACAGTACGCTGACCAGCGTGGCGCGGACATTGTTGCCAAACAGCGCCGGAAGGTCAATAGCGCCGTCATCAGAGATGATATTGCTGCTTTGCAGCATCTGTGAGAAGTAATCCACCACGGTTTCCGGAATCGCTTTATTGATTAAACCGACGCCGAAAGACAGCAGACAGATCACCAGAAACGCAGCAGCCGTGATCAGCAGCGATTCGCAAAAGTCATTGCGGTAAAATTGCCACAGGGCGCGGTGCTGTTGCTTCAGCCATGCCATGGCGTTACCCCAGCTTGGCGAGACCGGCTTTCAGACGGCGCAGCGTCTCGTCGCGGCCCAGAATCTGGCAGATCTCCACGGCACCGCCGGGCGTTACCAGCTTGCCGGCGGCGGCAATACGCACCGGCCACATAAGGGTGGCGTTCTTCACACCCAGCTGCTCTGCCAGCGCGATCAGACCGTCATGAATGGCGTCTGTCGTCCAATCATTCAGCTTTTCCAGCATGGGAATGGCAGCCTCCAGCATAGACTTGCACACCTCGGGGTTAGTCTTGGACTTTTTGTTGGTGAAAAAGTCGATGCCGTATTCAGGGCAGACATCAAAGAAATCCACCTTTTCGGGAATTTCCGTCAGCTTTTCGCAGCGGGCCTGCAGAAGAGCTGCAATAGCGGCAATGTCAAAATCACCCTTGACGCTTTGGCGAATATAGGGTTCGGCTACCTTGGCGAAGGCATCGGGCGCCATGCTGCGCAGATAGACCGCGTTGAAATGATCCAGCTTGGCGATGTCAAAAATGGCAGGAGACTTGGAAATGCCGGTCATGTCAAACACCTTGGTCAGTTCGTCCAGAGAGAAGATCTCCTGCTCGGCATATTCCCCCTTGGGCGACCAACCCAGCAGCGCCACATAATTGAGAATGGCCTCGGTCAGATAACCCTGTGCTTTCAGATCCTCATAGCTGGGATCGCCGTGACGCTTGGACATCTTGTTCTGGGCATCACGCATAACGGGTGAGCAGTGAACATAGGTGGGCACCTCCCAGCCGAAGGCGTGATACAGCAAATCGTACTTGGGAGCGGAGGAGAGATACTCACTGCCGCGCACCACATGGGTGATGCCCATCAGGTGATCGTCAATGACATTGGCAAAGTTGTAGGTGGGCAGGCCGTCCCGCTTCAGCAATACTTGATCATCCAGCGTGCTGTTTTCCACGGTGATGTCGCCGAAGATGGCATCGTGGAAAGTGGTGCTGCCCTCGGCGGGAATGCGCTGGCGGATAACATAGGGTTCGCCGGCATCAACTCGTCTCAGTGCTTCTTCCAGCGGCAGATCGCGGCAGGGATCGGCGGCGCGGTCGAACTCGCCGGAATCCTCCTCGGACTCGGCCTTTTCACAGAAGCAGTAGTAAGCGCCGCCCTTTTCCACTAACAGCCGGGCGTAATGGCCATAGGTATCCCGGCGCTGGGACTGGATATAGGGGGCCACGGGACCGCCCACATCGGGTCCCTCATCATGGTTGAGGCCGCACTCGGCCATGGTGCGGTAGATGACATCGGTGGCGCCCTCTACCAGCCGCCCCTGATCGGTATCCTCGATCCGAAGGATAAAGGTGCCGCCCTGACTGCGGGCGATCAGCCATGTGTACAGCGCCGTGCGCAGATTGCCCACATGCATATAGCCGGTGGGAGACGGCGCAAAACGGGTACGCACCTTTCCATGGGGGATTTTTTCCTCCATCTGGGTAAAATAGCTCATATCCATCATCATACGCGTTTCCTCCGGCTCGTTGAAAAATTTACTTATACATTATATGTTTTTCGAGGAAAAAGTCAATGATGAAGTGACAATTCCATTGATTTCATTGATTTTTTGCATAAAGCGTGGTAGGATGATAGTGCAATTAGAGAATACCGACAAATAGTATGCAACGATGTGAGGTAAAAAATGGCTGATCAGAAAAAGAAGAGAATTTTCAGCGGTATCCAACCTTCCGGCGAGCTGACGCTTGGCTCCTATATGGGCGCGATCAAAAACTGGGTGGCGCTGCAGGATGAATATGACTGCCTGTACTGTATCGTGGATATGCACGCCATCACGGTGCGGCAGGATCCCGCCACGCTGCGCAAGCGCAGCGTCAATCAGCTGGCTCAGTATATCGCCTGCGGCCTGGATCCGGAGAAGAACATCATGTTTATCCAAAGCCACGTGCCCCAGCATGCGGAGCTGAGCTGGATCTTGGGGTGCTATACCCAATTCGGCGAGTTGAGCCGCATGACGCAGTTCAAAGCCAAGTCCGCCCAGCATGCCGACAATATCACGGCGGGACTTTTCACCTATCCTGTACTGATGGCGGCGGATATTCTGCTGTATCAGGCGGATCTGGTGCCGGTGGGCGAGGATCAGCGCCAGCATGTGGAACTGACCCGGGATATTGCCCAGCGCTTCAACAGCGTTTACAGCGATACCTTTGTGCTGCCGGAGGCGTTTATTCCCAAGGTAGGCGCACGGCTCATGTCGCTGGATGATCCCACCACAAAGATGAGCAAGTCCCTGCCGGAGGGATGCGTGAACCTGATGGATCCGCCCGATGTCATCATGAAGAAGTTCAAGCGCGCCGTTACCGACTGTGAAACTGCCGTGAAGTACGACAAAGAGAACAAGGCGGGCATCTCTAATCTGCTGACCATCTACTGTGCCGCCGCCGGCAAAACGCTGCAGGAGGCCGAGGCAGAATTTGCCGGTCAGGGTTACGGCGTTTTCAAACCCGCTGTGGGTGAAGCTGTGGTGGAGCTGCTGCGTCCCATCCGGGAAGAAAGCCAGCGCATTATGGACGACAAGGCCTATCTGGAGAGCGTCTATCAGCAGGGCGCAGAGCGTGCCCGGTATCTGGCACAGAAGACGCTCGGCAAGGTGCAGCGTAAGGTTGGTTTTGTTGCGGGAAAATAAGCACCAAACATGACAAATGTTTGGAATGTTTCTTGCAAAAAGATTTGCAGTCTGCTATAATCTATCTGAAAAATGCATTGGGAGTTTCCCGATGATCATTTCAATTGAAAGAAAGGAACATCGTCATTATGATCTATACGACTGAGGTTCAGCATATGTGTCCTGTAGCCAAGGGCGCTTATCACGGCCCGGCTCCCATTCCCGAAGAGGGCAAGTGGGTGCAGGCCAAGGAGATCAGCGATATCTCCGGTTTCACCCACGGTATCGGCTGGTGTGCCCCCCAGCAGGGCGCCTGCAAGCTGACGCTGAATGTGAAAAACGGTGTCATTGAGGAGGCACTGGTGGAGACCATCGGCTGCTCCGGCATGACCCATTCCGCTGCCATGGCATCCGAGATCCTGATTGGCAAGACCATTCTGGAGGCGTTGAATACCGACTTGGTATGCGATGCCATCAATACCGCCATGCGGGAGCTGTTTTTGCAGATTGTCTATGGCCGTACGCAGTCCGCATTCTCCGAGGGCGGACTGTCCGTGGGCGCATCTCTGGAGGATCTGGGCAAGGGTCTGCGTTCTCAGGTGGGCACCATGTTCGCCACAAAGGAAAAAGGTCCCCGCTATCTGGAAATGGCCGAGGGTTATTGCAGCCGTCTGGCGCTGAATAAGGATGATGAGATCATCGGCTATGAGTTCATCAGCCTTGGCAAGATGATGGACTTCATCAAGAAGGGCGACGACGCCAACGAGGCATTGAAGAAGGCCACCGGCCATTACGGCCAGTGGGACAGCGCGGTCAAGTATATTGACCCCCGCCACGAGTAAGGGAGGAGGACGAAAAATGGCTCTGTTTGAAAGTTACGAGAGAAGAATCGACAAGATCAACGGTGTCCTCGCCCGGTACGGTATCGGCTCCGTGGAGGAGTGCCGCGAGATCTGTAAGGCCAAGGGGTTTGATCCCTATGAGATCGTCAAGGGCATCCAGCCCATCTGCTTTGAAAACGCCTGCTGGGCGTACACCGTTGGCGCGGCCATCGCTATCAAATCCGGCGTCAAGACCGCTGCCGAGGCTGCCAAGATGATCGGTGTGGGTTTGCAGTCCTTCTGCATCGACGGCTCCGTGGCCGAGGATCGAAAGGTCGGTTTGGGTCACGGCAATCTGGGCGCCATGCTGCTGAGTGATGAGTCCAAGTGCTTTGCCTTTTTGGCCGGTCATGAGTCCTTTGCCGCCGCTGAGGGCGCTATCGGCATTGTCAAAAACGCCAACAAGGCCCGCAAGCAGCCGCTGCGTGTGATCCTGAACGGTCTTGGCAAGGATGCCGCTCAGATCATCAGCCGCATCAACGGCTTCACCTATGTGCAGACCCAGTTTGACTACTACACCAGCGAGCTGAAGATCGTCCGCGAGATCCGTTATTCCGAGACCGAGCGCGCCGATGTCCGCTGCTACGGCGCGGATGATGTCCGCGAGGGCGTGGCCATCATGCACCACGAGGGCGTGGATGTGTCCATCACCGGCAACTCCACCAACCCCACCCGTTTCCAGCATCCTGTGGCAGGCACCTACAAGAAGGAATGCATCGAGCAGGGGAAGAAGTACTTCTCCGTGGCCTCCGGCGGCGGCACCGGCCGCACGCTGCATCCCGACAACATGGCCGCCGGTCCCGCCAGCTACGGTATGACCGATACCATGGGCCGCATGCACTCCGATGCGCAGTTCGCCGGCTCCAGCTCCGTCCCCGCACACGTGGAGATGATGGGTTTCCTTGGTATGGGCAACAACCCCATGGTGGGCGCGACTGTGGCCGTCGCCGTGGCGGTGGAGGAAAGCCTGAAGTAAGCGCATTTCGTTAAATTAACAGCAAAAAAGATCCTGTTTTCGTAAGAAAACGGGATCTTTTTGCATTATGGCTTTATTGGCAGAGTTCTTTCAGTATGCCGGTTATCAGTTCGGCAGTAACCTGAACGCTGTGAAGGTCGCAGCGTTCTTTCGGCGTATGAACATCGAAGAGCGATGGGCCAATCGCAATCATATCCAGATGGGGGTTCTTTTCAAAAAAAGCGCCGCATTCCAGTGCACCGTGAATAGGTTCGACGACCATATCGCTGCCGGTTAGCGTCTGATAGATTCGGCAGGTAAGGGGGGTGAGCCTGCTTTTGGGATTGACGGCCCAGGCGGGCGAATGCTCTCCCGGCACAAATTCAAAGCCGAATCCATCGGCCAGTGTGCGGTCGATGGACAAAAGTTCTTTTGCGTAATAGGCGGCGCAGCTGCGCAGCATGGCCGAAAGTGTGATTTTGCCGTCATCTGCCGTCAATAAACCGAGGTTTTGAGAACTTTCGGTGAGTCCCTCCACATAGGGACTCAGCGTATGGATCCCGTTGGGGAGCGTCTGCAGGAGACGCAGGAGCGCATCGCTGTCCGCCTTAGGCATTACATAGGACGGAGCGGCATCTGCTAATTCCCAACGGAGTGCCATGTGGCGCTCAATTTCTCCATAGGCGGTTTTGAGTTCGGCGGAATAGTGCTCTAAAAATTTGTATGCCTGCGCAAGTATATGGGGATGAATCAGTATTGTGGCCTCGGCCGAAGTCGGAATGGCGTTTCGGGCCTGACCACCGTGGAAGGATGCGAGTTGATAATCAATTTGCGCAAGAGCCAATTCCTGAAGCAGACGGCCGGTGCAGATCAGCGCATTTGCGCGGCCCCGATGGATGTCGACGCCGGAATGCCCGCCCAGCAGGCCTGTGAGTTCGATTTTCAAAGCTGCGCAGTCAGGTTCGGCCGCATGACTTTGATAGGTGCGGGTAAAGGCCGCAAAATCGCCTCCGGCGCTGGAATTGCAAAGAGAACCCAGCCATTCCCAATCCAGATTGATCAGGTAATCCGCATCCAGATACTTGGGATCAATTGCGCTGGAGGACATTCCGTCTTCCTCGTTGACGGTAAACAGGGCCCTCAGCGGACCGTGAATGAGGGTTTTCTCCGCCAGAAGGACAAGCGCTATCGCAATTCCGATGCCGTCGTCGGCCCCCAGACTGGTGCCGTCCGCGGAAATAAACTGATCGTCGCGGATGATCTTTATCCCGTCCTTCATGGGATCATAGGTTATCCCCTTCGCCGCCACGCAGACCATATCCATATGTGCCTGCAGGATAACGCGCGGGGCCTTTTCGTATCCGGGTGCGGCATCCTTTTCCATGATCACATTGCCGATCTCGTCCCGGACACAGCTCAGACCGTGACGTACTGCCCAGTTGCACAGGTATTCGGCGATTTGCTCTTCATGGTGAGAGGGTCTTGGAATTGTGGCAATCGCCGTGAATTCATCCAGAATTTGATCCAGCAGCGTGCTGCATGTCATACTCACTTTTATTCGCCTCCAAAGTCATTATTCTTTTTGAAAAGGGAAGGCACACGCGGGTGCCTTCCCTTTATTGGTCTACGCTGTCGGATTATTCGTACTTGACGATTTCCTGATCGGGTCTGCCCAAAATGCTGAAGTAATGGGACCAGATCTTTTGCAGATAAGCCAAGTCGTTTCTCCACCACTTTTCGTCGACCTTTACAACGCCAACTGTGACATATTTCACCAGAATTTCGCCATTCTTGCCGACGATATCGGCATTGGAAAGCGGCGCGCCGGTTTCCGAGTTAATATAGCAGATGATATCCGGCGCGGTCATGACCGTCTTCGGGAGACCGTAAGGGGGTGTTTCATCGAGAATCAGATTTTCATTCAGGAAATGTGTCGTCCATTTTGTTCCGTCTTCACCGAGGATCTCAACATAGCCCTTGTCGAAGCCGGATGCCTGCTCATTATGTACGTTGGTGACCATGCCGCGTCCGATTTCGCGGCACGTCAAACCAGCGGCTGCCAGCTGATCAAAGATGCCCGCGGACGAAGTCGCACGGCGCAGGATCTCGCCGACCTTACAGCATTTGCTCACACTGCCGACGGGCAGATTGTTGATAATGTCGTTCTTTCTCACCATCCAGCCGGAGAGACCGCCCATCTGGCTGAAGGCGACACACAGATTTCTGCCGATGGTTTCACCCATCAGAGCGTCACGGGCATTCTCCAGTTCAATGGAGACGCGGTTGCCCTTGTTGTCAGACATGGCCAGCGGGGAGGTCTGCAGGCCGTTGATATGCAGCAGCAGGGTGTCCAGTGCCGGCACGGCGCGGCCGGTTCCGTCCGCGTCAATAAAAGGAATGCCCTTTTCCATGGCCACCAGCAGAGGAACCAGCGTATTGAAACCGCCGATCTCAACAGAGATAGAATAGTCAATGGATTTGCGCTTTTCATCTGCCATTTTGCACAGATGTTCAAAGGAACCGTTGATGTAGGGGGCGATGCGGACTTCTTTGAACTTGGTGGGGGCGCCCATTGCCGCCGTGCAGCAAGCATAGGCGGCATCGTCCATTTCTTCAGGACTCATTACCTGAACCATGAGATCGGCGTCGTCCGTGATGCCGTGATCCTCTTTGAACTGGTCCAGCGCCATTTCGCCGCTTGAACAGGCGCCGCCGCCACCGCCGCCGAAGATCGTTGCACCATAGATCATGTTGCGAATGCCATTTCCGTTGAGACTGTACATTTTCGTTCCTCCTGTATTTTTATTTCATTGTTATGAAACAATGTACAAATGATGAAGCCTGCTTATTTCAGGTTTGCTTCGATCTCGTCCAATGTGATTTCACCCTGGCCGCCCATGGTCCCCTTGCCGAGCAGCGGACAGAGGACTAGATAGGCAACGGCAGACACAACGACCGCATCCAGCGCCGGACTGAAAAAGCTGAAAAACAGCGCCACTGCACAGCCGCAGGCCCACGCGATAATGCCGCACCAGTTGAAACCCCGTACCGGCTGCCATTTTCCGGGATCACCCCTGCCGAGGATCCAGTAATCAGCGATCACAACGCCCATGATCGGCGGTACCAGCGCGGAGATGATATTGATAAACCCCTGCATGGCATCGGCCATACCTGCCATGGCCATCACCGTGCCTGCGGCGCCGCACAGCATGGTTACCAGAGGCCGCCGCTCATCTTTGAGATTGAACACCTTCATCGCGGCCATGCCGGAGGTATAGGCGTTACCGGTATTGGTGGTCCATGTCGCCAGGATCAAAACCAGCATACTCAGAACAGGCAGTCCCATACTGGCAAATACGGAGGTGATATCGTAGGTACCTGCGGACAGACTCATTACCGAGCCGACCATGAACATCAGCACGGCGGCGGGAATAACGCCCAGAACCGTCGCCATAACGGTGGCGCCGCGACTTTTTGCATAGCGGGTATAATCTGGATTTGTGGTAGCGCCCACCGCAAACAGGCCGATCACCATGGAAACAGCCGGCGCCAGTCCCATGGTATTATCGGGATCCGGCTTGACCGCCATAACGTTGCTCCACCCTGTGGTGGTGATGGCGTGGATCATACCGTACAGACACATGGCAATCAGGGCGGGAACCGCAATATAGTTCAGCCACTTCATGAGTTTAAATCCGTATACGGCGGTGACCAGCATGACGGCGCCCCAAATGAGACAGGACAGCCAGAAAGGAAATCGGATGTTCCAATATTCCATCAATGTGATAAATGCGGTTGCACAGGTGGCGGTCTGAATACCGAACCAACCCATCTGTCCAATAAAAATGGAGACGCTCAGTAAATAGGAAGAACCACGGTCGCCAAAGGCCTTAGTGCCGCACATGCTGGAGGGGAGACCGAGGTCTGTGCCCTGCATGCCGACCATGATCATCAGTATGCTGCAAATTGCAAAGCCAAGGAAGCAGGCCAGCAGCACATTCCCAAAGCTCATGGATGCCGAGAGCAGGCCGCCGACCATCAGCATGGGAATGCAGATCATGGTGCCGATCCAGATGAAGGCGATGCTGTACCATGATTGACGCTGCTCCATTGGTACACGGCTTAGTGCTTTTTTCTCGATGGTACTGTTTGTCGTATTATCCATCAGATCCTCTCCTTACACTGATTTTTTCAGGAGTGGCTGCCGCATCAAATGAAATCCTGCGATTCAGATAGCGATGCGGCGCTCCTGCCTTAAAAATAGTAGCATAAAGAACAATAGATGTATTTGTTTCCAGATGCCAAAATCCCGGGGCAATTTTTGTGTTTGCATCGCTTTTGCCGGCGGCTTTTTTTCATAGTATCAGCCAATGAGCGAAAAGTGTGTCAGGTTCTGTCGAGCGCCGCCATTTTCTGCAAAAAAAATTCCGCTGCTTTTGGCAGCGGAAACAACAGATAGGTTTTTCTCCTGCGCAAATCGCGCCTGCTCTGTAGGCGATCACATTGCGTTGGCATCAGACAGCAGGCGCCGCAGTGCGGTGGCCTCATATAATTCAGCGGCCAACGGCATCTGGGAGATATCGCACCCATAGACGGCGCGGATTTGATTCATGCGGTAGCGGACCGTATTTTTATGGATCCCCAGAATGCCGGATGCCCTTTGCAGATTTCTGCCGGCGTCCAGCAGGTATACCGCCAGCGTTTCCAGCAGAATGGCGCCGTTTGGTTCCCGCAGGATTGGCTGCAGAGCATATGTATGCTGTGCCGACTGCTGTTCATGTCCTGCCAGCTTTTTGATCTTTCCGGCAAAGCTCAGATCATAGATGTCAAAAATTTCCCGCAGGGGATAAATCGTCCGAACCGTGTCAAAATAGAAGTCATACAATTCATATGCATGCGAAATACTTTGCGCGGAGGCAATGCCCGTGCATTTTATCAGGATCGGGTGGAGGTCAGCGTTTGCCATATCCCGCATGAACTCTTCCTCCATGGTTTCATCCAATTCCGCAAACGCGGCCGACTGAAAGAGCGCGATCACGGAATTCTGGTATATGTCGACAAGCGCCCACCTGCCATGGCTTGTGAAGTAGTTTCGTACCATGGAGACCCATTGCTTTATCAAACGCCTTTGCGTAAAGCTTTCCATGCGCCCGCCCAGAATCCACATCCGCTGAATCTTTGCCGGATCGATCCCGTGCTTTGCAGAGAGTTCCCGTACCTGTATTTGCTCGTTTGCGATCATGCACCGTATCAGCATTTCGGGACAGGTTTCTTCCGGTGAATAGCTGGAAATATTCAAAAAAAGCGCAACTAATTCAGCAGCCTGCCATATTTGCTCCCGAGTCATGGATTCCTGCTCATCTATCGCAAGCAAATGCAGCTGTGCGGCATGTTCCGGCGCAACCGGCGAATAGGCGGCAAAAATGTCCCTGCCGCCGAAAGACAGTCTCATCGGCGACGGTTCTGCGGCGAGGAGCTGTTTTCCTGCAAAAATTTCGGCAATTTCGCTGCCGCACCAGTCGGCGGAGCGGGGCCATTGTCCCTCGGCCAGTAATTCGCCGTTTGCCCTGAAGAGAAAGAACGAGCAGCGGAAACGGTCGCTGATGATTCGCAGAAGGCTTCGAACCGTTCGCAGCCGTTCCGGAAGCTCGGAGATATTCTCCAGCACCTCTGGGATGAAATCCACATCGCCCTGCTTATTTCGGTAGATTGCATACAGCACATCGCTGATGGCTTCCCCATAGCGGAGATCAAACCGGTTATACGGCATGCAGATCAACGGGAAGTCAAGCTCGTTGGCGGTGCGGATAAGCCTGCTGTCCAGATAGGGAACAAAAATGCCCACATAGTACAGCACCACCGCGCAGATGCCGGTTTCCTTCATCTTGCGTATCACCGCGCATTGAGCGTCTACATTATCCTTGATGGAACAAAACGCCGTAAGGCACATTTCGTGGTTCAGAAACAGATCGGATGAGATAACATCCGCACTGGCGTATTCCAATACCGTAATGGAGTTGACGGTCTGGTGAATGCCGCCCCGACCGGCTGCAATCCGCGCATAACGAAAGGCCGGGAGCGCCATACAGCTTTTTACCGTTAAACTCATGCGTCTCCCTCCTTTGGCGGATAATTGATTTTTTAAAAATAGTTGTACAATAGTTTTTCCGATATGGCAAGAAAAGCATGTCGAATTCTGGTGTGTAAAAAACCCGGCCATGGCCGGGTTTTTTATAGGTCAATGCCATTCAGTTGGAAACAGAGGAAGAGACGGAGGGTAATTGATACTGGGCAAGGTAAGTGCGGAAAAGATTCTGGTAGCCGTCGTCCTCCTTGCGGATGGCATGCAGCGTTTCGTGCAGATTCAGGTTGTGCTGCGCGGCATCGATCATGCACCCGGCGATATTGGAGCAGTGGTCAGAGGTACGCTCCAGATCCGTCAGCAGATCAGACCAGACAAAGCCAGCTTCAATGCTGCAATGCCCTTGCTGCATCCGCAGGATATGACGGGTGCGCAGTTTTTCTTTCAGCGCATCGATCACCTGCTCCAGCGGCTCCACCTGTACGGCGGCGGAAATATCCTGATGGATAAAGGCGTTTTCTGCCAGCGTCAGAATATTCGACACGGCGGCGCTCAGCGTGGCCAGTTCCTTTTGCGCACTTTCACTGAATGCCAGATGCTTGCTCTGCAGTTCCTCAACCGATTCCAGAATGTTGACCGCATGGTCGGAGATCCGCTCGAAATCACCGATGGTTTTCAAAAGTGCCGTGGACTCTTCACTTTCATCGTCTCCCATTTTACGGGCGCTCAGCTTGACAAGATAGGTGCCGATCACATCTTCATAATGGTCGCATTGCTTTTCCGCCTGCCGGATATCCTCTGCCAGCTCAGGCGTGTAACCTGTCAGACAGGCCAGCGCCTGCTTCAGCGCCTGTACGGCGCAGCAGGCCATCTCTACCGTTACGGCCCGGCATTGGCGCAGCGCCAATGACGGCGTGGCCAGCAAACGCTCGTCCAGCTCCACACTTTTCTCGCTGCGGCCGCGATCCGGCACCAGACGGATGGCCAATTTTTCCAGCAGTCCGCCAGCGGGCAGCAGCATGGCGGTACAGAAAATGTTAAACAGGGAGTGGGCGATGGCGATGCCATACATGGTGGCGGACTCATTGAGAATCGCGGGGGCAAAAATCGTCTTGACGAGGCAAAAAACAACAAGCAGAACGGTTACGCCGATCACATTGAACAGCAGGTGCACCATGGCGGCCCGTTTGGCATTTTTGGTGGTTCCCACAGAAGAGATCATGGCGGTTACACAGGTGCCGATGTTTTGCCCCATGATGATGGGGATGGCGGCGGCATAGCTGACCTGACCGGTCATCGCCAGTGCCTGCAGGATGCCGACGGAGGCGGAACTGGACTGGATAACAGCCGTCAGCACAGCGCCGACCAGCACGCCCAGAACGGGATTTTTGAAGAGGATAAACAGTTCGGCAAAACCCGGTACATCCTTGAGGCCGGATACCGCGCCGCTCATGGTATCCATGCCGAACATCAGCGTTGCAAAACCAAGCAGGATCATGCCGGTATCTTTCTTCCGGGCGTCCTTGCAGAACATATAGAAAATAATACCGATCAGCGCCAGCACAGGCGTGAATGAGGTGGGCTTTAGAAGACGGACCCACAGGCTGCCGCCATCGATCTCGGCAAGGCTCAGCAGCCACGCCGTTACGGTGGTGCCGACGTTGGCGCCCATGATCACATTGATGGCCTGGCGCAGCGTCATCAGTCCGGAGTTAACGAAGCCTACCACCATTACGGTGGTAGCGGATGAACTTTGGATAATGGCGGTGATGCCAAGTCCCGTCAAAAAACCGGCGAATACGTTGCTGGTCATTTTATCCAGCAGCGTCCGCAGTTTGCCGCCGGCCCGGCGTTCCAGAGCCTGTCCCATCAGGTTCATGCCGAATAAAAACAGACACAAACCACCGATCATTGTCAATACGTTAAAAATATCCATCTCTCTGTTCTCCTTGTCACATGCATTTTACATCAGATACTAACATACCAGACCTTTGTCAAATCCACAGCCTCTTTTTTGTAAAATTCATGTAAAACGGTTGACAGATAACTGTATGACATATATAATACGGTTAGAAACTGTATTATCCGAGTGATACAGATGAAAGGGGGCGGGAAAATGATCGACTTTGCGGACTTTGTGCAAACGGAAGGGCAGCCGATCTACTTGCAGATCATGCGCTACATCAAACAGGGACTGGCTGCCGGCACCATTGCCGACGGCGATGAATTGCCCTCCCGCCGCATGCTGTCGGCTTATCTGACGGTGAATCCCAACACGATCCAAAAGGCGTATCGCCTGCTGGAGGAGGAAGGACTGGTGCAGTCGCATGCCGGGGCCAAAAGCTGCATTTGTGCCACGGAAGCGCGGTGCGCCGCCCTGCGGCAGGAAATGACGGAAAGTGAGCTGCGCGCCATGGTACGCAGTATGAAGCGAATGGGATTGAGCGCGGCGGAGGCAGCGGCTCTGGTGGAAAAGTTATATGAGGAGGAGAGCGAATGAATCGGTATTTGTCAACGGTGTCACTCTATATCCGGTCAAACCTTTGGCGCGTGTTGGCCGCTGCGCTGGCAGCGGCACTGCTGTGCGGCATTCTGGTTTACTGCTATCCCAGCGGCGAATATACGGACTCGGCCGGCGTAGACCCGGCGACTGGTCAGGAGATGCTGTATACAAGTCAATATCCTATGCTGGACGGCGTGGTGAAAGCCAGCGGCGCGCCGATTGCGGGGGCTGCGGGGTTCGTCGTGATCGTGCTTTTTATGAGTCTGACCGGATGCGGGTATGGTGTGAAAAGCGCCTATACGGTGCGCCGTTTGCGGCTTGGCGAGAAAAAAGCCTGCCTTTTGTGGGCGCTTTACCATGCGGTACTGCTGGTGGTCTATTGGGCGGCGCTGGCGGCGGCGCTGTATACCGCACTGACGCTGCGCAGCCATCTGGCGGCAGGGGAGAGCGGGTACGGTGTAATCGGGCCGCAGACCATGCTGCTGCTATGCTATACGGACCCTTTTCTGCACCGGCTGTTCCCTATGCAGGATATTGCTGTGTGGGCGGTGGATATCGCCTCGGTGCTGGCCGTTTCTCTTTCCACAATACATTTTTCCTATCGCCAGCGGTGCGGCGGCTTCAGCGTCAGTGTGTTTTTTACGGCACCGTGTGTAATCGCTGCGTTCTTCTGCCCGCTTGGCAGCGGCTGGAATCATGTGCTGCTGGTTTTGCTTCTGGCGCTGGCTGGCGGCGCGCTGTGCGACATGATGGGAGGTGGCGGCGATGCTGCGCAAGCTGCTTGAGGTGCGGTATCTGCCGCCCAATGTGGCGCCGGAGCGCGTGTGGCATCTGATGTGCGGGATGCTGGCTGCGGCGGTATTCTGGTGTGGGATACACTTTGCCGTGACCTACAGCAGAGCCTATCAGGCGCTTTTTCAAAATTGGGGCACCCGCTATCAAACCTTGGATCCAACGGTTCTGATGCTGCGATTTGGTAGCTTTGCGCTGGATGTGATCCGTATCATCGCTGCCTTAATGGTGATTGCGCTTCTTTCCGCGGTGATGCTCTACAGCTCTTACTATCAGGGCAGCCGCAGCATCTATCTGATGCGCCGCTTGCCGGATGGCAAGCGGACGCTGCGCCGCCAGGTGTGGAGCGCGCCCCTGCGCACAGCCATGCTGCTGATTGCAGCGGGAATGGTTTTGATCGGCATTTTTTATCTGCTCTGGCGCTTTGTCACCCCTGAGCCGTGTTTGCCAACAGCTGAAAACCTTCAGCGTGCCATGCAGGCCATCGCGGATTCACCCTATTCCACCCACGCGTCATAAAGGAGGAATGTTCCATGATCGAGATCAGCAATTTGACAAAAAAGTATGCAAAAACAATAGCTGTAAAAGATGTTTCCGTTACGATCCCGCAAGGGCAGATCATCGGACTTTTTGGGGAAAACGGCGCAGGGAAGACCACGCTGATGAAGTGTATCCTTGGTCTGCTGCCCTATCAGGGAACCGTTACGCTAGACGGAGAACCGGTTACGGAGAAGAATATTGAGCGCCTGAGCTTTGCCACCTGCGAGCACTCCTTTTTCCCGGCGTTGTCGCCGGCTGCCCACCGCGATTTCTATCAGGCCCATTTTCCGCGTTTTCGGGAAAAGCGCTTTCAGGCGCTGATGCAATTTTTTGATCTTCCCATGGGGCGGGTCCTGCATTCCTTTTCCGCCGGCATGAAAAATCAGTTTGAGGTGGTCATGGCCCTGTCGCAGGGAGCGGACTATATCCTGATGGATGAACCCTTTGCCGGAAACGATGTGTTCAACCGGGAGGACTTTTACAAAGTGCTGCTGGGGATTTTGGAAGAGCATGAAACGGTGTTGCTGTCCACCCATCTGCTGGAGGAGGTCAAAGACTTCATTTCCCGGGCAATACTGCTCAATAAAGGGGAACTGGTGGGTGATTGCACCGCGGAAGAGTTGGAGGAACAGGGAAAGGACCTTATGTCCTATGTGAAGGAGACCTATCATTATCGGGATGACCGTGTCAGCCGCGCACTGCACGACCTGACCGGCGGGGAGGAATGATATGAAAGCACGCATTGTGACAGTTTCACTGCTTCTGCTGCTGGCGGTGGGCGGCATTCTTTCCCTGAACAGCCAGCTTGCCGCTACGGCCCTGCCGGTGGCCATGGAGGTGCAGGATTCCGTGGGAGACCGCAGTGCCGCCAGCGGCCTTGCGGTGGATTATCGGGTGGCGCTGAACAACAATCTGCGCTGGTACACCCGCTACGCGCCCGCAAACGGAAATAATAACGCTGCCTTTTCCATGACCGATCGGCGAAATGGCCGGCCGACCCGGTACGTCAGTTATCCCAGTGGGTTTTATGAGAATGACTGGAAGCTTGCGGGCAGTTTTATTACTTCTGATAATATGCAGGATCCTGTTTTGCGCGATGCGCAGCAGAAGATGGAGCGCCGGGGACTGACCAGCGGCGAGATCCGGATCTATCCTGCTGATTACTATGACAGCTACCCCATATTCCTGTCAAAGTATGGCACCGATGACGCGGGTGTGCTGCTTTACGATTGCGGAGATACTATCTTCCCGTTTCCAAAGCTTCAGATTCCGGTCAGTGAAGAGGATTTTTATGAGCTGTATTTCAGCTTTGATACCTATGATGGGCAGCAGTATCTTTCCAGCAGCGGCTGGAATAACCACTATCGAAAGAATCGCTTTTCTCCTTATGCGATTCCCTGCGAAACGGGGGTGCTGGTTACGGTCGGCTTTGCCGCCGATACGGAGCCGGAGCCTGACTGGGCGCCGGACGGCTTTGGACTGTGGTATATTCCCGTTCGGAATCAGGAGGCGGCCATTGACCGCGGCACGGTCAGCGGCAAGCTGCCGGTGGTAGATGAGTGCCGTCTGGTATATCCGCTGGATATTCAGCGCCAAAAGGTGGTGCTGCTGCGCCGCAGTCTGGATGCTGAGCGTATATTGCTGATCACGGCGGAGGAGAATGCCTATGTGCTGCATGTGCTGGATGGCAAGGATTATCATCTGCTGCAGCGGCTGGAGCTGGATACCATTAAAGAACTGAAATACAGCGATACCAGCGTCCTGTCGGATATGGACGGGGACCTGCGCAGAGATATCCCGGACATGTCCTACCAGATCGTCGACACGGACGGCGGCACGCAGCTGCAAACCGAATACAGCGACTACTGCGATGTTACCATGCAGCAAAATGCATCGTTTACCGCGGTGATCCTTGGCCACCGGCTGGTATTGCTGACCGCATCGGATGAGGGATTCCAAATCGCGTTTTCCTGTGACATCATGCAGTACGGAGAGGTGCAAAACGAGACCAATCGGGAAGGGGTGCTGTGCTTCTACTATAGTGACGATGAGGCGGAGAATGGGGACTATTATCGTGTGATGTCCACGGTGCAGGAGGCATATACAATGGCGTATAACGGCTCCGTGCTGGCTGTGGCCGGCTACGGGTATAATGACGCCGATATGCTGCTGAGTATTTATGGCGCGGACGGACTGGCGTATGCCGAACTGGTCACGGCTTCGGTTACACGGCAGAGCGGCAGCGGCGGATTTGTGTGGCAGCCATTGTGGCAGGACACAGTGCCCGATGATGTAGAGGGACATTTTTTCTCGCCGCAGCCGTTTCTGAAATGGATGGAATGAACGATAAGCGATGGGGAGCCGCTTAAAATTGCGGCTCCCCATTTTGTATCCCACAAAACGACAGGATACTACCGTCATTTTGCGCTGCGGCTTTTATAAGAGAGAATTCCTCTGCTGGATAGCGTGTGTTCTTGACAATGCGGTGATGTTTGTGGTATCTTGTCAATGGGTTCGCCGCCGGGTGAGCCATAAGCGCTTTTTGCCGTATCGTTAGGCCTTTGAAGATGCGGCGAGAGGCGCATTTTGTATTTTTGGAGGAAATATGCTATGGCATGGGTGTTTTTGGGGATCGCCGGGATTATGGAAGTGTTCTGGTCTACCTGCTTGAAGCTGTCGGAGGGTTTTACAAAGCTTGGCTTTTCCGCTTTGACCGTGATCGGGATGCTGATCAGCTTTGGCCTTTTGTCCCAGGCGATGAAAACGCTGCCGCTGGGAACGGCTTACGGTATTTGGACAGGTATCGGCGCGTTAGGCGCGGTGCTGGTGGGACTGGTGCTGTTCAAGGAGTCGGCTACGGCGGGACGTATGTTCTTTGCCGCGCTGCTGCTTATCGGTATTGTGGGTTTGAAGATCACATCGCCCTCCTGAAAAAAGGATGAGGGCCGTACCGGGAAAAACGGTACGGCCCTTTATATACGCATTTAGCAGCCGAAAAAGCCGCACAGCAGCTTCAGCAGGGAAGCGCAGTCAAAGTTGCAGAACATTTCTGTGACCTCCTGTATTTGGATTTGCTCTTGCAAGAACACTGTCATTATAACTCCGCAGCCTCCGCAAGGCAAATGCAATGGTTGCCAGATATGGAAATGTTACAGGATCAGCAGTAATCCAATGGCGATCAACAGCTCCTCATCCGCTTTTTGTCGAAAGAGAAAGAACAGCAGGAAGAGAAGCAGCAGATCACCTGTGTCCAGATCCTCCAGATGCAGCGCATCCAGTATTCCCTTACCAAACGCAACTTCCGGTGGGCGCTGGGGAGGCGGAGGCGGCCGATGCGGCGGGGGAGAAGGCGGGGAAGCTGCGCTTTTGGGGGGCGGCGGGAGAGGCGTATCATCCATAGAAGCGCGTACATAACTTCCCCGCTCCTCATGGCCATAACGGTTATACAATGTCCAGGCCTCCCTCCGTTAAGAAGCGTTTGCCCACGCAGATCAAATGCGCCAGCTTTGCTGCACGTTCCACCTTTGGCTGTTTTTCCTCTTTCAGAAAAGGGCGCAGAGCGTAAAGCAGCTGCATTGTTTGGGTGTTGGATTGCTGCAGCTCCTGCACAAGCGGAAGAAAGCGAACCAACAGCGCCGGGTCGAAGCCGCCGCCCTGCGGTGGCGGAGGAGGAGAATCGTTTTTAGGCGGCGGTGGCGGTGCGCCTGGCTGCGCCGTGCTGCCGGAGAGCTGCTGCGCCATCTGGAGAATGCGTGACATGGCCGCCGGGTCATTGAGCATGGCATTGAGTTTGCTCTCCATATCATCCATTCGGCTGCCTCCTTTCTGGCGCTGTTACTGCTGCTGAAGCTGCTGGCTCAGCCGCTGCAGAAGCGCTCGCCCCTCGCTGCTGGACAGCACGGTTTTCAGCAGTCCTGCCATTTCCGCGGGACTTGCTGATTCTCCCTGCTCCATTGCCTTTTGCAACTGTGTGCTGTTTTGCTGCTGTATCAGCGCCATCAGTGCCTGACCGTCTGCCGACTGTGCCATACGCTGCATGGTATCCTGATCAGAATGTAGTTGGGCAGCCATCTGTTTCAAGTCCATATTTCCACCTCCCTGTGGCAATATATGTGCCACAGAAGAAAAAAGTGCCAGTCCCGCAGAACTGACACTTGGATAGGAATGATATGTATATGATTGCGGCGTAATACCGCCGCCGGCGGGCGTGACTTACTCCTGCGCATTGGCGGAGCCGTAATCACACAGCTGCTGTATGGGGCACTCCTCGCATTTTGGGGCGCGTGCCATGCACAGCGCGCGTCCATGAAGTACCATTCTGTGGCAAAAATCGCTGGATTCATCCGGGGGGATCACCTTGCGCAGCTGCTGCTCGACCTTTAAAGGATCCTTGCTGCCGTCGGTAATGCCAAGCCGACCCGTGATGCGGATACAATGGGTGTCGCAGACATAACCTTCTTTTCCGTAGATATCGCCCAGTATCAGGTTGGCGGTTTTGCGCCCTACGCCGGGCAGACGGAGCAGATCATCCATGTTGTCCGGTACCTTGCCGCCAAAGTCGGATAAGAGCATCTGCGCGCTGCCGACGATGTCCTTTGCTTTGGCCCGCCAGAAGCCGCAGGATCGAACATATTCGCCAACCTCGTCCGGCGTGGCTGCCGCAAAGGCCTCCAGCGAGGGGAAACGCTGAAACAGCGCCGGCGTTACCAGATTCACTCTGGCGTCGGTGCACTGAGCCGCCAGACGGACGGAAAACAGCAGCTCGTAGTCCTTTCGATAGTCCAGTGAGCAGATGGCGTCGGGATACAGTTTCTTCAGCTCCTCAATGATCGCGCTGATTTGCGCTTGCGTTTTCATGGGCCTCACCTCGGCTCTATTGTATCAGACCTTGCACAAAAAAGCAAATGGTGCTATACTATACCAACAACATTTCTGGAGGTGAGCGCATGCAGCCGTTGGCAGACGAGATACGGCCACAAACATTGGACGAGGTAGCGGGACAGAAGCACCTGCTGGGCGATGGCGCGCTGCTGCGCCGCCTGATTGAAAACGGGGTCGAGGCCAATCTGATATTCTATGGCCCCTCCGGCACAGGAAAAACCACCATTGCCAATATTATTGCCAAGCGGACGCAGAAGGCGCTGTATCACCTGAATGCTACCACGGCCAGCCTGTCGGATATCAAGGCCATTATCGCCGATGTGGACACCATGATGGCGCCCAACGGTATTTTGCTCTATCTGGATGAGATCCAGTACTTTAACAAAAAGCAGCAGCAGAGCCTGCTGGAGTTTCTGGAAAACGGCAAGATCACCATGATCGCCAGTACAACGGAAAACCCCTATTTTTACATCTATAACGCCCTGCTGTCTCGCAGCACGGTGTTTGAGTTCAAACCACTGACGGCGGAGGAGACCCGGCCTGCCGTTGAGCGTGCGCTGCGCATTGAGCAGCAGCGCAGCGATCTGCTGTTCCAATGGGAGGATACCGTTCCCAATACGGTGGCCGCCGCCTGCGGCGGCGATGTGCGAAAAGCGGTAACGGCGGTGGAGCTGCTGTACCAGTCCGCCAGACCCAAAGACGGCGTGCTGTATGTGACCAGTGAGGATGCCTTGCAGTTGGCCCAGCGCAGCGCCATGCGCTATGACCGGGACGGAGACGAGCACTATGACCTGCTCTCGGCGCTGCAAAAGTCTATCCGCGGTTCTGATCCCGATGCAGCGGTCTACTATCTGGGGCGGCTGCTGGTGGCGGGGGATATGCTGTCTCCCTGCCGCCGCCTGCTGGTCATTGCCAGCGAGGATGTGGGCCTTGCCTACCCGCAGGCCATCGCCATTACGAAAGCCTGCGTAGACGCGGCGGTGCAGCTGGGCCTTCCCGAGGCAAGGCTTCCATTGGCCGAGGCGGCGATTCTTTTGGCCACGGCGCCCAAGTCAAACGCCAGCCATAATGCTATCATCGCGGCGATGGAGGATATTCAGCACGGCGCTATGGGCAGCATTCCGCGGCATTTGCAGAATGTCCACGCCGACAGTGCCGGACAGGAGCGTGAACAGGGATATCTCTATCCCCACGTTTTTCCGCACCACTATGTGAAGCAGCGCTATCTTCCGGAAGAGCTGGGAGAGAGGCGCTACTATGAATATGGCGATAATAAGACGGAGCAGGCCGCCAAACGGTATTGGGATGAGATCAAGAAAGGATGAGCCATGGATTTACAACTGCATGACATTCTGGAATTGAAAAAGGATCATCCCTGCGGCAGCCGCCGTTGGGAAGTGCTGCGTGTCGGCATGGACATCAAACTGAAATGTCAGGGCTGCGGCCATGAGGTCATGCAGCCGCGCCGCAAGGTTGAAAAGATGATCCGCAGGATCATACCACCAATTGACAAGGAGGAAGCATAAATGCGCAAGAAAACAACACAGGTCATTGTGAGCGTTATTGCCTGCCTGATGGCTGTTCTGATGCTGGCTGGGTTAGTTTGGCCATATATCGGCCTGTGAGGTGCACGATGAAGCATTGTATTCTGGCAAAGTGGAAAGAAACGGTAAGCGATAAGGCAGCGCTTCTGGCGCAGGTCACAGCATTGTACCGCGCGGCGGACAGCATATCTGGGGTTCACAGTGTGCAGATATACCCCTGCTGCATCGATCGGCCCAATCGTTATGATCTGATGATTGTGCTGGACATGGATAAGTCGGCGCTCCTCGCATGGGATGCCTCTGCGGTACATCACCAATGGAAAGAGCAGTATGGAATGCTGCTGGAGAAGAAAGCGATTTTCGACTACGAATCATAAAAAAGCACCCTGCGGAAGAAATCCCGCAGGGTACTTTTTTATGACAGAATTTCATGATAGACTGCCCTATAATAGACAGGCGGGGTGATAACGATGACGGTAGTGTATCTTGACCGGGTGGCGGTACTGAATCTGCTGGTGGACTATTTACTGCTGCTGGCCACTGCCACGCTGGCAGGTACGCCGTTGCGGCGGCTGCGCTTTGGCGTCTGTGCGGCGCTGGGAGCGCTTTATGCGGTACTGGTGTTCATTTGCAGACCGTTGGCACATCCGTTGTACAGGGCTGCGGTTGGCGTTGTGCTGGCGCGGTGGGCGTTTCACCGTGAGGTGCGGCCGTGGCGGTTAACAGCGCTATTCTGGCTGCTGTCGGCAGGTCTTGCGGGACTTTTGCTGGCACTGGGATTATTGGCGGGATCACCGACCGGTGTTTTACAGCGGATTTATTATGCGGATATTCGGTGGATGGTGCTGCTGGGCGCTGCTGCCGTGTTCTATGGACTGCTGCATTTTGTGTTCCGTCAGGGGGCGCGCCACGAAAGGGGAGAGTTAATGGAGGTCAATGTAGTGATAGGCAGCCGTCAGTGCCGCCTACGGGCGCTTCGGGACAATGGAAATACGCTGCGTGATCCGCTGTTTGGCCAGCCGGTCATGGTGGCGGAGACAGAGGCGATGAAGCAATTGTGGCCCGGTACGGTTGCGGCGATTCTGCACAAGGATGTTCCGGCAGAGGAAAAAATGGCACTGCTGCATGAAGCCGGTGCAGGACTTCCATTTATGCTGCTGCCGTTTCGTGCTGTGGGAACAACGGGCGGATTGCTGCTGGCGTGCCGCAGCGACTATATTCAGATCGGGGGCGAACGGATCGCACACGCGCTGGTCGCACTGACCGATACGCAGGTAGGCATTGGAGGATATCAGGCCCTGTGGGGCGGACGGGAGGGAAGTTATGACACTGTGGAATCGTATTATACAGTGGATCCAGCGGCTGACCAGACCAGATAGTATTTATTACATAGGCGGCAGCGACACGCTGCCGCCGCCGCTGCCGCGTGAAGAGGAAGCGGCGTTGCTGGAACAATTGCCGCAGGAGATGGCTCGCCAGAAATTGATCGAACGGAATTTACGGCTGGTGGTCTATATCGCCAAACGCTTTGACAATACGGGCATTAATATTGAGGATCTGATCTCTATCGGAACGATCGGCTTAATCAAAGCAGTAAACACATTTCGTACAGATAAGAATATTAAGCTGGCAACCTATGCCTCCCGGTGTATTGAAAATGAAATTTTGATGTATCTGCGTAAAAACAGCAATACCCGCACAGAGGTCAGCTTTGATGAACCATTGAATACCGATTGGGACGGAAAAGAATTGTTGCTCAGCGACGTGATGGGGACAGAGGATGATGTTGTAATGCGGCCCCTTGAGGAGGATGTAGACAGGCAGATGCTGCATCGCGCTGTGGCAAAATTATCGCCCCGTGAGCGCGACATTATTTCACTTCGGTTTGGACTGAATGGCAGAAAGGAACTGACACAAAAGGAGGTAGCGGATCATCTGGGCATTTCGCAATCATACATTTCACGGCTGGAGAAGCGGATTATTCTGCGCTTGCGGCGTGAGATCATGAAAATGACATAAAAAGCGCCCGCAAAGTAAGACTTTGCGGGCGCTGATCATTATTGCAGAAACAAGCTGGCCGGGCGGTTGATGACCATCATGTTATAGTAACGCAGCAAATGATAATCATCCTTGTCCAACTTAATGCTGGACAGCAGGCGTTCACTCTCCTCCAGCGGCTCGTTGGAGATGAGTGCTTTCAGTGCAATAGGGGCAAAAAAGGGCGTGCTGCCGATGCCTGATAGCAACCCAATGGCAGGCGTGCGGTTCTGCATGGGGTTGAGCATGCAGATATACATTTTTTCCGCCTCGTTGATTTGATTATTTAAGACCATGTGGGTAATGGTATCATATGATTTCATCTCGCCGGTGAACAGATGCTGGCAGCGGTCGGGATCATCAAAGGAAGCGATTCTCAGATACAATGTGACCTCTACGGACGTTCCGTCCGGTGCGGGGGAGAAACGCAGCAGCGAACGCACCATCTGACGCACTCGCCCATCATAATAATACATATAGGCCAGCGACTGATTGAAATATGTGTTCTTGTGGAGTGCCGGTTCGCTGCGGAAAGTGGGCGGCTGATAGTCTACAAAGTATTTCAAATCGATGTCCAGCGCCTGAGAGATCTCATACAGTGTTTCGATGTCGATGGTAATAGCGCCGTTTTCGTATTTGGACAGCGTCGCCTTGCTTTTGTTGATCATGGCAGAGAACTGCTCAATGGTATAGCCACGGCTTTTGCGATACTTTTTGATACGGTGTCCCACAAAATTAGAAAAAGAACCCATGATCAACGACCCCCTTTCAAATGTACTATTATCATACCAAACATTCCGTCATTCGTCAACAAAAAGTTTCCATATATGAAACAGAATATCAAAAAATTTCGGTTCAATAAAGTGAGATAAAAAGCAAGACGGCGCTCAGATGAGCGCCGTCTTGCAAAACATCAATATTCCTGTTTCGATGTTAGGGGTTCAGCTTACTTGCAGGCATCCATACCGGCCTGCAGAGCCTTCTTGTTGCCCTCCAGGAAGCGTGCCTTCTTCTCGCCCAGCTCAATACGGATAGCTTCCATCATGCTATCGATAGAGGTGACGTTGGCCTTTGCCATAACAGCGCCCAGAATCGCCACGTTAGCGCCCTTGGGGTTGCCGACCTGCTCAGCAATGCCATTTGCATCGCAATAAACAACCGTGATGTCATCGCGGACAGCCTTGCGGTCGATGATGCTGCTGTTGATAACCAGAACACCGCCGGGCTTGACATGAGGCTCAAACTTATCCAGAGAAGGACGGTTCATCGCCACAATCACGTCGGCCTTGTCCACCAGAGGAGAGGCAACAGGCTCATCGGAAACGATAACGGAGCAGTTGGCCGTGCCGCCGCGCATCTCGGGACCATAGGAGGGCAGCCAGGAGACATGTTTGCCATCCAACATGCAGGACATAGCCATAAACTTACCGATCAGGAGCATGCCCTGACCGCCGAAACCGGCAAAAATGAAAGTTTTTTCCATATTATTCGGCCCCCTTGTCTTTGTAAACACCCAGAGGATAATAAGGGATCATGTTCTCTTCCAGCCACTTCATCGCCTCGACGGGAGACATACCCCAGTTGGTGGGGCAGGTGGACAGGACTTCGATCATACAGAAACCCTTGCCTTCCATCTGATACTTGAACGCCTTTTTAATGGCCTTCTTCGCCTTAACAATATTGGCGGTGGTGTTGACGGCCACGCGCTCAATATAGTAAGAACTGGGAACAGCAGCCAGCATCTCGCTCATCTTGATGGGCAGACCGCTCCATTCCTCGCTGCGGCCGGTGGGGCAGGTAGTAGCCTTCTGGCCGATCAGAGTAGTGGGGGCCATCTGGCCGCCGGTCATACCATAGATGGCATTGTTGACGAAAATCGTGCAGATCTTCTCGCCGCGGTGAGCGGCGTGAACGATTTCAGCAGTACCGATAGAAGCCAGATCGCCGTCGCCCTGATAGGTGAATACCAGACGGTCGGGAGCGGAACGCTTGGCGCCGGTAGCCACTGCGGGAGCACGGCCATGGGCGGCCTCGTACATATCACAGTTGAAATAGTCGTAGGCAAACACAGAGCAACCAACGGGGGCCACGCCGATGATCTTGCCATCCAGATTCAACTCATCGCTCAGTTCATCGATGACCTCGGCCACCAAGCGGTGGATGATACCGTGGTTGCAGCCGGGGCAGTAATGGAACTGCTTGTCGGTCAGATATTTTGTCTTTTCAAACAGAACAGCCATCTTATTTACCCTCCTTCATGCTGAGAATCTTGGCGACGATCTCGGCCGTGGTAGGCATCTGGCTGCCGCAATGACCGTAGAAATCGACTTTTCTGATGCCGTTGATAGCCAGCTTGACATCCTCCAGCATCTGGCCTTCGTTCAGCTCAACATCCAGAACACCCTTGACGGAAGGCTGGTCGACTGCCTTCAAAACAGCGTCATAGGGGAAAGGCCACACAGTGATGGGGCGCAGCAGACCAACCTTGATGCCGTGCTCCTTCAGCTCCGTGATAGCGCTCTTGGCGATACGGGCCACAGTACCGAAAGCGGTGATGATGTAGTCGGCATTTTCGCAGTTGTAGGCTTCCCACATCTGCTCATTGTCGACGACTTCCTTGTACATAGCCTGCAGCTCGTCATTGTGGACGGCCAGACTTTCGGTGTCGATGTAAATGGAGTTGATAATGCCGCGCTTGGCGGGGTCATCACCGGGTTTCCAGCCGGTGCAGGCCCAAGGCTTCTTCTCGGGATCGATCTTGAAGTCCACCATGTCGGGCAGCTCCACGGGTTCCATCATCTGGGCAATAATGCCATCGGCCAGGAACAGAACGGGAATGCGATACTTCTCCGCCTTATCATAGGCGATCATCATCAGGTCGATGGCCTCCTGCACGGAAGCGGGAGCAAAGGTCAGCAGGTGATAGTCACCGTTGCCGCCGCCCTTAACGCCCTGGAAATAGTCGCCCTGAGAGGCTTGGATGTTGCCAAGGCCGGGGCCGCCGCGCATCACGTTGATGATCACTGCGGGCAACATGGCACCGGCACAGTAGGAGATACCCTCCTGCTTCAGGGAGACGCCGGGACTGGAAGAAGAAGTGATGACACGGGCACCGGTACCGGCAGCGCCGTAAACCATGTTGATCGCCGCGACTTCGCTTTCGGCCTGCAGGAAGCAGCCGCCGACTTCGGGCATGCGGGCGGACATATATTCAGGAATCTCCGTCTGGGGAGTGATGGGGTAACCGAAGAAATAACGGGCGCCGGCACGAATGGCGGCCTCCGCAATAGCTTCGCTACCCTTCATAAGAGTCAAAGCCATGTTTTTTCCTCCTTAGTCTTTTTCAATACGGATTACCACATCAGGACAGGTGCGTGCACAGGAAGTGCAACCCACGCATGCTTCCATGTTGGTGACTTCTGCGGGGTGATAGCCCTTTGCGTTGATCTTAGCCTTGGACAGCTCAATGATACCCTTGGGACAAGCTCTGACGCACAGACCGCAACCCTTACAAAGGTTTTCATTGATGGTTACTTTAACCACATTTGACACCTCTTTTCTCTAATTTTGCTGAAATTCTCTACCATATCTCTATCCCTTTTCAGGGGGATATACAGGGGATCAATACATTTCTTTTCTGGGGTCGGTGGTATTCAGACCGTGCGCAATATAGGAATCCCAGTCACGATGCATATATACATCGATGGCGATGGGCGTGCCTACATACTTGGGATCCGGATTCCGAGCCAGAAATGCGTTCAGAAATTCTTTCTTGCCGGTGGTATAGGCAATGGGGATACCAGAGGCATCCACTACCTGCCGCAGCAGTTCATAGCCGTCCCACAGATCATCAGCTGTGGTCATGGTGGCAAGATTGGTGTTGTTGATCATGCCGGTGATCTGCAGGCGCGAATGTGCCTGCATCCCATCCTGCAGACGGTGAATCTTTTCCAGTGTGCTGGCCAGCGGTCGGCGGATATTGACAACATTCAATACCTCCAGCGATCCCTCTGGGAGATCGACAAAGTCCTGATGATAGCGCCCCAAAGCCGTGGCGCCCACATCGTCACCGCCTACATCAAAGATCACACTGTCCCAATCCAGAACGAAAGCGGACTGTACTTCGGCGGGAAGCGACAGAGTTTCGATACCGGAGCAGGCAAAATTGGGGGAAACCAGCCGGATTTCCTTTTGTTCTACCATTTTACCCCGCTCGGTCAACCGGAAATAGGTGTTGACCATATCCAGATCGATCAGCTCCGTGTGTTCGCCGCGGGCAGCGGCCTGCATGGCGAAGTTGAGAGCCAGTTCACTTTTACCGCTGCCGTAGTTGCCGATCAGTACCTTGACTTTTTTCATCCGCTTCTCCTTTTGCTTATATGCTGCCAGCGGCAGCAACCGAAATCAATGCAGTATTCCCTCCCCGCGGGAGGGAATACTGTCATTTATATATGCTGTGAAATCAGCGCAGATTCTCCCGGATGGTCTGGCACAGCGCGGTGATACCCTGAACGATCTTCTCTTCGGGCATGCAGCTGTAGTTCAGGCGCAGGGTGTTTTCGTGTCCGCCGTTGGGGAAGAAAGAACCGCCGGGCACAAAGGCGACCTTCTTTTCCAGACATTTCATCTGCAGCTCTTTTGCATCCATGTACTCGGGCAGAACGACCCAGGCGAACAGGCCGCCATCGGGATGGGTGAACGTGCACTGCTCGGGAAGCTCCTTGGCCAGCGTATCCAGCATCACACTGCGGCGCTTCTTGTAGCACTCGCGGATGGTGTTGACATGGGCGTCCAGATCAAACATATCGATCCACTTGGAGGTTTCCATCTGGCCGATGGTGGAGGCCTGCAGAGAAGCGGCCTGCTCCATGAAGTTGTACTTTGCCAGAATTGCATCCTCGGCGCAGACCCAACCCAGACGGTAGCCGGGAGCCAGAATCTTGGAGAAGGTGCCCAGATAGATAACCAGACCCTTGGTATCCAGACTCTTCAGTGCGGGCATATACTCGCCCTCAAAGCGCAGCTCACCATAGGGGTTATCCTCGATGACGGGAATCTCATATCTGTTGATGATCTCCATGAACTTATGACGGCGATCCAGATCCCAGGTACGGCCGGTGGGGTTCTGGAAATCGGGGATGACGTAAATCATCTTCACGCGCTCGGTAGTGGCCAGAATCTTCTCCAGCTCCTCCATGATCATGCCGCCATTATCGGTGGGAACCTCAATAAACTTGGGTTCACAGGCCTTAAAAGCGTTGACAGCACCCAAATAGGAGGGACTCTCCAGCAGCACCACGTCGCCGGGGTTCAGGAACACACGGGCGGAGAAGTCCAGACCCTGCTGGGAACCGGAGGTCACCAGAATGTGATCCTTGTCGGTTTTGATGTTGTTCTTGGCCAGCATGCGCTCGGCAATCTGCTCACGCAGACGGGGATAACCTTCGGTGGAAGAATACTGCAGGGCAACGCGGCCATTTTCTTTCAGGACGGCTTCGGAAGCTTTCATCATCTGTTCAACAGGGAACAGTTCGGGGGCAGGCATACCGCCGGCAAAGGAGATAATGTCGGGTTGAGCGGTCAGCTTCAGCAGCTCACGAATTTCGGAGCCTTTCAGCAGATCCATTCTACTTGCAAACTGTACCATGAAATTTTCCTCCTCAAATTTTCCGTGTGTCCGCATTTGCAGGGCACGGCATGTGGTGTGCACCAAGCTGCACCAAATCATACCTATATCATTAAAACATACTTTCAAATGGATGTAAACAGGAGAAAATATCAAAAAGTGACAAAGATTTGCGATGTTTTTCTTTTTGGTAAACTTTACAAAAAATCGAAGCAAATTGATGCGTTTTCGTCAAAAGAAAGATTTTGCGGAAAAATCGGAATTTTTTTCGAGTGAAAAATTACGGAAAAATCCGGTTTTTGGGAAAAGCAAAATGCCGACAGTACGGCGCATAGGCGCTGCCTGCGGCATTGAAATGGAATAGATTGTCAATTGTCGATACTTGATTTTGGCGGCTCCTGTTTTTCCCTTTCGCGGCGGGCGCGCAGCCGGTCATAAATCAGCAGTCCTGCAGCGCTGACGGCCAGCGTTATGGCAAAAACGGCCACCGCACCCCAATAATTCTTAGTGCCCAGCGCATTGCCGCCAATGGTGGAGGTTACGATAGAAGGTATCCTGCCCAAGGAGCAGATCACCAGCCAGACGGGAAAACGCATATTGGTAAGGCCTGCAAAATAGCTGAGCAGATCTTTCGGTGTGCCCGGCAGCATAAAGATAACCAGAAACAGCAGGTCACGCTTGGGTGTGGCCTGGAGAAAACGGACGGAGCGCAGCTTCTCTGGCGAGAAGAAGATTTCCGCCAGACGCGGGCCGAACCGGCGCACCAGCAGAAAAACGCAGACGCTGCCCAGCGCAGAGGCTATCAGACACTGCAGTGTCCCCTCTACGGCGCCAAAAGCATAGCCTGCGGCGATTTCAAAAGGTTCGCCGGGGATAATGGCAATCACAACCTGCAGGATTATCATTCCCATATAGGCAAGACGTCCGCTGAAGCCGTGGGCATCAACCCATTCCCGGAAACGCTCCGGCTGAGAGGCGAAACGAACCAATGGTATGCCGACAAACCACAGTATTAAAGCCAATACCACCACAGCGACAGCAAGAGCGGCAAAGCCAAGTGCTTTTTGCTGCTTGGGTGTAAGTTCTTTCTTCTTCATATTACTCATTTTGCTCATCAAAGCGGTAAACCGCATAGCTTTCTTTGGTATGCGAGCCATTATAGCATGATTCGACGGTATAAGCAATGCAGATATTATGGCCGTTTTGTAAATTAAAAATTCGCGGTCAGACACAGATTATTGACAAAATAAGCCGCATTATTTTATACTGTGCAAAAAATAAACTGCAATGATAAGATAAGCCGTTATATGGAGGGTTATATAAGTAATATGTATCAGAATAAAAAACGATATGCCCTGACCAATGGGATTATTCTGGATGGGACGTGCGGCATGGTTCCACAAAGAGGCAGAACGATTTATATCAGCGGCGGCAGGATCGTGGATATTGCGGTCGGCAGCCAGCTGGCAGCAGGCTATGAGCCGGTGAATCTGAACGGGAAATATGTGCTGCCGGGGCTGATCAATATGCACGTCCATCTGCCCGCCTCCGGCAAGCCGAAAGAAAAGCCGTCCGACCCCAGAAAACTGGTGAAGCTGATCACCGCCAACCGCATGATGCGCGGTATTGGCTTGAAGCTGTGCGAGGGATATGCCAAAACGGAGCTGCTCAGCGGCGTTACCACCATCCGAACCGTGGGCGGTGTTGCGGATTTTGATACTGTGATACGAGATCAGGCGGCAGCGGGAAAGATTCTGGCGCCGCGGGTAGTAGCATCCAATATGGCGGTTTCCGTTCCGGGAGGGCACATGGCCGGCTCCCTTGCCTATGAGGCGCGAACGGCTGAGGAGGCGGCTGCCTATGTGGAAAAAATCGCGGCGGAAAAGGTAGATCTCATTAAGCTGATGATAACCGGCGGCGTTATGGATGCCGAAGTGGTGGGAGAACCCGGTGTGCTGCGGATGCGGCCCGAATTGGTAAAGGCGGCATGTGATAAGGCGCATTCCTTGGGTATAAAGGTAGCGGCCCATGTGGAGAGCACGGAGGGGGTACGCGTGGCGCTGGAGAATGGCGTGGATTCCATTGAGCATGGCGCGAAGCCTGATGAGGGGATTCTCCGGTTGTTCCGGGAGAAGGGCGCTTTTCAGATCTCGACTATTTCGCCGGCGCTGCCCTATGCGCTGTTTGACCGCCAAATTTCCCATGCGACCTATGAACAGCAGGAGAATGGCAAAGTGGTGTTTGACGGTATCGTAGCACTGGCCCGTGCCTGCCTTGCCAACGGTATTCCCGTGGGACTGGGAACGGATACGGGTTGTCCTTTTATCACGCACTATGACATGTGGCGGGAGTTGTGCTATTTTGTCAAGTATTGCGGCGCAACACCGGCCTTCGCGCTGCACAGCGCCACCTTGCTGAATGCGCGATTGGCCGGCATTGACCATTTGACCGGCTCTGTGGAAAAGGGAAAGGCGGCGGATTTGATCGTTTGCGGCACAAATCCGCTGGAGGATCTGACGGCGCTGCGCAGCTTGGATATGGTAATCAAGGATGGCTGGCGCATTGACCGCCCGCGTGTAAAAAAACTGCCGCAGGTTGAGCGCGAATTGGATAAATTCCTGTAAATATGAGATAAAAGGCATATATTCCGCATTTCGGTGTTGAAAACGGCGAACTTTTGGGGTATACTAATGACAAATACACTGGGAGGTCAAAACCATGATCGAAATTACAAAAGATACCATTATCGGTGATATTCTGGATATTGCACCGCAGACGGCACCGATTTTCCTGTCCATCGGTATGCATTGTCTGGGCTGCCCCTCTTCCCGTGGTGAAACGGTGGAAGAGGCCTGTGCGGTTCACGGTGTGGACGTGGAGAAGCTGCTGGCTGTGGTCAACGAGGTTGCCAACAAGAGCGAGCAGTAAGCAAATTGATTCGATAAAACGCATGCGGCATGCCGTATGCGTTTTGTCCTGCTTTTATGAAGATGAAAGAATTATTACTGCAGCCGCGCCTACAGCTGCTGGCGGATATGGTGCCTGCTGGAAGCCGTTTGGCCGATGTGGGAACAGATCATGGCTATGTGCCGGTCTGGCTGATGCAGCGCGGACGGATTGCCGCTGCCATTGCATCCGACATTGGTGCGGAACCGCTGCGCCATGCCAAAGAGACGGCCGCCGAATATAAGGTGTCCGGGATTGATTTCCGCCTGTGTGCCGGGTTGGATGCCATTGACCCGGAAGAGGTGGAAACCATTCTGATCGCCGGGATGGGAGGTGAAACGATTCAGACGATTCTTTCCGATGCCCCATGGACGGCGGATGGAGGGTATTTGCTGCTGCTTCAGCCTATGACTAAGGTGGAACTATTAAGGAAATGGCTATCTGACAACCAATATCACTTTACGGAAGAACGGCTGGTTTGTGATAAAAATCACCTCTATCCTGTATTTGCGGTGCGTGGAGGAGCGGGAACACCGATCACGCTGGTTCAGCAGTATGGGGGTGTCATGCTGGATGGCGATCCCCTGTATGCCGCCTATCTGGAGGAGCGCATTGCCAAGCTGTATAAAGTTATGGCCGGTTTGGAAAAATCACTTGATCCTGAAAATGCTGTAAAGGTAAAAAGCTTGATGGACATTTGCCGGCTGCTGGAAGAAAAGAGGGGAACGCTGTGACGACGGTACGCGATATCGAAAAGCGGTTATATGATTGGGCGCCCAAAGCGCTGGCTCTGGAATGGGACAATGTGGGCCTGCTGGTGGGTGATGGCGCATCAGAGGTGCACAGGGTGCTGGTGTCGCTGGATATTACCGAGGATGTGGCAGCGGAGGCGGCGCGAATCGGCGCGAATCTGATCGTGGCGCACCATCCGCTGATGAACTGCGCGTGGCACAGGGTGCAGCATGTGACAGCCGATGACGCACAGGGCCGGATCATCACGGCTTTGCTGTGCGGCGGCATTTCCGCCATCTGTATGCATACCAATTTGGATGCAGCGGAGGGCGGCGTGAACGATGCGCTGGCGGAAAAACTGGGGTTGAGCGGCCTCGAAATGCTGACGGAAGAAAAAATAGGCCGGGTCGGGACACTAAAATGCGAAAAACCCCTTGTCGAGTTCCTACAAGATGTGATAAAATGTCTGGGTTGCAACGGTTTGCGTTATACGGACTGCGGCAAATCTGTTCATCGTGTGGCGGTGGGCGGCGGAGCCTGCGGCGATTATATCGGCCGTGCTGTGGCGCTTGGCTGCGATACCTTTGTGACTGCGGACCTCAGCTATCATGAGTTTTTGGACACAAAAGGGTTGAATCTGATTGACGCGGGTCATTTTCCCACAGAGAATCTGGTCTGCCCGGTCATTGCGGAGCGTCTGCGGGCGGATTTCCCCGGTCTAACGGTGGATCTGTCGGCAGTTCATGACCAAGAGATCATACAATATTGCATAAAGAAGGAGAAGTAAACTATGTCCGGACATTCCAAATGGCACAATATTCAAAAGACCAAGGGCGCGGCGGATGCCAAGCGCAGCGCGGCGTTTACCAAGATCGCCAAGGAGATCATTGTGGCTGTGAAGCAGGGCGGCAGCGGTGATCCCAATAATAATTCCCGTCTTGCTACCGTGGTAGCCAAGGCCAAGGCAGCCAATATGCCCAATGACAACATCAAGCGCACGATCGACAAGGCGCTGGGTGCCGGAAATACCGATAACTATGAATCCGTTACTTATGAGGGTTACGGTCCTTGCGGCGTTGCCGTTATCGTGGAGGCGCTGACCGATAACCGCCAGCGTACCGCACCTGAGATTCGCCACTATTTTGATAAGTTTGGCAAGGGCATGGGTGCGCAGGGTTGTGTCAGCTGGTCCTTTGACCGTAAGGGCGTCATTGTCATCGACAACGAGGACGAGGAGCTGGACGAGGAAGCCGTCATGATGGACGCGCTGGACGCCGGCGCCGAAGATGTGGAGGCAGATGGCCCCGTGTTCGAGGTTACCACAGATCCTGATAGCTTCAATGACGTGGTCAAGGCCCTGGAGGAAAAGGGTTACTCCTTCGAAAGTGCCGAGATCGAGATGGTTCCCCAGAATTATGTGACCATGACCAGCGAAGATGATGTTCGCAGCATGACCAAGCTTCTGGATATGCTGGAGGATAACGAGGACGTGCAGAACGTCTGGCATAACTGGCAGCAGGATTGATCGCGGAATTGCATATAAAAACTCCCAAGACCATGTGGCCTTGGGAGTTTTTATATCATAGCTTCAACTCCGGGAACGGCACGAACGGTGCGGGCGGCACAGCGTGCACACCGAGTACTTTTTCCATCCAAACCATATGATACCAGGTGCCGAATTTATAGCCGCAGTGATGGAATTTTCCGGCGACAGTATACCCCATATGGGTGTGAAATTGGACGCTGTTGTCAGTGAGATAGGCGTCTGCTGTTTCTGGGAAAGCAATGCAGGCGTAAAGATTTTGAATATTCTGTGCAGCGGAAATCCGCTCCAGTTCAGCATACAGCAGTTTTCCGAGTCCCATGCCGCGGGCATCTTCACGGAGGTAGATACTGGTTTCCGCCGCCCAATTATAGGCGGCACGCTCACCGAATGGGCCGGTATAGGCGTAGCCAAGTATTTCGCCGTTCTGCTCCGCTGCAAGATAGGGGTAGCGCTGCAGCGTTCTGCTGATTCGACCGCGGAATTCCTCCTCGGTCGGTACATCGTATTCAAACGTAATGGCGGTTTTTTTCACATATGGCGCATAGATGGCCAAAAGTGCCGGCGCGTCGGCCGGGGCAGCGGCGCGGATCATCATATGATTCATCCTTTCTTTCGTTTTGCGGGAGGAGGTGTTATATCCTCCAAAATGGCAATGACTTGACCGACCAGCGCTGTGCGATCCATGTCCAGAATATACTGTTCTTTGGCGCCCTCATATGGATAACCGGTGGCGGCGTTGTCCATGAGGTCATGCAACTGGGGCAGCTTTTTCACGAAAACGGTGTTGTCACACACGGTCAGCACAGGCTTGCCGTTGATATAGACCATATATTCGCCAAACATTTTGCGGCAGCTTACCTCGCCGCAGTCCGGCAGGCGTTCTGTGACATATTCCATATACTCCACCGTGGTAGACATTGGCATACCTCCCTTATAATTGTGCTTATTGTACCGCAGCGGCAGCCGTGTCGCAAGTATTTTTGCTGTGCCGGCAGAGAAAAGCTTCGCATCGGCGCCGGGGGAACTTTTACTTGTGTTTACAGGCGGAATTTGCTATAATCAATGTCATACTGGTTAATTTGGTGTTTTATGCCCTTTTACATAGGAGGGAATCCTTTTGAATTATCTTGAGAATCTTTGGAATGCGCTGGATTTCGGCTCCATGCGGGACACGCTGCTGCGCGTGGCGGCAGTACTGATCTGCCTGATCCTGCATGAGACCTGCCACGGAATTGCCGCATTCTTTTTGGGGGATCCGACGGCCAAGCGGAACCACCGCCTGTCGCTGAATCCGCTGCGGCATATCGATTGGATCGGCTTGGCGGCCATGGTGCTGACCGGAGTAGGCTGGGCCAAGCCGGTGCCGGTGAATCCTAACTATTTCAAGCACCCCAAGCGTGGAATGGCCATCACGGCGCTGGCCGGGCCGGTGTCCAACCTGCTGCTGGCATTATGGCTGCTGCTGGGGGCGCGGCTGATGTATACCCACGCCCTGAGCACAGGACAGCTGAATGAAACGCTCTTCTACTTTTTCATGAATACCGCCATGATGTCCATTGGTTTGGGTGTTTTTAATCTGATTCCCATTCCGCCGCTGGATGGCTCAAAGGTGCTGGCGGCCGTGCTGCCGGACCGGCAGTATAATTGGCTGATGCGCTACGAGCGCTTTGGCATGCTGATCATCATGGCGCTGGTCTGCTTCGGCGCGCTGTCCAATGTGCTGAATACCGCGATCGGTGCGGTATTTCAGTTATTCTGCCGCATTGTCGGTTTTTATTGAGGTATCAGGTATTGGATAATCCGATTTTTAAGCTGGAAAAGGTAGTGCAGGCCAAGGGCAGCGAACCGTTGGAGGATTTCGAGGGGCCGCTGGATCTGATCCTGTTTTTGCTGAGTAAGAATAAAATTGAAATACAGGATATCCCCATTGCGCTGATCCTTGACCAGTATCAGGATTATCTTGAGCAGCGCAAGCAGATGGATCTGGAGGTGGCCAGCGAGTTTATTACCATGGCTGCCCACCTGATGTATATCAAGACCCGCATGCTATTAAATTTGGAGGATGAGGAAGCGCAGAGTGAGATGGAGGCCCTGATCAAGTCGCTGGAGGAGCGGCAGCGGGGCGATACCTATGCCCGGATCAAGGTGCTGACGGAGCGGCTGGGCCCCAAGGCGGAATTTGGCCGGGACATCATGACGCGCAACCCCGAGGTGATGGAGCGGGGAAAGATCTATGAGTATGACCAGCAGCCGGGGGATCTGATCATTGCCATGCAGGAGGTATCGGATCGACGCGGACAGATGGATGCTCAACCGGATATGAAGCCTTTTGACGAGATCGTACGGCGGGAGCCGTATTCTGTTGAGACAAAAGCGAGGGAGATCTTTGGCCGCCTTAAAGCGGGCGGTATCACCCGCTTTCTCCTGCTGTTTCGGGGCAGCCGCAGCCGCAGCGAGATCGTGGCGACCTTTATGGCGGTGCTGGAACTGTGCCGCAGCCGCATTATCCGTTTGGCGGGCGGCGTTAACGACTGCACAGTGGAGTGTGATGGCGAAATGCCTGACGATTGGCAGGGGGAGGTTTGAGGTAGAGAAGATATGGACACGCTTGAAATGAAAGAAGTAGAGGCCGCCATCGAAGGCATCCTCTTCGCCTCCGGCGAGCCGGTGGCGGTGGATCGCATCTGTATGGCTATGGATATGGATCGGCCTACGGTGGAGCTGGTGCTGCAAAAGCTGGCGGATTATTACGCCTATGAGCGCCGGGGTATGCGGCTTTTGAAGATGGAGGACAGCTATCAGCTGTGCTCTGCACCGGAATACGGAGACATGATTCGCCGCGCCTTCGAGGTGCGCAAACCGGCCAAGCTGAGCCAACCTGCGCTGGAAGTGCTGACCATCATCGCCTACTATCAGCCTACCACCCGCGCCTATGTGGATCAGATCCGCGGCGTGGACAGCTCCTATACCGTGGGATTGCTGCTGGATCGGCACTTGATTGAAGAGTGCGGGCGGCTTCAGGTGCCGGGACGGCCCCGGCTGTACCGCACAACGCAGGCTTTTTTGCGGGCGTTTCATCTGCAGTCGCTGGATGATCTGCCCGAAATGCCGGGCATGGAGGGTGATGGCCAGCTGCGGCTGGATGAGCAGGGGAATCTGGTGGAAGCAGAGGAACCGATCAGTGAAAACTGAGCTGCGGCAGCTACTGCCGCGGCGAGAGGAGGTGCACCCGTGGTTGGCTGGATCATTTTGGCCGTGTTTGTATGTTTGATCGTGACGATTCTTTGCCTGCGCGTCAGGCTATGGGTCTGCTTTGGCGAGGAACTGCGTGTAACAGCCGCCGTCGGCCTTGTGACGATGCAGCTTGTTCCGCCGCCGGAGCAAAAAGAGAAGAAACCGGCAAAGAAAGTGAAAACCACCGGCGAGAAGCCGCAGAAGAAAGCATTAGAAAAACCCAAGCTTCAGATTTCTCTTGCAGATGTGCGGGAGGGACTGCACGCCATCTGGCAAGCCATACAAGGGACTCTGCGCCGGGCGGGCCAGCGTATACGGCTGGATCCACTGGAACTGAATTGTGTTTTTGGCAGTGAAAACCCGGTCGATACCGCGCAATGGTACGGCTGGGCCAGCGCGGCGATGTGGACGGTCATGCCCCGATTGGAGCAGATGGTTCACGTGCCGGATCCTCACATCCGTTTGGGAATGGATTTCAATGCTGCGGAAAATCAAATTTCGGGTCAGATAGGCATCAGATGTCGTATCTGGGATCTGTTGGCCGTCGGATTTGCTGCGGCAGGTCCGCTGCTGCGCTTCGCCCTGCCATTCTTGAGGAAGCAGAAAGCTGCAAAGAAAACGGCTGCAAAGGAGCGGGCGTCCGAAAAGGGCAAAGAAAGCGCCGCGCATGAGGCGGCATAATTGTATGAGTGATCAACTGATGACGCAGAAAGGAATATGACCATGGAAATGAATGAAAAGAAAAGCACGATTACCGACGTAATGGAAGCCTCTATGGCCAAGATCCGTGAAATGGTGGATTCCAACACGATCGTGGGCGAGCCGATCACAACGCCTGACGGCGTGACGCTGATCCCTGTTTCCCGGCTGAGCTTCGGTTTTGGCTGCGGCGGCGGAGAGTACGGAAAGCAGGCCAATCAGATGGGCGTAGGCGCAGGTGCGGGTGTTCGGGTGGAGCCGATGGCTTTTCTGGTGGTCAAGGACGGTGTAACCCGTATGCTGCCGGTGGCGGCGCCTGCCCTTACCACGGTGGATCGCGCCATCGAGCTGGTGCCGCAGGTGCTGGATCGTGTGGAAAGCTTTATCGACCGCAGGAAAGAGGAGAAGCAATTTTCCAAATAAATAGGCTGTTTATAAGCTAGGGACAAACAGCGCCTGCATAGAATGGTGTCCGAGGTGATACCATGTGGAAAAAACTATGCAGTGTGCTGCTTATTGCAGCGCTGGTGGTCCTGCCGTGCCGGACAGAGGCTGTGCAGCTGTCCGCTGCCGCGGCCATTTTGATGGACGCTGATACCGGGGATATCCTATACGAAAAAGATGCCGGGCGCCGCATGCGCATTGCCAGTACCACCAAGATCATGACGGCGTTGGTGGTATTGGATCACGCCCGGCTGACTGACAGTGTTACCGTGACCGCTGCGCATATGGCGGAGGGCTCCTCCATGTACCTTAAGCCGGGGGAAACGGTAACAGTGGAGGAGCTGCTGTATGGTCTGATGCTTTGCAGCGGCAATGACGCGGCGCTGGCGCTGGCGGATTGCTGCGGCGGTCTGGCAGCTCTTGTGGAGGACATGAATGAGAAGGCGGCGGAGCTGGGCATGGAAAATACCTCGTTTGCCAACCCAAATGGACTGGATGATGAGCAGCATTATTCCACCGCACGCGACATGGCGGTGTTGGCTGCCTATGCCGCAAAGGACCCGGTTTTTCGCCGGATCTGTTCGACCCGCACGGCTGCTGTGGGCAGCAGAACAATGATCAATCACAATAAGCTCCTTGCCCAGATCGACGGATGCATTGGCATGAAAACCGGCTATACCAAAGCGGCTGGCCGCACGCTGGTGTCCTGTGTTGAGCGGGAGGGACGGCGGCTGGTGGCTGTGACATTGTGCGACGGCAACGATTGGGCCGATCATAAGTCCCTATATGAATTGGGTTTTTCCGGTGCCGGGAAACAAATGGAGGAAGCATCATGACGGAGCGAGTGCAAAAACTGATTGCCAAGGCGGGCATCTGCTCCCGGCGCGCGGCGGAAGTGCTGCTGGCAGAGGGACGTGTGGCATGCAATGGCAGAGTGGCCGCACTGGGCGACAAAGCAGATCCGGAGACAGATGTGATTTCTATTGACGGAAAGGAAATTGCATTTACGGAAAAGACCGTATATTTGATGCTGAATAAACCGCGCGGCTATGTGACGACGCTGCGCGATGAGCTGGGGCGCAGAACTGCGGCAGAGCTGGTGGAGGACTGTGGTGTACGCGTATTCCCTGTGGGGCGGCTGGATAGGGACAGTGAGGGACTGCTGCTGTTTACCAATGACGGCGCCCTGATGCAGGCCATGACTCATCCCAGCCATCAGATTGACAAAACCTATGAGGTAACGGTCAACGGGGTATTGGATGGTGCTGCACAGCGTCTTGCCGCCGTTTGCGATCTGGAGGGGGAGCCGATCGCTCCCGCCAAGGTGGAGACTGTACGGCAGCAGGGCGGACAGGCTCTCCTGCGGGTGACGATTCATCAGGGGAAGAACCGCCAGATCCGACGGATGTGCGCACAGGTGGGACTACATGTGGCGCGCTTGAGGCGTATTTCTGAGGATGTGCTGAGGCTGGACGGTTTGAAGCCGGGACAGTGGCGGTATTTGACAAAGGCGGAGATTTCCGCATTAAAAGGAAGCGAAAGAGTATGAAACAAAGCGTATTACATACGATACGCGCCAGTATGGACAGCTTTTCCAAGGGACAGAAGCGGATCGCCGACTATATCCTGAACAATTACGATAAAGCGGCGTTTATGACGGCGGCCAAACTGGGGCAGACGGCGCAGGTCAGTGAGTCCACGGTGGTGCGGTTTGCCGCGGAGCTTGGATACAGCGGCTATCCCGCCATGCAGAAAGCGCTGCAGGAGATCATCCGCGGAAAGCTGACATCGGTGCAGCGGATTCAGGCCTCTCAGGATCAAATGACCGGCGATGATATCCTGGCTGCGGTCATGCAGCGGGATATGGACAGTATCCATACCGCCATCGAGCAGGTTGACCGCGGCGAGTTTCAGCACGCCGTGGAATTGCTGCTGAGCGCACAGCATATCTACATTTTAGGTGTGCGCTCCAGCTCTTTTCTGGCGGGTTATCTGAATTTTTATCTGCATCTGATCTTTAAAAACGTTATTTTTGTGCAGAACACGGCGGCCGGTGAGATCTATGAACAAATGATCCATATCGGCCCCGGCGACGTGATGGTGGGCATCAGTTTTCCGCGCTATTCCAATATGGGCATTCACGCCATGCATCTGGCGCATGATCGGGGCGCTGATGTGGTGGCGATCACAGATAGCCAGATGTCGCCGCTGTACCCGCTGGCAACGGCGGCGCTGCTGGTGCGGTGTGAGGCGCTGTCCTATGTGGATTCGCTGGCGGCGCCGCTTAGCCTGATGAACGCACTGATTCTGGCTGTCGGCCAGCGTAAGCGGGACGAAGTTTCGCATGTGTTCTCCGAAATGGAGCAGGTGTGGTCAAAATACAGTATTTTCGGGAAAGCGGAAGATGAATAGAGTAACAGTGATTGGCGGCGGCGCCGCCGGCTTGATGGCTGCGGTTGCTGCTGCGGAAAACGGCGCGCAGGTATGGCTGATTGAACCGAATGAGCGGCTGGGCAAAAAAATCAATATCACGGGAAAAGGCCGATGCAATGTGACCAATGATACGGATCTGGAAGGCCTGATGGCGCATATTCCCCGGAATGGACGATTTTTGTATCGTGCATTGTCCCGCTTTTCCAGTCAGGATACCATGGCATTTTTTGAAGGCTGCGGTGTACCGCTGAAGGTGGAGCGGGGAAACCGGGTATTTCCGGTGTCTGACAGCGCTTTTGACATTACGGATGCACTGAAGCGCAAGGTAAAAGAGCTTCATATATCATGGGTGCATGACCGCGCCGTTGCAGTGGAAACGGAGCAGGGACATGCTGCCGCGGTGACGGGTGAGAAGCAGCGCTATCCGGCGGATGCGGTGATCATCGCCACCGGCGGCGCATCCTATCCCGGGACAGGCTCTACCGGCGATGGTTATCGACTGGCCGCCGCGCTGGGGCATAGTATTGTGGAACCACGCGGGTCGCTTGTTCCGCTGATCAGCGATGACGACTGCTGCCGCCGGATGCAGGGATTAAGCCTGAAAAACGTGGAGCTGACAGTGTATGGACAAAAAAACAAGGCGGTATTTCATGAACAGGGTGAGATGCTGTTCACACATTTTGGACTGTCGGGGCCGTTGGTATTGTCGGCCAGCGCCCATCTGCGTGATTGGGATAAGGAAAAATACTGCGCGGAAATTGACTTGAAGCCGGCGCTGGACGAACAGAAACTGGAGGCCCGGATCCTGCGCGATATCAGCGCGGGGCCGAACCGGGATTTCGGCACGCTGCTGCGGGGACTGCTGCCCCACAGTATGATCGGCGTAGCCGCCCGCCGGCTGGAGATTCCGGAAACGCTGAAAGTTAATGCCCTGACCCGTGAGCAGCGCCGTGCGCTGGTGCAGTTTCTGAAGCATTTTCACCTCAGTCTGACCGGGGTACGTCCTATTGCGGAGGCCATCGTTACGGCCGGGGGCGTCAAGGTGGGGGAAGTGAAGCCTGCTACCATGGAGTCCAAGCTTGTGGAGGGTTTGTACTTTGCTGGCGAGGTGCTGGACGTGGATGCCTATACGGGCGGATTTAATTTGCAGATCGCGTGGGCGACGGGCCATCTGGCAGGAACCTCGGCTGCACAGCGGGAGTAAGTGATATGGAAAAAATCGATAAACAATATTCCGTGGCCATTGACGGACCCAGCGGTGCGGGGAAGAGCACGCTGGCTAAGGCGTTGGCCGAAGAGCTGCATATTTTATATGTGGATACCGGCGCGATTTACCGCACCATTGGCTGCTACGCACGCCGTCAGGGAGTGGACGCCGCCGATACGCAGGCGGTGATCTCACTGCTGCCGCAGGTGAAGATCAGTATGCGCTATGATGACCAGGGTTTGCAGCATATGCTGCTGCAGAATGAGGATGTGACCCATGAAATCCGTTTGCCGGAAATGTCCCTATATGCCTCGGCGGTATCCGCTATTCCTGAGGTGAGAACCTTCCTGCTGGAAATGCAGCGCAGCTTTGCACGCACCAGCAGTGTCATTATGGATGGCCGGGACATCGGTACTGTGGTGCTGCCTGATGCGCAGGTAAAAATCTTTTTGCAGGCGGATGTGGAGATTCGCGCCCGCCGCAGGGAAAAGGAGCTGCTGCAGCGCGGTACGCCCGTCCGCTTTGAACAGGTGCTTGCGGAGATGAAGGAACGGGATTACAACGATACCCATCGCGCCGCAGCGCCATTGCGTCCGGCGCCGGACGCCGTTGTGGTGGATACCAGTCATCTGGATTTCCAGCAGAGTAAGGAACGGCTGCTGGAGATCATCCGCGAGAGGGTGGGGTTATGAAAAAAAATCCGTTTTACAACCTTGTGTGGAAGATTTTGCGGCCATTGGTGCTGTGGTTGTTTCCGGTGGAAATACAGGGCCGGGAGAATCTGCCGGACGAACCCGTGGTGCTGTGTGCCAATCATTCCAGCGCGTGGGATCCTGTGCTTCTGGTGTGCGCACTATATGATGATGTGCCGATGCGGATCATGGCAAAGCAGCAGCTGTTTCGCATTCCGCTGGTGGGAGGCTTTATCCGGTTTATGGGCGCCTTTCCCGTGGACCGGGGCAACAGTGATATCAGCGCCATCAAAACGGCAATCAAAGCCCTGCACGATGGCATCAGCCTGCTGATTTTTCCGGAAGGAACCCGCGTGAAAAAGGGACAGCAGGTTCGTCCCAAGGGCGGCGTGACGATGATCGCCATCCGCTCAGGCGTTAAAATGCTGCCGGTATTTATCAGCAGTACGCGGCGGCTATTCCATAAGCTGGCGGTGGTGATCGGCAAACCCTATACTCCGGTGTACACCGAAAGAAAGGGAACAGCGGAGGAGTATCAGAAAAACGCAGATGAGATCATGCGTCAGGTCTATGAGCTGGGTGGTGTGCGATGAGGGTAATGCAGGCAGAGAGTGCCGGGTTCTGCTATGGTGTGGAGCGGGCGGTAAAGCTGGCGGAGCAGACGGCTCGCGAAAAAGGCGGCTGTGTTATGCTGGGCAGTATCATTCACAACGCCCATGTGGTGCATGAATTGGAAATGCTGGGGGTACGCAGCGTCAGTGACCCCGAGGAAGTGCACGCCGGGGACACGGTAATTATCCGTTCCCATGGTGAGCGCAAGCAGGTGCTGGACCGGCTTCGGGAGCTGGGCGCCGTGTGTGTGGATGCCACCTGCCCCAATGTACTGCGGATCCAGCGCCTTGTGGCACAGGCAGATGCCGAGGGGCGCATTCCTCTGATCGTGGGTGAAGAGCATCATCCTGAGGTACTGGGAGCTGCCAGCTGGTCACGGCGTTCTCTGATCTTTGAAAGTCCGGAGAAGCTGCAGGAATGGTTGGATTCAGACGAAAAAAACAGGCATCTTCCCCTGCTGGCGGTGGCTCAGACTACCTGCATCCGATCAATATGGGAAACTTCTTTAAAAATTTTGAAAAAACAGTGTACAAACGCGAAATTATTTGATACAATATGTAATGCTACGCAAAGACGGCAATCGGAAGCGGCGGAATTGGCCGCCATGGTTGACATTATGGTCGTGGTCGGAGATCGTAAGAGTGCCAACACCCAACACTTGACGGAGATTTGCGCCAAGAGATGCCCCAAGGTTTTTCAGATCGAGGGAGCGGATGAACTTGAACCAAACTTTCTTAAAGGATGTTCTGTGGCGGGGCTTACAGCCGGCGCGTCCACACCGGCGAGCATCATTAAGGAGGTAAACGAAACGATGAGTGAAGAAATTAAGAACAATGAAGCCATGGAAGAAAGCTTCGAGGAAATGCTGGAAAAATCTTTTAAGACTTTAAATACAGGAGAGAAGGTAACCGGTATCGTGACTGCCATCGGCCCTACCGAGGTTCAAGTGGATCTTGGCTGCAAGCAGGCTGGCTATATTGCCATCGACGAGCTGTCCGCTGATCCCAACGTCAAGCCTGAGGATGTGGTCAAGGTTGGCGATGAGATCGAGACTTACATCATTCGTGTCAATGACGTGGAAGGCTATGCCATGCTGTCCAAGAAGCGTCTGGATGCCGTAAAGGTGTGGGATGATATCGCAGAGGCCTGCGAGAACAAAACCACTCTGGAAGGCAAAGTTACCGAGGAGAACAAGGGCGGCATCGTTGTCAACGTTAAGGGCGTGCGCGTGTTTGTTCCCGCTTCCCAGTCCGGCCAGCCCCGCGGCGCCGAGCTCAGCGAGATGATCGGCAAGACCGTCTCTCTGCGTATCACCGAGGTCAACCGTGCACGCCGCCGTGTGGTGGGTTCCATCCGTGCCGTGCAGTATGAGGCCCGTCAGGCTGCTCAGGCTGAGATCTGGAACAACATCGAAGTCGGCAAGCACTACAACGGTGTTGTCAAGTCCATGACCTCCTATGGCGTGTTTGTGGACATCGGCGGTGTGGACGGTATGGTTCACATTTCTGAGCTGAGCTGGAGCCGCATCAAGAATCCCGCTGAGGTTGTCTCTGTTGGCGATCCTCTGGATGTGTACGTGATTTCTTTTGATCCCGAGAAGCGCAAGATTTCTCTGGGCGTGAAGGATCATTCCTGCAATCCTTGGGATAAGTTTATGGAGACCTACAAGGTGGGCGATGTGGCCAATGTCCGTATCGTCAAGCTGATGCCTTTCGGCGCATTTGCTGAGGTTGTGCCCGGCGTAGATGGCCTGATTCACATCTCCCAGATTGCCGATCGCCGCATCGAGAAGCCCGGTGATGTTCTGTCCGAGGGCCAGATGGTGGACGCCAAGATCACTGCCATCGATGAAGAGAAGCAGAAGATCTCCCTGTCTATCCGCGCTCTGCTGGCACCCGCTGCCGATGAGGACGAGGAGTAATTTCCAAGAATCATTAAAATGAGTGAGGCATTTGCCTCACTCATTTTTTGTGCGTTTCATAAAAAAGCTCGCGTCCCGAAAAGGACGCGAGCTGATTTTTTCTGAGCCTTACAGATCCAGCTTAAGATCGCCTTCCTTGATCCAGCCCCACTTCCGCAGGGGGATGGCAAACAGCCACGTCAGCACGGCGGGCAGCACGAAGGAGATCAGTACCAGCCCCAGCCAGTCAAAGCCGGTGATGGCAGCCTTCGCGCCGCTGGCCACGTCATTGAGCCAGCCGGTGTATACACCGATCTGTCCCACGAAGCCGCAGGTGCCCATACCGGAGGACACAGCCGCACCATTCATCTGCAGCTTGAAAAGGCACGTGGCGATGGGGCCGGTAACAGCAGCGGCCAGCGTGGGAGGGATCCAGATGCGGACATTGCGGACGATGTTGCCCATTTGCAGCATGCTGGTGCCAATGCCCTGAGCCACCAGACCGCCCCAGCGGTTTTCGCGGAAGCTCATCACGGCGAAGCCCACCATCTGGGCGCAGCAGCCTGCCACGGCGGCGCCGCCCGCCAAACCCGTCAAGCCAAGACTTGCGCAGATAGCGGCGGAGGAGATGGGCAGCGTCAGCGCCACGCCAATGATGACAGACACCAGAATACCCATGAAGAAGGGCTGAAGCTCGGTGGCCCACATAATGGCCTTACCTACGGAACTGGCCGCTATACCGATGGGACGCGCCACCAGAGCGGCAAAGCCAATGCCGGCCAGAATGGTAACAACAGGGGTGACCAGAATGTCAATTTTAGTTTCTTTACTGATGGCCTTACCTATCTCGGCGGCCAGCAGCGCAACAAAGAACACGGCCAACGGGCCGCCTGCGCCGCCCATTACATTGGTGGCAAAACCAACTGTGATCAATGAAAACAATACCAGCGGGGGTGCTTGCAGGGCATATCCGATTGCCACAGCCATGGCGGGACCAACCATCAATGAGCAAAGTCCGCCAATGGTATAGCTTAAAACGGTATCACCCTGTTTGATGGTCAAAAATGCGTTAGTCAGGAAAGCAATGCCGAACTGTTTCCCAATCGTGTCAAGGATCGTTCCGACCAGCAGCGTGCAGAACAAACCCTGCGCCATTGCGGACATCGCGTCGATAAAATAGCGCTTGGCGGAAAAAGTAATGTTTTTCCGCGTCAGGAATGCCCAAAGTTTCTCCATATCCGTTACCTCATATCCCAAAATCAATAGAATGGACATATGTCTTGACACATGTCCATTCTATTATAAACGACTTGCAGGATTTGTCAATAGGATGTTACGTCATACCGCCTTCATACAGCATTCCCATGGACTGGAGTGTGGCTTTCAGATGGGCAAAGGCATCCTCGCTGGGGCAGGCGAGCGTGTGAAGATGGATACCGTCGGTCAGGGCACTAATGGGTTGGGCGTGAGAATCCCGCATGCGTTGAATGAATTGCTCCACATCATATCGGCTGGATAGGGCCAGCGGGGCCGTCAATTGCCCATAGACCGGGTGCTCCACAACAACGTCCAGCACCGTGCAGCCGCTATCTACCATGGCAAACAGTTCCTGCCTGGTGTCTTCTGCACTGTGGCTGCAGGCAATGGTGCGGATCAACCCGGTTTCGGCGGGGATCAGATACCCGCGAGGGGTTGCCGTGATGCGGTAACCCTCTGCCCGGAGCAGGGCGATATCGCCCACCACCACCTGACGGGTCACGGAAAACTGCTGCGCCAGAGCAGTGGCGCTCAGTGGCGCTGTGGCATGCGTGAGCTGGTCATAGATAGCGTTGCGGCGCTGTACAGCGGTCATGGGAAACAGCTCCTTTCCAAAGGAAATTTATTATTATTATATCCCCTATTGACCATTTCGTCAATCAGACTGCGATCATGGATGGACATGCAGGGAGAAAAAGGTTGAAGAAATGCCAATAATATGGTACGATATAACAAAACTGTTGGAAACGAGCGAGAGTATGAGAACACATGATTTTTATTTTGATCTGCCGCAGGAGTTGATTGCTCAGACGCCGATCGAGCGGCGCGATGCATCGCGCCTGCTCGTGCTGGATAAGCTAACCGGAACGTGGGAACACCGGCATTTCTTTGATCTGCCCCGCTACCTCCGGGCAGGAGACTGCTTGATCCTGAATGATTCCCGGGTGCTGCCGGCCCGTCTGCTGGGGCAGCGCATGCTGGGCGGCGGCGCCTGCGAGGTGCTGCTGCTGATCGACCGGGGTGAAAAAACATGGGAATGCCTTGTGCGGCCCGGTAAGAAGATGCGCAAGGGGGCAAAGCTCTCCTTTGGCGACGGACAGCTGACCGCTGAGGTCACGGCGGAACTGCCGGGCGGTAATCGTCTGGTGCGCTTTGACTATGAAGGTATTTTTCTTGAAGTGCTGGATCGTCTGGGTAAGATGCCCCTGCCGCCCTATATCAAGGAGGAACTGCAGGATCGTGAGCGCTATCAGACGGTATATTCCAAGGTGGTAGGCAGCGCCGCTGCTCCTACGGCGGGTTTGCATTTTACAAAGGAACTGCTTGCTCAGGTGAGGGACATGGGTGTTGGTATCGGTTATGTGACGCTGCATGTCGGACTTGGCACTTTCCGCCCGGTAAAAGAGGATGAGATTACCCAGCATGAGATGCACAGTGAATACTGCGTGATCCCGCAGGAAACAGCGGATTTGATCAACCGTACCCGTGCCACTGGCGGGCGGGTGATCTGCGTGGGGACTACATCCTGCCGCACGGTGGAGTCTTGGGCGGAAGAGGATGGCACCATGAAAGCCAGCGCCGGACGGACGAATATCTTCATCTATCCCGGGTACCGCTTCAAGGTGACGGACGCACTGATTACCAACTTCCATCTGCCGGAATCAACCCTTATCATGCTGGTTTCGGCGTTGGCGGGGCGGGAGCATATTTTGGCGGCCTATCAGGAGGCTGTGCGGGAAAAATACCGCTTCTTCTCCTTCGGCGACGCGATGTTTATTTCGTGATTTTGCACAAAATTATATTATTATATAGGAATAAAATATTACCAATCGGCAAGTGTGAAATACCATTCGGTAACATCGGTTGACCGATGTTGATGAAACAAATATCGGAAGATTAGGCATCGGCATAACTTTTTTGCTCAAGAAAAACGTTCATTGTTGACTTAGGCAAATAATATGGCATAATAGAATTACCGGAGCAATGATAGTGCGATTTTGGACATGGGGAAAAGCGAGGGGAAAATCATGCCGGAACTTTGCAGATTTTATAATATCGTTATCAAGATGATTTTTAGCGATACTGACAAGCACCACAAGCCGCACTTTCATGTTTATTACAACGAGTATGAGGCATCAGTTGGTGTGGACGGCGAATTGATTGCAGGCAGCCTTCCTGTCAAACAGTTGAAGCTGGTGCAGGCTTGGGCTGCTATTCACGAGGATGAACTCTACGCCGCGTGGAACAAAGCGGTACAAAATATCCCGTTCGGCAAAATCGAACCGCTGAGATAAGGAGGAACGCTTATGTATATTTCTAACGGAATTGCGTATGCAGGGGAGCAGGAGCCAGTCATCAAGGTCTGCGGCGTTCGTCCGCTGCCAGATCATAAGCTTTGGCTCCGATTTACGACTGGAGAAACAAAAGTTTTTGATTTTACGCCTCTACTGAAAGATGCGGGTTTTGCGCCGCTGAAGGATGAATACACCTTTGCAGGAGTCTACATTGACTACGGTGTGACTGTTTGGAATGACGGCGACATTGACATTGCGCCGGAATATCTGTACGAGCATTCTGTGGCGGCGGAAGGCATCGCCTGATGGCAAGTGATTTCAACCGGAAGTACGGCGGCCATGGCTGCCGTATTTCGCTATGAAAGGGAGTAGGATAATGTGCAGTTTATTTACTTTCCCGACTCCCGTACATATCGGCGATGCGATGTTTATTCAATAATAGGAGTAATAGATGTTTCAGGTAATTAAAAAACAGGGCCGTGCCCGGCGCGGTCAGTTTCAGTGTGCGCACGGCGGCACAGTGCAAACGCCGGTATTTATGAACGTAGGAACACAGGCTGCCATCAAGGGCGGTATTGATGCCTTTGATTTGAAAGAGCAGTTAGGCTGCCAGATCGAGCTGAGCAATACCTATCATCTGCACCTTCGTCCGGGGGACGAGACGGTGAGGGCGCTGGGCGGCCTCCACAGATTCATGCGGTGGGATGGCCCGATTTTGACGGACAGCGGCGGATTTCAGGTTTTTTCGCTTGCCGGTTTGCGGAAAATCAGCGAAGAGGGCGTGACCTTCGCCTCTCATCTGGATGGCCATCGTATTTTTATGGGGCCGGAAGAGAGTATGCGTATTCAGTCGAATCTGGGCAGCGATATTGCCATGGCCTTTGATGAATGCGTGGAAAATCCGGCACCGTACGATTATGCCAAGGCATCCTGCGAGCGGACGCTGCGGTGGCTGCAGCGCTGCAAGGCGGAGCATGACCGGCTCAACGCCCTGCCGGATACCGTGAATCCCCGCCAGATGCTGTTCGGCATCAATCAGGGTGCGACCTATGCCGATCTGCGGATCTGGCATATGCAGCAGATCGCCAAGATCGATTGCGACGGCTTTGCCATCGGCGGTTTGGCGGTGGGAGAGCCTACCGAGGTGATGTATGAGATCATTGAAGCGGTGGAGCCGTATATGCCCGCGGACAAGCCACGCTATCTTATGGGCGTGGGAACGCCCAGCAATATTATTGAGGGTGTGGCTCGCGGCGTGGATTTCTTCGATTGCGTCATGCCGGCCCGCAATGCCCGCCACGGAAAGCTCTTCACATGGCAGGGTACCATGAACATCAAAAACGCGCAGTATAAGCTGGATGAGCGCCCCATTGATCCGCAGTGTGACTGCCCCGTTTGCCGAAAATTCAGCCGTGCCTACCTGCGGCATCTGTTCACGGCGCAGGAGATGTTGGGTATGCGTCTGGCGGTCATGCACAACCTGTATTTCTATAACAAGCTGACAGAACGGATCCGTCTGGCTTTGGACGAGGGCGAGTTTGACTCGTTTCGAGATGCATATAGCCGCAAGCTGGCGGAAAAGGTGTAAAATTTTTGAGAAGTATCCCCAAACCTCTTGCCAAACGGACAAGAGTTTTGTATAATGGCAAGGATAACTGTGAAAAGGAGTGCCCCTATGTTCAATCTGATTACAACGGCTTACGCTACATCTGGCAGCACTGCTGCCGCTGGCGGCGGTATGTCCTCCATCCTGATGATCGTCGTTATGATCGCGATCTTCTATTTCCTGCTGATCCGTCCCGAGAATAAACGGAAAAAGCAGGCTGAGGAGATGCGCAGCTCTCTGAAAAAGGGTGATTGGCTGACCACGATCGGTGGTGTGTATGGCCGTATTGTTTCCATCACGGATCGCACCGTGGTCATTGAGACCAGCGAGGATCGCGTCCGTATCGAGTTCCTGAAATCCGCTATCGGTCAGGTCGGTACGCTGGACGAGCAGGCGGCTGCTCAGCAGCGCGGCGGCAAGAAGGCCAAGCAGGAGGAAGCTCCCGCCGAGGAAAAGGTGGAGGCTCCTGCGGAAGAGCCTAAGACGGAAGAGACCGAGACCAAGGAATAATTTTGTTTATAAAAACTGCACGCTTCTGGGAAAGTCCTTGAAGCGTGCAATTTTTCGCGGTACATAAAAGATGACCCCCCGGCCAATGGTCGAGGGGGTCATCTTTTATGTACCGAATCAGAATATGCGGCGTGCCGTCAGATAGCGACTGGCGTAGTAGCTCTCGCTGAGGCTGGAGATAATAATGCCACTGCTGCTGGAGGCGTGGATAAACTGGCCGCCGCCGATATAAATACCCACATGGCTGGCAGCGGAACTGGTGTTGTAGGTGCCAAAGAAGAACACCAGATCGCCGGGCTGCAGATCGCTCATGGAAACTTCATAGCCGTTGTTCAACTGCGGTGTTGCGCCATGGGCCAAACTGATGCCAAAATTGGAAAATACGTGCATCGTGAAACCGGAGCAGTCAAATCCGCCGTTGCCGGTGCCGCCGTAGGCATAGGGAACACCAAGATACTGCTGGGCGAAAGCAACAATGTCGCTGCCGCTGCCGCCGCTGATCATGATCTCGCTGCCACTCTCATCCGCACTGCCGTCTGCAGAAGCGGCGGCTGTGACCTTTTTAGTAGTTGCCTTGGGTGTTTTTTTGGGTTTTGGCGCTTCCTTTTCCATGGTCAGATCCAGATCATCGCCTGTGACATAGCCGGTCTTATCGCCGCTCTTAACGGCAAACCAACCATTATCCAAACCGGTAACCTCTACGCGGTCGCCATCCTTCAGGGTTGCCAACACTTCGCTTTCTCCGTTGGCCTCTTTCAGCAGGGGAAGCTCGTCCGCGTCTACCACGCCATAGGTTTCAAAGGTGTCGGTGCGTTTCAGAAGCTCCACATAATCGGGAGAGATGAAACCGGTACAGTCATTATAGCTGACACGGAACCAATCCTCCAGATCCTCCATGACGGACACAATTGCGTCCAGCGGAAGTAAAATATAAACATTGCTTTCCTCAGTAGGATCAAAGTAAAGGGGAATATCTTTTTCCGTGATTTTGCCAACAGCCTTTACCTTAGTGTCGCTGGGAAGCAGGCGGGGCAGCTCGGGCTTCTGCCCCTGTGCCTCAAGTCCGGAGGTCAATGCACTGGTGATCACAGTGGTGTCCTGAGAAGAAAGAACGACAGTGCTGCCGGAGGACGCCCAAGCGTATACGGTTGTGTTGCACAGCATTGCTGCGGACATCATTGCCGCAGCGATAAAACGGTATTTCTTTGCTTTCATAGGCAACCCCCTTACAGCTTGCCGGACAGGGCGCGCTCAAGCCAGATGGCCCCCACATCCATGGCGGCATACAGACTGTTTTTCTCCGACTTTTTTACCACCCGGTCGCGGGATTTCAGATCCGGGTCGGTCAGCTGCAGCTGGACGGATACGCGGGTTGCCACATCCATATCCTGCTCCTTTTTGCTTTCCAGAATCTGGAACATCACAATATATTTGTCCGCCATGGAACCATAGTAAATCAGGTTGTCAACGCGCCGCAGGGGGTGATTTTTATAAACAAGGCCTTCGCCTTTTTTCACATCAGACATTGTGTTCCTTTCCTCCTATTTGTAAGAATTGCGTATTAGTATAGCACAAAATGCCGCCGCTGTCAAATCGCGCCCCTTGGAACTGGCCGCGAGAGCGGAAACCGTGCAAAAAAGCGGAGAGAGAAGCGACATTCTCTCTCCGTTCGTGGGGCATATGATTCAGATGTCGAGATAGCGCTTGACGAGGATCTGCAGCAGTTCATCCCGGTCGATCTTACAAATCAGCGTTCGGGCGCCGTTATGGTTGGTGATGTAGGTGGGATCCTCTGACAGAATATAGCCAACGATCTGGTTTACTGGGTCATATCCCTTTTCTTTCAGTGCCTCATATACCGAGGTCAACACATGATGCACCTGCGAGTCCCGATCCTCTGCGGCATTGAATTTTCTGGTATAATCGTCCATTGAGGCACCGCCTTTCTGCGTATTTTAATTTATTATACGACCAATCGTTCCCGCTGTAAAGAGGTATTTTCTTTATTTCGTACCGAAAATGCGGTCGCCCGCATCGCCCAGACCGGGTACAATATAGCCATTTTCGTTCAGGCACTTGTCCACTGCGCCGGCATAAATATCCACCTCGGGATACAGCTTTTGAATATGCTCTATCCCCTCGGGGGCAGCTACCAGCACCATCAGCTTAATGTGTTTGCAGCCGAATTTTTTCATTTCGCCGATAGCTTCGGCGGCGGAGCCACCGGTGGCCAGCATGGGATCCACGATCAGCACATCACGCTCGGCCACATCCTTGGGCATCTTGCAGAAATAGGGATGGGGTTCCAGCGTTTCTTCGTCGCGGTACATGCCGATATGTCCCACGCGGGCAGAGGGCACCATGCGCAGCACGCCGTCTACCAGACCAAGACCGGCACGGAGAATGGGGACTACCACAAATTTGCGGCCTGCCAGCGTGGGAGCCTCCATTTCGCAGATGGGAGTTTCAATATGCTTGGTGGTCAGCGGCAGATCTCGGGTAGCTTCATAGGTGATCAGCATGCCGATTTCGGACACCAACTCACGAAAATCCTTGACGCTGGTGTTTTTGTTGCGCATGATGGTCAGCTTGTGGGCCACCAGAGGATGATCCATAATGTGTACTTTTTCACTGAACATAGCTTTTTCCTCCGTTGTTATATATAATCTTTTTCTTGTGCACCTGTTATTCCACTGTGATGGGAAGTCCTTTTGCCAGACGCTCACGCTCTGCCTGGCTCAGCCGCAGATAGACCGGACGCAGCGCCTGCGGCGTTACTGTGCGGCCCTGCTCCACCATCCGCTGCGCCGCAAGTCCAACGCCGGAGGCGCGCTGATACAGGCTGCCCGCCGGTGCCATACGGCATGAAATCCCCTGCGCCAGCAAATAGGTATGGCACAACCCGGCACCGTCGCCAACCACGATTTTTTCACACGTCTCCCGCGCCAACTCCTGTGCCAGCACCTCCAGTGCAATGGCCCGATCCTCGCACCGCCGTATCAGGCGACCGCCATGGCAATCAAACACAGCGTTGTAGATCTGCTGACGCCGGGCATCCATGGCGCAGATCACCGTTCCCTCAAACGCGGTCACATTTTCTGCCATGGCCTCCAGCGTGGAAACACCGCAGCAGGGGAGGCCCAAGGCCCAAGCCAGTCCTTTTGCCGCCGATATGCCGATGCGCAATCCGGTGAAGCTGCCGGGACCGGCCGCCACGGCAATCAACGCCATATCCTGCGCGGTCATGCCCGCATTTTTCAGCATGGTGTCCACCATCGGCATCAGTGTGACGCTGTGGGTCAATCCCAGATTCTGATAGGTGCTGGCCAGTACGGCCCCATTTTCTACCACGGCGGCGGATACCGCCTTGGCCGATGTTTCCAAAGCCAAGATCTTCATACAATATTGCCTCCCGTTACCGTAATGATGCGTTCATCATCGCCGCTGCCGCGTTCGATCGTTACGGTTACGGCATCTGCCGGCATGGCGTCCGCCACATTTTCGCTCCATTCCACGATACAAATACCGCCGCGCTCCAGATAATCCTCCCAGCCAATATCAAACAGCGCATCGCTGCTGTCCAGACGATACATATCAAAGTGGAATACAGGCGTTTTTCCTAGATATTCATTGACAATGGTAAAGGTGGGGGAAGTAACGCGTCCGGTATAGCCAAGGCCGCGGGCAATTCCGCGGGTCAAGGCGGTTTTACCCATTCCCAGACCGCCGCGGCAGGCAACCACGGTGTTGGGCCGCAGCCACTGTGCCAGTTGGCAGCCAAAGGCCTCCGTATCGGCTGTGCTGTGGGAAATATACTGCATGTGAAACGTCCTTTCGGGAAGAAGAAAGATCCTATTCCGCCATTCTTCATAATGTTCGATTCAGTATAGCACAGAAAGTTCGATTCCGCAAGATACCCAAGGAAAAAGCCGCTCAATTGCCTCTGTAAACAGGACAGAATAGAGAGGTATCGTGTTTATGACGATGCAGTGGGCGTGAAAATGTGTATCACATGCAACCGTTACAGAAAATTCAAAAAGAAAAGAGAACGGGGAAGGTTTACACAGAAAAGTTCCTGTGATACAATAAACTGATATCATACTGGGGCGGTGTGCTTCGAAGCAATGACCATGGAGGAACCATACATGCAGCGTGTGCGGGAATTTTTGCGGGATATTCTGCGCCAGACGGATCTTGTTCTGCTGGCGCTTTGCTGTGCGGCTACGGCATATGGGTTGCTGATGATCTATTCCGCTACCCGGTATATGGGCACGCTGCGTCTTGTGATCGTGCAGGGTGCTGGCGCATTGATCGGGATCATTCTGTATCTGCTGCTCTCGCTGCTGGATATCGATGAACTCATGCGGAAAAAGGGTTGGCTGTGGCTGACGCTTTTTGGCATCGGGGTTATCCTGCTGCTGAAAACTCCGCTGGGCCGCGCCGGTGACACAGGCAATCTGGCATGGCTGAAATTTCCGCTGCTGCCGGTAATGGTGCAGCCCTCCGAGATCGTGAAGCTGACCTTTATTCTGGTACTGGCGTGGCAGCTGGTATGGCTTCAGGAAAACCGTACGCTCCGCAAGATGCCGGATGTACTGTTTTTGGGCGCGCACCTGCTGGTGATCTTTGGCTTGTATTATAAGATCTCCTCCGATATGGGCAGCGGGTTGGTGTTTGTGTTCATCTTTATCTGCATGTGTTTTGCATCTGGGGTGGCGGCACGTTGGTTTGTGATCGGCGGGGTTGGCGCGGCATTGGCCTTTTATATCCTCTGGGAGGAGGATGTGATCAAGGATTATATGAAGGATCGGTTTATTGTTGTGTTTGATCATAGCTATCAGCCGCTGAATGTGGGATGGCACCAGACCCGCAGCCTGATGACGCTGGGTGGCGGAAAACTGACGGGTATGGGCCTGTTTCACGGTATCCAGACCCAAAGCAAAGAGAGCGCCAGCCTGCCCAACCGCCACACGGATTTTATTTTTTCCGTGATCGGCGAAGAGCTTGGTATGGTAGGCTGCGTGCTGGCACTGGCGATTCTGGCGGCGATCATTCTGCGGTGTATCTATGTGGCCCGCAATGCCCGCAGCAAGCTGGATGGCTACATCTGCGTGGGTGTGGTGGGTATGGTGCTGTTTCAGATTCTGGCCAATGTGGGCATGTGTTTGTTTGTGATGCCGGTTATCGGCTTGACGCTTCCGTTTTTCAGCTATGGCGGCACATCCATTGTCACGATTTTTGCCGCTATGGGATTGGTTTCCGGCGCCCACAGCCGCTCGCGTCCCGATTGGTTGAGGCAGTGAAAAAGAGGGCGCTGACAGAAAACAGCAAAGTTTTTTACCCGGAAAGCGGAAAAAAGCTTGCAATTGCGGCATACCTGTGCTATACTGCCCCCATCAACTGAACAGCACCCGATGAACTTTTCAGAATTCCGCAGGAAAACTGAAAGGGGAGGGGACTCTGGAGAATCCCATTGAATTGGGTGCCGAAGGTGTAAGGCGCAAAAGCGCTGAATCTCTCAGGCAAAAGGACAGAGAAGACATTTGTGTCTACCTTGTTTCTCCGGAGTCGCTGCCATGCAGCGGCTCTATTTTTTCTGCAAAAAGGAGAGAATCAACATGCAAGCCATCGAATCCGTACTGTTTCCCATTGTCTGCAAGGTCAACGAATACCTGAGCAACTATATTCTGGTATTTCTGCTGATTGGTGTGGGCCTGTGGTATTCTATCAAGACCCGCTTTGTGCAGATCCGCTGCTTCGGTGAGGGTATGCGTAAGGTGTTTGGCAATCTGACGCTGAAAGGCCGCCGCCATGATTCCGGTATGAGCTCTTTTCAGGCGCTGGCAACGGCCATTGCCGCGCAGGTGGGCACCGGTAATATTGTGGGCGCTTCCGGCGCGATCCTGACCGGCGGACCCGGCGCCATCTTCTGGATGTGGGTCATTGCATTCTTCGGTATGGCTACCATCTACGCTGAGGCCACGCTGGCTCAAAAGACCCGCATCGTGGATCCGGACGGCAGTGTCCGCGGTGGTCCCGTGTACTACATTACCACGGCGTTCAAGGGCGGCTTTGGTAAATTCCTGGCCGGGTTCTTTGCCATAGCCATTGTGTTGGCGCTGGGTTTCATGGGATGCATGGTGCAGTCCAACTCCATCGGTTCTACCATGAATACCGCTTTCGGTATCCCCACTTGGGTGTCCGGTGTGATTCTGGTCGTCATCTGCGCTGTTATTTTCCTGGGCGGCGTGCAGCGCCTGGCAGCCGTTACGGAGAAGATCGTTCCTGTCATGGCGGGAATTTTCCTGCTGGGTGGTCTGGTGATTCTGGCGGCTCGTATTACCTATATCCCCGCTACATTTGCCATGATTTTTAAGTATGCATTCCAGCCTCAGGCTATCATCGGCGGCGGCTTCGGCTATGCCATCAAGACGGCTATCAGTCAGGGCGCCAAGCGCGGCCTGTTTTCCAATGAGGCCGGTATGGGTTCCACGCCCCATGCACATGCGCAGGCCAATGTGGCCCATCCCCATGATCAGGGAGTGGTGGCCATGATCGGTGTGTTCATCGATACATTTGTGGTGCTGACACTGAACGCGCTGGTCATCATTTCCACCCTGTATACCGCTGACGGCCCGCTGGCCGAATGCGGCGCTGCCGCTGCCAGCACCACGCTGACCAAGGCCAACTTGGCACAGACCGCTTTCGGCACGGTGTTCGGCGAAAAGTTCGGCGCCATGTTTGTGGCAGTGTGCCTGTTCTTCTTTGCGTTCTCCACTGTGCTGAGTTGGAACCTGTTCGGTAAGATCAACGCCAATTACCTGTTCGGCAGAAAGAACCCGCGGCGTTGCACCGTGGTGTACAGCATGATTGCGCTGGCGTTCGTATTTGTCGGCACGCTGGCCAGCAACGATCTGGTATGGGAACTGACGGATATGTTCAACAATTTGATGGTCATTCCCAACGCCATTGCACTGTTTGCACTGACGGGTATGGTGGTCTCCATGTGCAAGGAGGGCGCTCAGGCTGCCAAAGAATAAGGTACTTCGCAGCATTGTTTTGCAGCAAAAACGCCCGATCCCAGCAGGATCGGGCGTTTTCGTTGACAAGCGGGCGGGTATGCGCTATAAATAAGGTGAGAGATGATAAGAAAAGAGGTGCGGTCATGTACGAGCTGATCCCGATCACTGGCAACAGCTACTATATTCAAAGTCCCTCCAAGATGGGTCTTGTCAGGTTGAATAATACGGACGTCTGTCTCATCGACAGCGGTAACGATAAGGATGCAGGCCGCAAAGTGCGGCAGCTGCTGGATGCCAACGGCTGGCATCTGAGCGCCATCTACAACACACACTCTAACGCCGACCATATCGGCGGCAACCGCTACTTACAGGGGCAGACCGGGTGCAGAATTTACGCGCAGGGTATTGAGTGCGCCATCACCCGCCATCCGGTATTGGAACCCGCTTTTCTGTACGGCGGCTTTCCGCCAAAGGATCTGCGCCACAAGTTCCTGATGGCGCAGGAAAGTGAAGCGCTGGAGCTGACATCCGATGTGTTGCCGGAAGACTTTGAGCTGCTGCAGCTGCCGGGACATTTCTTCCATATGGTGGGTTTCCGCAGTCCGGACAATGTGGTGTATCTGGCGGACTGCCTGTCAAGCCGGGAGACGCTGGACAAGTACCGCCTCAGCTTCATTTATGATGTGGCTGCCTATCTGAACACGCTGGAAAAGGTCAAGGCCATGCAGGCCGTCGCTTTTGTTCCCGCCCATGCCGAGGTCACGGGGAATATTGTACCGCTGGCCCAGTACAACATTGACAAAGTGCTGGAGATCGCCGACCATATAGTGGAACGCTGCGCCGAGCCGGTGATATTCGAGGAGCTGCTGAAGAGGCTGTTCGACGATTACGGCCTGACGCTAACCTTTGAACAGTATGCGCTGGTGGGCAGCACGGTGAAGTCGTATCTGGCGTGGTTGAAGGACACCGGACGGCTGACGGTGCTCTTTGAGGACAACCGCCTGCTGTGGAGGCGCGTATGAGGATTGAGAGGGTCGAGAAAACGGCGTGACCGTCGCTGTTGTGACAGAGGGTGCAGCCATCACTGATGCTGCATCTGCCATGGAGATTGCCACGACGGCGCGGTATGAGACCGGCTGCTCCCGCATCGCCATCGACAAAAACTGGTATGCGGTGATTTCTTTATTCTCAGTACCCGGCTGGCAGGGGAGATTTTGCAGAAGCTCATGAACTACCGCGTCAAGATGGCCGTCTACGGCGATTATTCCCGCTACACCAGCAAGCCGCTGCATGACTTCATCTATGAATTCAATCAGGGCAATGACTTTTTCTTTGTGGCAACAAAAGAGGAAGCGGCGGAAAAGCTGGCTAACGCCGGATGATCAGAGATCACGACAGCTTCTGCTGCTTCATCCACACGTCCATGACCACGCTGTGAGGCAGAATTTTCGTCAGCGCCGCCTGAGCGCGTGCCACAAAGCCGTATTGGCATACATCACGATCCCGTTTTGCATCCCGCCAGGTGCGGTGCACGATGTCATCGGGATCATACATGGCGGCATATTTCTTGACGATCGCCTCATTGCCTGAGGTGATGGCCCGCGCAAAGAATGCGGTTTTTGTCCAGAAAGGACACACCGCCATGACGCCCACGCCCTGATGGCGCAGCTCACGGTTCAGCGCCCGGCTGAAGCTGAGGACAAAGGCCTTTGTCGCCCCATAAATATCGATATAGGGGATAGGCTGAAAAGCGGCCACAGAAGCAATGTTGATGATCTGGCTGCCGCGGGGCATATAAGGTGCCGTCAGCTGACACATGGCCACCACTGCCTGACAGTTCAGGTCGGTCATGTTTAGATTTACCTCCAGCGGTGTGTCCAATACGGCGCTGAACTTGCCGTAGCCGCTGCAATTCATCAAAAGCCCCACCTGCACCGGTTCCTCCGCCAACGCGGTTTTGTAGGTGTCGAAGCTGGCGCGATCTGTCAGATCCATGGCCAGCACCCGGATCGGAAAAGGCACCGTGGCGCGCAGCGCTTCCAGCCTGTCCTGCTGGCGGGCAACGACCCATACCTCATCAAAGGTGCCGTACTGATCCACAGTCTCGGCAAAGCGCTTTCCCATGCCGTTGGACGCGCCGGTGATCACAGCAATTTTTTTCATATCGCATCATCCTTTCCTGCCTCATTATGCCATGATGGACGGGAATTTGCAAGAGCGAACGGCTACCGCAGCGCACAGCTGCCCAACAGACGGATAAAAAGCCGCATCATGCGGCGGAACAGGAGATATTTTATGATCATCAGAAAGGGTACAAAGCAGGATATCCCAGCGATCACGGCAATTTATGACCGGATTTTGGATGGGGAAGAAAGCGAGAGAACCACCATCGGCTGGATTCGGGGTATCTATCCCACAGAGGCCACGGCCCAGGCGGCGCTGGCTGCGGATGAGCTGTTTTGCATGGAGCATGAGGGTGTGGTAGTGGCTGCAGGGCGGATCAACCATGAGCAGGTATCCGTTTACGCGCAGATCCCCTGGGAGGATGCTCATGCGCCGGAAGAACAGGTGATGGTGCTGCATACGCTGGTGGTTGATCCTGCATATGAGGGAAGAGGCTTCGGCTCAGCTTTTGTAAGCTTTTATGAGGATTATGCCCGCAGCCATGGCTGTCCCTACCTGCGCATTGATACCAATGCGAGAAATGTGAACGCCCGCAGACTCTATGCCAGATTGGGTTATCGTGAGGCGGGGATCCTGCCCTGCGCTTTTAACGGTATTCCCAGCATTCAGCTGGTGTGTCTGGAGAAGAGAGTATAATTCAACATTGCGGCCTATGCGCCGGTGACAGGGGGAAAGATTATGCGCCAGTATGTGATAGATGCTTTTACAGATCATGTTTTTTCCGGCAATCCCGCGGCGGTTTGCATCATGGATAGTTGGCCGGCGGATGGAAAGATGCTGGATATTGCCCGGGAAAATAACCTACCGGAAACTGCCTTTGCTGTCAAGGAGGGCGGGAAGTACCGGCTCCGCTGGTTTACTACCGCAGGAGAAGTAAACCTGTGCGGACATGCGACGTTGGCTGCGGCGTGTGCGCTGATGACATTTGTGGAGCCGGAGAAAACGGAACTGGTATTTGCCACGCGCTCAGGTGATCTGCCTGTCATCCGGCGGGGCGGACTGTTTGAGCTGGATCTCCCAGCCTATGCGCTGACACAGGTGCCCGTCACACGGGAGATGGTGGATGCCATGAATGGCGCACGCCCTGCCGCTGCCTATATGGGAGACAGTCTGCTATGTGTATTCGATGATGAGGAGACCGTACGCCAGATGCGGATCGACACAGAAAAGGGCAGGGCACTGCCGGGCGGCATGCTGCATGTAACGGCTCCGGGCCGGGAAACGGATTGCGTTTCCCGCTGCTTTTCTCTGACCCGTGGGGAGGAGGATCCCGTTTGCGGCTATGGCCATTGCCATATTGTTCCCTATTGGACCAAAACGCTGGGAAAGGACACATTGGTGGCCTATCAGGCCAGCAGCCGCGGGGGGATGCTGTACTGCACACAGGAGGGGGACCGTATCAAAATGAGCGGAAAGGCCGCGATTTATTCTGTGGCCGAGATCCGGGTGGACTGATAAGAAAAGCAGCGCTGTAAGTCATGCAGCGCTGCTTTGTGTTGGTTCACAAAGTCAACCCCCGGCTCTGCCGGGGGCAAAAGAAAGCCTATGGCGAGGGGAAGAGTAGACAAGAAAAAGTCTCCGAGTTAAAGTAAGGCAAAGGTTTGCCGACCAAGACTTACAAAAACAAGGAGACTAATTCATGAAAGAAGTAGATGTGAGTAGTTTAGAGCATACAAGCTGGCGTTGTCAATACCATGTGGTGTTTGCACCTAAGTATCGGCGGATGGAAATTTACGGAAAGATAAAAGAGGACATAGGAGTAATACTGCGCAAATTGTGCCAGCAAAAGGGTGTAGAAAAAATAGAAGCACAAGCGTGCCCAGACCACATCCATATG
>ERZ773235.249-NODE-249-length-77912-cov-5.505478_pt1 | contig 77912 bp, 77 predicted proteins | sample MGYA00580522_ERZ773235 | MGnify/ENA primary metagenome ERZ773235 (study PRJEB29015, sample SAMEA2737797) | human gut metagenome | biome: human gut; feature: human-associated habitat; material: faeces | place: China | collected 2012 ...
CGCGAGCTGGGTTCAGAACGTCGTGAGACAGTTCGGTCCCTATCCATCGTGGGCGAAGGACACATGAGAGGAGCTGCTCCTAGTACGAGAGGACCGGAGTGGACGCATCACTGGTGCAACTGTTGTCGTGCCAACGGCACAGCAGGGAAGCGAAATGCGGACGGGATAAACGCTGAAGGCATCTAAGCGTGAAGCCCACCTCAAGAATAAGTGTCCCATTCGAAAGAAGTAAGACCCCTGGAAGACTACCAGGTGATAGGTCATCGGTGAAAGAGTGGTAACATTTGGAGCTTGATGATACTAATCGGTCGAGGACTTGATCTAAAAGAATTGAGTTGAGACCAAAGGGAAAATTGGAAAACTGGTTATACGAGATGTAAGCAATCTGGATGTGCGGTTTTCAGGGTACGCGCAATAGAAGATGAAGCGCGAGATGTGCGGAAAGTCTCCAAGATGGAAGTTCCGGTTATGAAGTGACGGAGCGGAAACCAAGAAGACGAAGGACTGCACAAACCCTTCACAGTTTTCCGGTGACAATGGCGAAAGGGATCCACCTGTTCCCATACCGAACACAGAAGTTAAGCCTTTCAGCGCCGATGGTACTTGGTTGGAGACGACCTGGGAGAGTAGGACGTTGCCGGATTCCATGAAAAAAGGACTCACCCCTTATGGGGTGGGTTCTTTTTTCATTCCATCTGCAACGTTCTTACTCTCTGGTCGTCTCTGATGAAGTCAGGGAATGTACTTGGTTAGCATAGCCCCCATGCGCCGCCGGTGGCGGATTCAGCATGGGGGCTATGCCTGGGAGAGTAGGAGGAAAAGCGAGGAAGAAGCTTTGTGCATCCGTTACATCCGTCTCTCTGGTCGTCTTCAAGCCAACGTCCAACATTGTACTTGGAGTCGAAATCGAGCGCGCCCTGCGGGGCGATTCAGCGAGATGAAGGCTGAAATTACAAAGGAGCGCCCCGGCGAAGGGGTAAACGAAAACCCTTGACGCTCCCACATAATACAACGTCAAGGGCTTTCACAAACACGCGGGCGGCTGTCCTGCCAGCCTCCGCACCTTTTTTAACACAATCCGACCAGCCCTGCAAGGGCGCTCTGGCAAAGAGAAAAGCAATCCGACATAAAAGGGACTTTTTCGGAGGGTATGCGGAGGCTTTTTCGGAGGAATTTCTTCAGCTATTGTTAGCTTTTTGGACTTTTTCGCCTTTTTCGGAGGATTTTCAGGTACGAAAACACCGCGCCTTCTATCCGAACCGATACGGGAAAAATGAGGTGTCCACTCGTTTTTTTTCTCTATTTAAGTTATGTAAATATAAATAATCTCAAAATTGCTTCTTAAAAAACCTCCGAAAAAGGCGAAAAAGTCGATTTTTCTATCTATTGTTAGAAAAAAAACTCCGAAAAAGCCTCCGAAAAAGGAAAAATACGCCCACAAATCCTCCGAAAAAGGTCGCTGTCATCCTCGAGAGGATGCGAAGGTTTTGATGGGCGTGTGATCCAGAAGGTTCGCGTCCTGCCGGAGAACGGCGGCTCAGTACGTGAATACCCGTCACTGAGCCTTCACGGTAAAGGCCATCTTCCGTTCTTCCTCCGTCGGCTCGTAATCATCCGCCAGCCAGTCGTTTTCCTCGCCCAGATGGCCGGGCAGAATCGGCGTGAAGGTGACGGAATCGGCGGGCTGAGTGAGCGCGTATACGCCGGAGAGGCGCAACGAGCCGTCCGCCTGCGTGGAAACGGACGTGCTCTGCGCGATCGCCTGTCCGTTGGGAACGGTGAGCTTGAAATCGAGCGTGGGTTCGCCGTTTTCAAACGCATCGGCGGCGGAAGCGCCGTCCGGCAGCGCGACCGTCATTTCGTATTCAAGGCGGGCGAACGTGAGGGTCAGCTTGGACAGCGTGCAGGCGTAATCGCCGACGGAGAAGGTCTGCGGCGACTGGATGGAGGCGATCGGCGCGCCGTCGGTGACAAAACGCGCGGTCAACTGCTCGGACAGGCTGAATGAGCCGGAAGCCGTCAGCCTCGTGCCGAGATCGGCCTGCTCCCACTGTGCGGCGGTCATGCCGTCGGGCGCGGGCAGCGCGAACGCATAATCCATCAGGAAGCCGACCGAGTCGATCAGAATACGCCCCTCGCGATAGGCGTTCAGGCAGTCCTCCATGGCGGTGTTCCACGTGTAGGAAACGCCGCCGTCTTCCTCCTCGGTGACGGTATACGGCGCATCCTCAAGCGCAAACACGGGATGCAGCACGTCGAAGGTCAGCGACCACTCCACGGGCTTTTCGGGATGGGGGAGCGCCTCAAGGAGCGAAACATCCAGGCTGTAATACCCCTGTTCGGCCTTGCCGATGCCGCGGGCGGGCATGAAGATGCCCTCATACAGCCCGAAGCCCGACAGGCTGGCAGACAGACCGTAGGATTCATCCGCGGAAAGCTGCTGGAATTCGGTCACATGGGTCGCGATGACGCGGCCATCCTGCGTGGCCGTCACGCGCGGGTAGAGATAAACCTCCGGGGTATTCGGAACGTGGGCGATATCCAGCGAGAAGGAGAGGGAAGAACCGTCGAACACCGCGTCGTTGACGGTGACGGTCGTGTTCTGCCCGGTCAGCCGCTCGCCGATGGGCAGGATATGCCGCTGATAGACGGCGTTGTTTTCCTGCTCGCCGTGGAAATGCAGCACGCCGAAATACGCAGCCGCGCCCGCCGTCGCCGCCAGCAGAAGCGCCAGCAGGGCGAACGCCAGCGAATAGGAGAGCTTGCGGCCCATGCGCGTCGAGCCGGCGGGATGCGCGCGGCGCAGGGTATCGGCCTGCATCTGCGGCGTGAACGTCAGGCCGGAGAGGCGGGCGTCAACGGCTTTGCGAAGGAGATTATCGTTCATTCAAACCCCACCTTTCCAGCTCCGGCTTGAGCCGAGCCTGCGCTTTTTTCAGCCTTCGATAAAATCCGGATACCGTGATGCGCAGCGCCCGCGCACATTCGGCGGCGTCCATATTCTGATAATAGTGCAGCAGAAGCACCTCGCGGTATTTGGGCTCGAGCGCCATCACCTCGCGCAGAACGCTGTCGTCCTGCTCGGTAAAATCGCAGGCGGCGGGCGGCAGATCCTCAAGCGAAACGCTTCTGTCCGTATGGCGCAGCCACGCGGCGCGCAGTTGATCCCGACAGGTGTTGACGGCGATGGAGACGAGCCACGTCTTGGCATATTTGCGCTCGCGCAGGGTGTGCAGGCGCTTGTAGGCCTTGAGGAAGACCTCCTGCGAGGCGTCCTCGGCCAGCGCCCGATCCTGCAAAATGACATAGCACAGGCGCAGAATGTCGTCGCCGTAGGTCTGCATCAGCTCGGCGAGCCATTCATCCTGCTCTGCGCGCGAAATCGCGGCGTGCTGCACGTCGTTCACCTTCTTATCTATTAGACGATGGGGAGAAGAAAAAAGTGACCGCTTTTTTTCAAAAAAGCGGCGGAAAAAGCGAAAATTGTCTGCCGTGGCGGCGCGTCAATCCAAATCTTTGGCCGTGGCGACGAGGTAGCTGTAGATTTGCAGCTTATATTGATCGTACAGCCCGAGCTGAACGTAGAGCTCCTTGTAATACTTGAAGAGCGAGGCCTTCGTCGTCACCACCTGCGCCGGGTTGACCGAGGCGCTCAGGGAGTGCTTACGGCGGCGGGAATAATAATACAGCGGGGTGCGGATGGCGTAGAAGCTGTCGGCGTAGCGGATGTAGGAGAGGTTGAAGAGCATATCCTCCGACCAGGTGAATTCCTCGTCGCAGCGGATATCGTGCGCCATGATGATCTCCCGGCGGTAGAGCTTGTTCCACATCACGCCGTAGTAAAAGCTGGCGGGTTCTTCCATCAGACAGCGGGCGAACTGCGCCTTGTCCATCCGGGTATACGGCTGCATGAAGCCGTGCACCGTGGTCTTGCCATCCGGCATGACGGAGCAGTAGTTGCAGATGACCAGATCGGCCTGCGTTTCCTCTGCGGCCTCCACCAGCAGGCGCGTGGCGTTCGGGTCGAGCTGATCGTCGGAATCCACAAATTGCAGATATTTGCCGCGCGCGCGCTCGATGGCGGCGTTGCGCGTGCCGGAAACGCCGGTGTTTTCCTTGTCGATGATGATAACGCGGGGGTCGAGCCGCGCGTACATCCGGCAGATTTCCAGACTCGCGTCGCTGGAACCGTCGTTGACGAGCAGCACCTCGAGGTTTTGGTAACGCTGATGCTTGATGCTTTCCAGACACGGAACCATGTCCATTGCAGCGTTGTAAATGGGCACGATGATGGAGACGAGCGGGCTTTCCATACGCGCGAGACCTCCGATACGCTGAATTTTTTTCATGGTGGACGGGTTGATGCCCCCTTCGGGCTTGCCTGAAGGTTATTATAACATATAAGAGCGAAAAGAAAAAGAAGAAAAGCGCGCGCGATGGCTTCTTTTTGCACGCAGTTTTGCACGGATGAAACTTTTTTGATGCAGAAACAAAAGAAAATAAATCAGATTGCCCCATAAAACGAAGGATGAACGGCGGAAAACCGTTTGACAAATGCAGGAATTGAGCGTATCATAAAAGCCGTCAAACACGGAAATCAAAGGAGATTGCAGCGTGGAGAACATTGCTTATTACAACGGTAAAATTTCCTCGATCGAGGAAATGACGATCCCCATGAACGAGCGCAGCAGCTACTTCGGCGACGGGGTATACGACGCCATGTTCACCGTCGATCACGTGCCGCTCCAGCTGGACGATCATCTGCGCCGCTTCTACCGCAGCGCGAAGAAGATCGACATCGACATTCCCATGCCGTTTGAGGAGCTTCGGGCGATGGTGCTCGATTTCTGCCGCAGGATCGACAGCCCGGACGCGATGGCCTATGTGCAGGCGACGCGCGGCGTGGGCATGCGCGGCCATGCGTATCGCTTCGCGGGCGGCACGCCGAGCCTGTGGGTCTGGGTCAAGCCGGATATGCTTGATCCGATGGACAGAAGCTACAAGGCCATCACGATGGAGGATACGCGCTATTTCCATTGCGACATCAAGACGATCAACCTGCTGCCCGCCGTCATCTACACCCAGCGGGCGGAGGAAGCGGGCTGCGACGAGACGATTCTGCACCGCGGCGACCGCGTGACCGAATGTGCGCACTCCAACGTGCATATACTGAAGGACGGCGCGCTGAAGACCGCGCCCTGCGACAACCTGATTCTGCCGGGCATCACCCGCGCGCACCGCATCGCCCAGTGCAGGGAGATGGGCATTCCGGTGATCGAGGAGCCGTTCACCGTGCGGGAGATGATGGAGGCGGACGAGGTCTTTTTCACCAGCGCAAGCGCGCTGTGCTGCCGCATCGAGGAAATCGACGGCCAAAAGGTCGGCGGACGCGCCCCCGAGCTGATCGCGCGGATTCAAAAAGCGGCGTGGGACGAGGCGCTGGCGGAGGTTCGGCAGATCAACGGGTAAAAAACCCGTTCGGGCGGCAGGCGGCTTGGCAAAGATATCCGTAAACGGCGTTCATCGCGCCGCTTTATAGAGTCATTCATCAAGGCGCTTCATCGAAGCGCCGATAGAAAGGCGGATTTACAAGCATGAAGAACATCGCATATTACAACGGAAAGACCGCGCCCATCGAGGAGATGATGGTGCCCATGAACGACCGCGCCTGCTATTTCGGCGACGGCGTTTATGACGCGACCTGCGTGGTGAACCATGTGCCGATGGCCTTTGACGACCACATCGACCGCATTTATCGCAGCGCGAAGCTGATTGACATCGAAATCCCGATGGAAAAGGCGGAGATGAAGGCGCTGCTGCAGGGGCTTGTCGATCAGGTGGAGGGCGACGTGCTCTTCCTCTACTGGCAGGTGACGCGCGGCGTGGGCATGCGCAACCATCCGTATGCCGGGGCGGGCGATAAGCCGAGCCTCTGGGCGTTTGTGCGCCCGAGCAAGATGCGCGATCCGTTCGGCGTGTACAAGTGCATCACGGTGGAGGATAAGCGGTTCTTCTATTGCAACATCAAGACGATCAACCTGCTGCCCGCCGTGATGGCGAACGAAAAGGCCATGGAAGCGGGCTGCGACGAGGCGATTTTCCACCGCGGCGAGCGCGTGACGGAATGCTCGCATTCCAACGTGCACATCCTCAAAAACGGAACGCTGTATACCGCGCCCTGCGACGAGCTGATTCTGCCGGGCATCACCCGCGCGCACATTTTGAACATCTGCCGGCAGAACGGGATTCCCGTGGTGGAAGAGCCGTTCACGCTGGAGGAAATGATGGAGGCGGACGAAATCTTCTTCTCCAGCTCCAGCGCGCTGACCTGCCGCATCGGCGAAATCGATGGCCGGAAGGTCGGCTGCAAGGATGAAAAGACGTTTGCGGTCATCCGCGACGGCTACCAGAGCGAATTGAAGAAGGAAGCCGGTCTGGCATAAAAAGGGGCTGCGCAGGGGAAAACCCGGCGCAGCCTTTTTATGCGCATACCGCGTGAGCGAGCCTTTGACGCTTTGCAGACATCGGCGAAGAGGCAGGCGGGCTCACCCTGCTTTTAATGCGTATCCAGCCATACGGGAACGTCGAGGAGAGACGGGAGAACTGCGGCTGTGGCGGAGAGGAATACGTCGTCCGGGCGCTTCATGTCCGGGATGCAGATCACGTCGATTCCGGCGGCATAGGCGGCGCGAATCCCTGCTTCGCTGTCCTCCAAAATCAGGCAATCTGCACCGGCTTCGCCGGATTTCGCCTGCGCCTTGATGAAGATATCGGGTGCGGGCTTGCCGTGCGCAATCTCTGGGCCGAAAACCATCGCGTCAAAATAGGTCTCAATGTGATTTTGCGACAGTGCGAACAGCGCGCGTTCCCGTGTGCTGGAGGAAGCGAGAAGGATTTTAATCTGGCGGTGCTTTAGATAGTTCAGCAGCTCCAGCGCGCCCGGTTTGAGAGGAATGCCTCTGGCAAAATAATCCTTTTCGAGCGCACTGACGTAGGAGAGTCCCTGCTCCAGCGTGATGGGCAGATGGTAGGTGAAAATCAGGTTTTGCATGTTCGTCACTTCGTTTTTGCCGCTGTATTGGCGGGCATACCGTTCCAGCGAAAAGCGGAATTGGTATTTTCGAAGCAGATCGGCATACAGATTGTAGCTGATGATTTCGCTGTCGATCAGCAGCCCGTCAAGATCAAAGATAATGGCCTTTTTCATATCCGTTCCTCCCAAACATCCTGAAGGTCGTTTTTGAACGCATACGCCGCTGCGAGGATAAAGATCATGCAGAGCATCCATGCGACGGGTTCGCAGGCGCAGACTGCCGGATAGCCCAGCGCCGGTACGAGCTTAAAGCTGAAAACCGCCTTGCAGGCCAGCTCTATCGCGCTGCAAATCAGCGGCGCGAGCGTGTGCCGCATACCTTGCAGCGCATTGCGCACGATGACGACGACTGCCATGGGCGGTATCATCGGAATGCCCACATGCAAATAGAGCAGCGCGTATTTCAGCACATCCGGGTTTGTGCTGCCGGTGATGAACCGGATGGCTGTGGGCGCGGCGGTAAAGGTGAACGCGAGTGCAAACAGCCACCATACGCCGTAAACGGCCAGCGCAACCCATTGCCCCTGAACAATGCGTCGGCGGCGGTTTGCGCCGAAGTTTTGACTGGCATATGTTGCGACGCTTGCGCCCAGCGCTATCCCCGGCATATGGAACAGTTCGGTCAGGCGGCGGCCGCCGACCTGAGCGGCGATGTAAACGTTGCCTAGCGCATTGATGCTGCCCTGCAAAATGACGCTGCCGACGCTGTAAATCGCGCTCATCAGCGCCATGCTCAGCCCGGTCAAAAGCATATCCGATACAAAGCCACGCGGCGCGCGGGACACGCGCTTGCCCAAACGCAGATTGGGTTCACGGCGGAGAATATGGAAAAGCCCGAGCACCGCACTGATGCCCTGTGAAAGCACCGTTGCCGCAGCTGCACCGCCTACGCCAAGGCTGAGCCGCCCCATAAACAGCAAATCCAGCGCGATATTGAGGAAACTGCTAAACATCAGAAATAACAGCGGTGTGACGCTGTTGCCGACGGCCTGCATCAGGCTGGATTCGAGGTTATACGCCATCGTCAGCGGAATGCCCGCCAGAATCACGGTCAGATACGTCAAAGCGCCGTCGCGGATGTCGGCGGGAATCTGCATTGCGTCTGCCAACGCAAAGCGAACGAGCAGAAAAAAGATGGTTATCACGGCGGCGCAGAGCGTTGAGAGTATTGTCATCCAGCGAACGGATTGCGCCATTCGCACGCTGTCGTCCGCGCCGAAATAACGGCTGACGGAAAGCGCAAAGCCACTGTTTAACCCAAACGCCAGCGTGGTAATCAGGCTGTACAGCGCGGCGGTTGCGCCGATTTGTGACAGCGCCGCATCGCCGAGCAGATGACCTGCGATGGCGGTATCTGAAAGGTTGTAGATTTGCTGAAGCAGATTACCGATAAAGAGCGGCAGAGAAAAGCGGAGCAGAAGCCGGACGGGGCTGCCGGTCGTCATATCCAGCGTATGTGTGTGCACGAGGAAGCCTCCTATCATTGCTTTTGATGATATTATAGCGAATGAAAAGGCTTGATTCTTGCAAAAAAACGGTATATACTGGCACAAAAGCGACAAGAAGGAGAAAGCATGATTCAAAACCGGAGAAGCCTGTACACCGATGTGAACGGCATGGAACTGCGCGACGATGTGATGCCACCCTTTGATTTGGTTGCTAACAATGGCGACGTGCATGATTTCATTGCGGGCGGCGTTCCGCCGCACTGGCACAGCCAGTTGGAAATCTTTTTGCTGCTGGAGGGGAAGGTGCGCGTCGGCGTCGGCGAGGTTATGCGTGATATCAAGCCGGGGTTTGGCTGCTTCATTAACACGGGTGTGATTCATTCCGTGACGGCGCTGGTCGATACGCCCTGCCGCTATCGCTCATTCGTCTTTGACGCAGGAATTTTGGCCGGTCTGCCGGGCAGCGTGTTTGATGTAAAATACATTCGTCCGCTGATGGAGCGAGGCTCGCCGTGCTGCTTTCTGGATTATTATGGGGAGGACGCGGCATGTCTGGATGCGTTTTGCCGTGCGTTTGACGCCTGCGCGAAGGAAGGCACGGGCTTTGAGTTCCAAGTGCGGGAAGCGCTGACGGAATTGGTTTTGGCGGTCAGTCAAAAAAGCCTCGTCTCACCGACCTGCGCGACAGCAGATATCGGCGAAACGAGGCTCAAACAGATGTTGACGTTTATGAATACGCACATCGGCACAGCGGTGATGCTTGACGATATTGCGGCGAGCGCGAACGTCTGCCCACGGGAGGCACAGCGGATATTCGGGCGTTACCTACGGGAACGGCCGCTTGCCTGCATGCAGCGTCTGCGTATCTGCCACGCGGCGCAGATGCTTGCGGAGACAAATCAGCCGGTGACGGAAATCGCGCTGGACTGCGGCTTTTCCAGCCCCGGCTACTTTGCGCGTCAGTTTCGGCGCATTACGGGAAAATCGCCGACGGCATATCGGAGAGACGCAGGGAAAAAGGCCTGATGCGGCCATTACCCCGCCATCTGCTTTTGAAGGGCGAGGCAGAGCAGGCCGTCGCCGCTGGCGATCTGCGCGGAGGTCAGCGAATAGATGCCCTCGCAGCAAAGGCGCAGAACGGCCACGCGGATGAGCGAGGAGAGGAGCTGGTCGAGCCGCAGATAGCTGCTGTCGCTGCTCCGACGCAGAAGGAGCGACGGGCCGTAGATGGCGAAAATTTCGTAGCGGTAGCGGGCTTCGAGCATATCGGCGAAGCGATCCGCGAGCTGGGGCGTTCGAAAGGAGTAATACTCCATCAGGCGGTTGATCTCGTCGATATCCGCAAAGACCTGACGCACGCAGGCGTCCGTGCTGCGCGGAGAGAGAAGCGCGAGAATGCGCTCGCGATCGGAATGTGTTTCTGTTCTGGCGATCAAGGGGCAGCCCTCCCTTTCGGATTGAATTCTGAGAGAGCATATGCGGCGCGGGGACGGGATAGAACCGCGAATTTGTATACAGTTTTATTGGAACATTGTGAAAAAATGCGAATTAAGAAATCTGTATGAACGTAGGCGCGTTCTTACATATTACAGGGAAGAAAATCGTCCGCATAGCGGTTGACAAGATACTCCGTGCAGATTACAATAATCGTATACACCGGCGGGCGATTCTGTCCGTCAAGAAGCGGCCTGTTTCCTTCCCGGAGGCGGGCTGCTTTGTTGGGTATAAGGGTGAATGGAGGATTTGCATGTTCATCGTCTATTTTGCGCTGTGGGTGATTCTCAACGGCAAGTGGACTACCGAAATCGGCGTGTTCGGTCTGGTGTTCGCCGCCGTGCTGTACGGGTTTAGCTGCCGATTCATGGGGTACAGCTTCAAGAAGGATCTTCATTATCTGCGCAGGCTCCCGGCGACGCTTCGCTACGGCGCGACGCTGCTGGCGGAGATTTTTAAGGCCAACATCACGGTGATCCGGATGATCCTTGACCGGAATTTTGAGCCGAAGCCTCAGCTTGTGCATTTTGAAAGCGGTCTGGTGGAGTTGCGTCACCGCGTTGTGCTGGCCGATTCCATCACGCTGACGCCGGGCACGATCACCTGTCAGCTCGAGGGCGACCGCTATCTGGTGCACTGTCTGGATGAGGCGATGGTGGACGGGCTGGATAACGGCGTGTTCGTGGAACGGCTCTCTGAGATGGAGAAAAAGCAGAAATTCATGGCCGATTCCGTGACCGGCGAGGCCGAGCTGGACGGGGAGAAGCCCGAGGAGATTCGGGCGGCCTGCGAGGCGGCGCCCGCCGAACAAAACCCGCGGGAAGCGGCGAAGGAGGAAGAGCATGAGCATTGAAACCTGCTATGACGTGCTGACCGTCGGTTCTCTGGCGGTGCTGGTGCTGCTGGCGCTGGTGTGTCTGGTGCGCTGCATCCTCGGCCCGCGCATTTCCGACCGGGTTATGGCCGTCAACATGATCGGCACGCTGACCATCATCATGGTGGTCGTGTTCGTCGTGCATCTGGGCGAGGCATATCTGGCGGATATCGCGCTGATTTACGCGATGATCAGCTTCCTGTCCGTCGTGGTGCTGTGCAAGGTCTACACGGGCATTTACCGCGAGCGTCAGCACGAAAAGGAGCTGCTCGGCGCGAGGAACGACAACCCGGTGGAAACGCTGGTTCGGGATGAAAAGGCGGGTGAGCGGCAGTGAGCGCGATTCGGTTTGTTTTGACGGCGGCGTTCATGCTGGTCGGCCTGTTCGTCTGCTGCGTCGGCGTGTACGGCGTGTTTAAGCTCAAGTATGCCGCCAACCGCATGCACGCGGCGGCGCTCAACGATACGCTGGGCGTGAGCTTCTGTCTGGTCGGTCTGGCCATCAGCGCGCCGGACGGCTTCACCGCGCTGAAAATCCTGCTGGTGGTCGTGTTCCTGTGGCTGGCCTCTCCGGTGGCGAGCCACCTGCTCTGCCGCCTGGAGGTGGAGACGAACGAGGAGCGCGGGCAATACATGAATGTGCACGAGCAGTCTCTGGCGCAGGAGCGCGAAGAGGCGGCGCGCGCGAAGGAGGAACAGGCATGACGATTGTGACGCAGATGATGCTGCTGTTTTTGATCGTGTGCGCGATTGCCGTCTGCCTGACGCGCAATCTGCTCACCAGCGTCATCATTTATATGGGCTATTCGATGATTATGTCGATCATCTGGATCACGCTTGAATCGCCGGATCTGGCGATCACGGAGGCGGCGGTCGGCGCGGGCGTTACCAGCCTGCTGTTCTTCCTGACGCTCAAGAAGATCCACGCCATCGACGCGCGCAACGAGGTGCGCCGCGCCCATGCGCAGGAAAAGCAGAACGAGCAAAACGGAGGTGCGGACAATGGCAACGCCTGAATGGTTCTCAAGGCTCAAGCGCCGCACGGCCGAGATCATCGACTTTGAAAACGACGCGCTCGAACGCGACATGGTGCGCTCGCAGGAGACGCCCTCCGAGGCGCAGGAGACCGAGGAAGACGTCGCCCGCCGCCTGCGCGTGGAGCGCGAACGGCAGGAGGAAGAGGAAATCGCCGCGCGCCTGCGCGAGTGGAACAGCCGCAACGTGAGCAAGGTTTCCCGCGGCGTGTACTGCGTGCTGTGCGTGCTCATCTGCGTGACGATGATCGCGCTGCTGATGTTCACGGTGACGAACCTGCCCAGCTTCGGCAGCCCGGATCACCCGATCAACAACGAGGTTTCCGCCCGCTACATCGAAAAGGGCTTACAGGAGACCGGCGCGGTGAACATCGTCACCGGCATGATTCTGGATTACCGCGCGTTCGATACGCTGGGCGAATCCACGGTGCTCTTTACGGCGGCGATGGTCGTGCTGTTCCTGCTGCGCCTCGACCCGGAGAGCGAGAAATACAGCCAGCTTGCGCGCACGATGCGCGAGGCGCCGCATGCGGATAACTTCTACGAGCCGCGCCACGATGCCATCCTGCAGATGACCGCCAAAATTCTGACCCCGATCATCATCCTGCTGGGCATATACGTCGTGCTGAACGGCCATCTGTCGCCGGGCGGCGGCTTCTCCGGCGGCGCGATCATGGGCGCGGGTCTGATGATCTACGTCACGGCGTTCGGCTTCAAGGATATCCGCCGGTTCTTCACCTATAAGACGTATCAGCGCGTCGTGCTCTGCTCGCTGCTCACCTACGCGGCCAGCAAGTGCTATTCGTTCTATACCGGCGCGAACGACATCCACAGCATCATCCCCCTCGGCACGCCGGGCGCGATTCTTTCCAGCGGCCTGATTCTGGTGCTGAACATCTGCGTCGGCTTCATCGTCACCTGCACGATGTACGCCTTCTACGCCGTGTTCCGGAAAGGAGAGGTGTAAGGATGCTGGACAAGCTATTCATCAATTACGAGGAGACGGTTTCCGTCATCCTGTTCTGCATCGGGTTTTCCACGATGCTGCTCAACAAAAACCTCATCAAGAAAATCATCGGCATGGACATCATGGATACGGCCGTTTACCTCTTCCTCGCCTCGCAGGGCTACATCAAGGGGCGCACGGTGCCGATCGTGGTGGACGGGATTCAATCCGTCGAGGCGTATATCAACCCGATTCCGGCCGGTCTGGTGCTGACGGGCATCGTGGTTTCCGTCAGCGTGTCGGCGCTGATGCTGGCGCTGTCCATCCGGCTGTATTACCGCTATAACACGCTGAACCTCGACGAGATCATCGCGCTTTCGGGAAAGGAGGAGGTCTAACGTGCAGTTCGTTCAGAACTTTCCTTTCTTCAGCATCCTGCTGACGCTGATGGGCGCGGTTGCCAGCTCCGTGATGAGCGGCAGGCGCGCGCGGCACACGACGCTGCTCCTGATGGCGGCGAATCTGGCGTTCACCGTGAGCGTGATGATCTACACGCTGCAAACGGGCGACAGCTACGCCTACAAGATGGGCCACTTCCCCGCGCCGTGGGGCAACGAAATCCGCGTCGGCGTGCTGGAAACGGTGTCGCTGACGGTGTTCCTGCTGGTCATGCTCTTCTCCTTTTTGGGCGGCATGCGCCGCTCGGAGAAGGATATCGAGCCGACCAAGTATAATATCTATTGTATCCTGACCGATTTGACCATGCTCTCGCTGATCGCGCTGGTCTACACCAACGACCTGTTCACCGCGTTCGTGTTCATCGAGATCAACACGCTGGCGGCCGCCGGTCTGGTGATGATGCGCCAGCATGGCCGCGCGCTGGTCGCGGGCGTTCGATACATGATGATGAACCTGCTCGGTTCGAGCCTGTTCCTCATCGGCATCGTCATCCTCTACACGATCACCGGCCATCTGCTGATGGTCAACATCCACGAGCGCATCGTCGAGCTGGCGGCGAGCGGCCAGTACCACGTGCCGCTGACGGTGGTGGTCAGCCTCATCAGCGTCGGCCTCGCGATGAAGTGCGCGCTGTTCCCGTTTGACAAGTGGCTGCCCGCCGCGTATTCAAACAGCACGCCGAGCGGCTCCGCGATGCTCTCCAGCATCGTCTCCAAGGGCTACATCTTCCTGCTGATTAAGGTGTATGTGCGCGTCATCGGCTTTGACGTGATTCGCTCGCTGGGCATCTGCGACGTGCTGTTCATCTTCGGTGCCATCGGCATGGTGGCCGGTTCGGTCAACGCCATGCGCGCCAAGACGACCCGCATGATGGTGGCGTATTCCTCCGTCGCGCAGATCGGCTATATCTTCGCCGCGCTGGGTCTGGGCAACGAGCTGGGCATGCTCTGCGCGCTCTGGCACATGCTGGCGCACTCGGCGACGAAATCCATGCTGTTCATCTCCGCGCACACGCTGGATCACGCCTCCGGCGACACGCACCTGCGCAAGGATCTGCGCGGCGGCTTCTACCGCAGCCCGCTGGCGGCGGCCGCCTTCACGCTGGGCGCGGCGAATCTGGTCGGCGTGCCGATGCTGAGCGTGTTCGTCACCAAGGTGACGATGGCGCAGGCGGCGGTGATGACCGGCGGGCGGCACACGGTCATCGCCCTGTGCGCGCTGGCGATTTCCACGCTGCTCAACGCCTATTATTTCCTGGGCACGACGATGCAGCTTTACATCCCGGATCACGAGCACCCGGAGCGCAACGGCCGCGTGAAGATCAACGTCTACGCGGCCGCGGGGCTGATCGGTTTTATGGCGCTCAACCTTACGCTTAGTTTCTGCGCGCAGGGCATTTTCGGCGCCCTGCTTGATGGCCTGACCCGATTTGCATAAGAGACGAGGAGGAAAACAACCGTGAACATTCTGCTGATTCTGGCGATCTTCTGGCCTGCGCTTGCGGGGCTGGTCATCTTCCTGACGCCCGGCTGCAAGGAAAACAAGCAGCTGCGCGGCCGCGCGGTCAACGCGGCGCTGGCGGTCGAGCTGGCGCTGACGCTTGCCATGTGCATGGGGCAGGGCACGAAGATGGTGCTGCTGAACATGACCCCGACCCTGCGGATTGAAATGAACGTGGACATGACGGGCTGCATCTTCGCCGTGCTGATGAGCACGATGTGGCTGCTTTCCAGCGTGTTTGCCCGCGAATACATGGGGCACGACGGCAACGAGCGCCTGTATCAGGTGTTCTTCATGTGCGTGCTCTCCGCGCTGATCGGCCAGTGCTACGCCGGTTCGATGGTGACGCTGTACGTGTTCTACGAGCTGATGACGCTGCTCTCCGTGCCGATGGTCGTGCATGAGCGCACGCCGCAGGCCGTCGCCGCCGGCATCAAGTACCTCGTGTACTCGATCTTCGGCGCGATGCTGGGTCTGCTGGGCATCTTCTTCTTCAGCAACTATCTGGGCACGGTGACCTTTGTGCCGGGCGGCGTGGAGACCGCGGCGAGCGCGCCGAGCGGCCTGCTGCTCATCACGTTCCTGGTCATCATCGGCTTTGGCACCAAGGCGGGCATGTTCCCGATGCACGGCTGGCTGCCGACGGCGCACCCGGTTGCGCCCGCGCCGGCTTCCGCCGTGCTCTCCGGTGTCATCACCAAGGCCGGTGTGCTGGCCGTGCTCCGCGTGATCTATTATCTGGTCGGCGCGGACGTGCTGCGCGGCACGTGGGTGCAGAAGGGCTTTATGACCCTGACGCTGATCACCGTGTTCATGGGCTCGATGCTGGCCTATCGCGAGCCGCTGATTAAAAAGCGTCTGGCGTATTCCACCGTTTCTCAGGTGAGCTATGTGCTCTTCGGTCTGGCCTGCATGGTGCCGACCGCGTTTGAGGGCGCGATGCTGCACGTGGTGGCGCACTCCGTCATCAAGGACGCGCTGTTCCTGTGCGCGGGCGCGTTCATCCACCAGACCGGCAAGACCTATGTGCGCGACCTGCGCGGCATCGGCAAGGAAATGCCGATTACGACCTGGTGCTGGACGATCGCTTCCCTCGGCCTGATCGGCATCCCGCCGACGGGCGGCTTTGTCAGCAAGTGGGAGCTGGCGACCGGCTCCCTGCAGACCGGCCTTGCGGGCTTTGACGTCATCGGCCCGGTGATTCTGATTGTGTCCGCGCTGCTGACGGCGGCGTATCTGCTGCCCGTGACGATCAACGGCTTCTTCCCCGGCAGCGACTATGATTATTCTGGGCTCACCAACAAGGAGGGCGGCAAGCTGATGACCGTGCCGATGATTCTGCTGGCCATCGGCGTGGTTGTGACCGGCGTGTTCGCCCAGCCGCTGATCAACGCGATTGCCGTGGCGGCTGCGTCGGTGCTATAAGGAGTAAGAGAAAGTCATGTTAAGCCTTGCGGTTTTTCTTCCGATTGTGTGCGGTCTGCTGCTGCTCCTGCTGGGCAGGAGGGTCAGCCACCGCGCGCGTCAGGTGCTGGTGGAGACGGTGACGGTGGTCACCTCGCTGCTGGTGCTGTTCTGTCTGCTGAACAGGCGGGGGACGGCGTATACGCCGTTCTTTCTGCTGCAAAACCTGCCCATCCGCTTTGCGATTGACGGCGTGGGCAGCGTGTTTACGGCGATTGTCGCCTTCCTCTGGCCGCTGGCCGCGCTCTACGGCTTTGAGTACATGGAGCACGAGGGCGGCGAGAACCATTTCTTCGCGCTCTACACCGTCACCTACGGCGTGACGCTGGGCATTTCCACGGCGGCCAACATCCTGACGCTGTATTTCTTCTATGAATTTCTGACGCTCTGCACGCTGCCGCTGGTCATGCACGGCACACAGAAGCCCTCCGAGCACGCGGGCTACACCTACATGCTCTATTCCTTCTTCGGCGCGGCGCTGGCGTTTATCGGCGTGATGCTGGTGCTGAACTACGGCGACGGCGGCGCGTTTACGATGGGCGGCGTGATGGCGCAGGCGGCGGTCGAGCACCCGACGATGGTGCAGCTGGGCTACCTGTGCGCGTTCCTCGGCTTCGGCGTGAAGGCGGCGGTTTTCCCGTTCCACGTGTGGCTGCCGGAGGCCTCCGTCGCGCCGACCCCGGTGACGGCGCTGCTGCACGCGGTTGCCGTCGTCAAGAGCGGCGTGTTCGCGATCATCCGCGTGACGTATTTCAGCTTCGGCGCGCAGGTGCTGCGCGGCACGGCGGCGCAGAGCATCGCGCTGCTGCTGGCGAGCGTGACGATCGTTTACGGCTCGACGATGGCCGTCAAGGAGCATCACTTCAAGCGCCGCCTGGCGTATTCCACCGTGTCGAACCTGTCTTACATCGTGCTGGCGGCGAGCCTGATGACGCAGAGCGGCCTGACGGCCTCGCTGGCGCACATGCTCTTCCACGCGCTGATTAAGATCACGCTGTTCTTCTGCGCGGGCGCGGTGATGGTGAAAACCGGGCGCACGCAGATCGAGGATCTGCGCGGCCTCTCCCGCGTCATGCCGTTCACCTGCGCGGTGTATACCGTCGGCGCGATTTCGCTGATGGGCACGCCGCTGCTGCCGGGCTTTGTGAGCAAGTGGCTCATCGGATCGGCGGCGATTGAGACGGGCACGGCGATGGGCATGGTCGGCGTGGCGGCGCTGCTGATTTCCGCCGTGCTGACGGCCATCTACCTGATGGGTCCGGCGATGTCGATGTATTTCCGCCCGCTGGAGGGCATGGAGAAGGTCGTCAGCTGCGACCCCGGCCTGCGCATGAAGCTGCCGTTCGCGGTGCTGACGGCGGCCATCGTGCTCTGCGGCCTGTTCTCCGACCCGATTATCACGCTGCTGGCGAAGCTCTCCGCCGGCGTGATGTGAAAAAGGGGGAAAACGATATGATGTTGTTGTTTCTCGTGTTTTTCCCGATGGCGGCGGCGGTTTGCAGCTACCTGATCGGTCGAAAGGATAAAAAGCTGCGCGACCATGCCGTGCAGATCTTCTGCCTGATCGAGTTCGCGGTTGCGGCCGTGGCGATGGGGCTTGTCGTTGCGGGAAAAGAGCTTTCCGCCGCGATTCCGGGCTTCTGCGGCTTCGGGCTGAGCTTTCAGCTCGACGGCTTCCGTGCACTGTACGCGCTGGTGGCGGGCGTGATGTGGCTGATGACCTCGCTGCTTTCCGGCGATTATTTCGCGCATCACTACCGCAACCGCAACCGGTATTATTTCTTCTTCCTGCTGACGCAGGGCGCGACGGTGGGCGTGTTCCTCTCCGCGGATCTGTTCACCACGTTCATCTTCTTTGAAATTATGAGCTTCACCTCGTACACGTGGGTCGCGCACGACGAGACGCCGGGCGCGATGCGCGCGGCGGAAACGTATCTGGCGGTCGCGATCATCGGCGGCATGGTGATGCTGATGGGCCTGTTCCTGCTGTGGAACGCTGTCGGCACGCTGACGATCTCCGAGCTCTACGAGGCGGCGAAGGCCTGTCCGCGCAAGGGCACGATCTGGGCGGCGAGCATCTGCATCCTCTTCGGCTTCGGCGCGAAGGCGGGCATGTTCCCGCTGCATATCTGGCTGCCGAAGGCGCACCCGGTTGCGCCCGCGCCGGCCTCCGCGCTGCTCTCCGGCATCCTCACCAAGTCCGGCATTTTCGGCGTGATCGTCGTTTCGGCGAACATCTTCCGCGCGAGCACGGCGTGGGGCAACATGCTCCTCGTGCTCGGCCTGATTACGATGCTGGGCGGCGCGGTGCTGGCGGTGTTTTCCATCAACCTCAAGCGCACGCTCGCCTGCTCCTCGATGAGCCAGATCGGCTTTATCCTGACGGGCATCGCGATGGGCTGTCTGCTGGGCGAGGAGAACGCGCTGGCGGCGCGCGGCGCGCTGCTCTACATGGTCAACCATTCGCTCTTCAAGCTGGTGCTGTTCATGGCGGCGGGCGTGGTGTATATGAACCTGCACAAGCTGAACCTGAACGACGTGCGCGGATTCGGCCGTAAAAAGCCGATTCTGCATTTCGCGTTCCTGATGGGCGCGGTCGGCCTGATGGGCGTGCCGGGCTTCTCCGGCTACGTCTCCAAGACGCTGATTCACGAGGGCATTGTGGAATACGCCGAGCTGCTCGCGGAAGAGAGCATGGGCGCGCTGGCGCTGCTCTACCGCGGCGCGGAATGGATTTATCTGTTCTCCGGCGGCCTGACCGGCGCGTATATGATCAAGCTCTACATCTGCCTGTTCTGGGAAAAGCACCCGACGCAGCAGATTGCCTACGAGGCGAAAAAGCCGTATATGGGCAAGCGCTCCGCGCTGGCGCTCTTCCTGAGCGCGGCGATTGTGCCGGCGCTGGGGCTTACGCCGAACCTGACGATGGACAAAATCGCGGATATCGCGGGCGGCTTCCTGAACGCGGCCGCGCCCGCGCACGCGGTGCACTATTTCTCGCTGACCAACATCAAGGGCGCCTGCACCTCGCTGGTAATCGGCCTGTGCGTGTATCTGCTCTTCATCCGCACGAAGCTGATGAAGAAGGAGAACGGCGTGCGCGAATACGTCGATCTCTGGCCGAGCTGGCTGGATATTGAGGATCGCCTCTATCGTCCGGCGATTGGCGGCCTGCTGGAGCTTGGCGGCCGGTTCGCGGGGCTGGGCAGCGAAACGACGCTGGAAACCTACGTGTATCGCCCGATGATCCGCGCGCTGACGCTGTTCTTCGCGGCGGTGTTCGGCTTCCTCGGCGGCCTGACGGACTTTGTGGCCGACCTCATCGCCCGCAAGGTGCTCTCCGCCAGAAGGAAGAAGCTGGAAAACCGCGTCGGCAACGCCGTGACCCGCGCCGTCGGCGGCGTGTTCGACGGTATGGTCGAGGGGCTGAACCAGACGGTTCTGCGCGGCCACCAGATCGAGCATCACGCGATGGCGAGAATTTCCGCCGCGTGGGACGGCGTGATGGACGCCATCAGCCAGATGAGCCACACGATGAGCTACGGCCTGCTGCTGTTCGGGCTGGGGCTGTGCGTGACGCTGCTGTATCTGATGTTCTATTGAGAATATGCCAAAAAAGCGCCGTTTTCCTTTTATGGGGAAAGCGGCGTTTTTGCGTGAAAACGGATTGACAGGAAGATTATAAGCCGTTAAAATATAATCTTGTGCAATATGAAATATTGATGATATGAACCCGTCAGAGAGAAGAGGAAGAAAATGGCGAATCCGGCTGAAAACAATGTGAAAAACGAATCTCCCGCGCAGGAGAATAAGATGGGCGTGATGCCCGTCGGCAAGCTGCTCTTTACCATGAGCCTGCCGATTATGATTTCCATGCTCGTGCAGGCGCTCTACAACGTGGTGGATTCCATGTTCGTGGCGCGCGTGAGCGAGAACGCGCTGACGGCGCTGAGCATGGCGTTCCCGATTCAGAACCTGATGATCGCGGTTTCGACGGGTCTGGGCGTCGGCCTGAACGCGGTGCTCTCCCGCGCGCTGGGCGCGAAGGACGAGAAGAGTGTGAACCGCGCGGCGACCAACGGCATCATGCTGCTGTTCATCTGCGGCCTTGTCTTCATGCTCGGCGGCGCGACGATTGTTCGCCCGTATTTTGAAATGCAGACGGATATCGCGGAAATCGTCGAGAGCGGCGTGGATTACACGACCATCGTGATGCTCGGCTCGATGGGCATTTTCATGCAGATCCTCTTTGAGCGCCTGCTGCAAAGCACCGGCCGCACGATGCTGACGATGGTGAGCCAGGGCGCGGGCGCGATTGCCAACATCATTCTCGACCCGATCTTCATCTTCGGCCTGTTTGGCGTTCCGAAGATGGGCGTTGCGGGCGCGGCGTATGCCACCATCCTCGGCCAGTGGATCGCGGCGGCGATCGGTCTGGTGATGAACATTCGCAAAAACCCGGAGGTCTCCATCAGCATGAAGGGCTTCCGCCCGCACGGCGCGACGATCCGCCGCATCCTCGCCATCGGTATTCCGTCGGTGGTGATGCAGTCCATCGGCTCGATTATGACCTTCCTGATGAACCAGATTCTCATCGCGTTCTCCGCCACGGCGGTTGCGGTGTTCGGCGTGTATTTCAAGCTCCAGAGCTTTGTGTTCATGCCGGTGTTCGGCCTGAACAACGGCACGGTGCCGATTGTGGCGTATAACTTCGGCGCGCGCAGGGGCGACCGCATGCGGCAGACGATCAAGTATTCCATCTGCGCGGCGGTGGCGATTATGATCGTGGGCATGCTGATGTTCCAGTCCATCCCGGATAAGCTGCTGCGCCTGTTCGATGCATCCGAAGAAATGCTGCGCCTCGGCGTTCCGGCGCTGCGCATCATCTCGATCAGCTTCCCGCTGGCGGGCTTCGGCATCGGCGCGGGCTCGGTGTTCCAGGCGCTGGGCTACAGCGTGTATTCCATGATTATCTCGCTGATTCGTCAGCTCGTGGTGCTCATCCCGTGCGCGTATGCCATCGGCCGGGTGACGGGCGACGTGACGGGCGTGTGGTGGGCGTTCGTAATCGCGGAGCTGGTTTCGCTGACGGCCAGCGCGCTGTATCTGCGCCGCGTGAACCGCGATGTGATCCGCACCCTCTGATTTAACCGAAAATCAAAAAGGCTGTTCTTTCTCAAAAAGAAAGAGCGGCCTTTTTCTGTAAAAACGGTAAATGAGCAAATCTGAAATTTTGCACAAATTCCAATAACGGGCGCGCGATGCGCGCCCCTACAATGTTGCAGAAAAAAGTAACTGCGCATTACGCCGCCGTGCCCGTAGGGGCGCGCATTGCGCGCCCGCGTTTTGTGCAGCATTTGCTTTTTGCTCAACGATTGTAAAAATAAAAATGGAGAAAAAGCGCATCGGGCGGTTATCCCGCCAGCTTAACGGAAACAAAGACCGCGATTGCAAAAATTGCCAGCACGGCCAGCGCCAGATAGGGCGCGATTTTGTCAAAGCCGATGCGAAAATCGTGAATCCTGTTTTCCACGCCGACGCTGCGCTCGGCAAAGCGCGCATAAATTTCGTCGCTCATGGCATCGGCGTCGTTTTCGTCGAATAGAATGGAAGAAACGGCTTCCCGCGCCGAATCGGCCTTCGGTGTGGAAGAACAGGCAAAATGCGCGGCGGATTTTCCGGCGATTTTCGCGATTTCCGCTTCGGAAAACCCGGCATGCGCAAGGCAAAACGCTCCACGCCGGGCGAGCGGCAGCTTCAGGAACGCACACAAATTGTCCGTGATGGGAAACGGGAGGGACATGCCCTCAAGCGCCTTTTTGTCGGGAAGACGGCGCAGCTTTCGGCCGAAGTAATCGACGCAGAGCGTGAAGCCGCTTGAAAAAAGCAGGAATTTTGCGTCGTTTTCTTTGATTTGTGGGTCTTTGGCCGCGCCAAGACGTAAGAAAGTTTTGAACGCCAGATTTCGCGCGTCCTTGTCGTTTTCACTCATCGCAAAGCAGAGGCGGCGGATATCCGGATACCAGCGGGAAAAGAAATCGTCAAACCCCTCACAAACTGCATGCATGATTTAAACTCCTTTCACAATATGCAATTAAACTCATGTTCATGCGCTTTAACGTGAAAATAGGAATTTTTTGAAATTAAGACTTGCAAATCGAAAAAGCGCGTGCTATAATCCGATTATAACATGACAGCGCGGGAGCCGCAAGCGCCCGCTTCTGCCAACATGATAAGGGAGGAAATTGCGATGAAAAAACGTCTTCTTGCGTGGCTTCTTTTGATGGCCATGCTCCTGACCGTCGGCGCGGTGGCCGCGGCGGAAACGAACCCGAACGCCGGGCTGGGCTATTACCCCGGCACGAGCGAAAAGGGCTGGATCAGCGTGGAATGTTCCACGATGAGCAAGATGAACCCGTTCCTCCAGACCTACTCCACCGAGTTCTCCATCAACCGCCACATCTGGGATTGCCTCGTCAAGCTCAGCCCGGAAGATAACTCCATCGTCCCGGCCGCGGCCGAGAGCTGGGAATCCTCCGAGGATGGCATGAACTGGACGTTCCACATCCGCAAGGGTATGAAGTGGGTCAACTCCAAGGGCGAGGTTATCGGCGACGTGACCGCCAACGACTTCGTGTTCGCGTGGCGTCAGCTCCTGAACCCGGCGAACGCCGCCGAGTATTACGCCTTCGCGACCGTCTTTAAGAACGGTCAGGCCTACTACGATTACGCTTCCGGCGTGGACGGCGCGCCCGAGGTCAAGATCGAGGACGTCGGCTTCAAGGCGGCGGACGATTACACGCTCGTCTGCGAGCTGGAGAACTACCTGCCGTACTTCCTGCAGTATGTGAAGTTCGAGGTCATGGCGCCGGTATACGAGCCCTTCTACACCGAGGTCGGCGCCGATCTGTTCGGCACCGCGCCGGAATACATCTGCTACAACGGTCCGTTCTACATGAGCGAGTGGGTGCTGGAGAACAGCATCAGCTGCCCGAAGAACGAATCCTACTGGGATGCGGACAAGGTTAACCTCGCCGGCATCAAGTGGGTGAAGTACACCGACACCAACGCGAAGTTCAACGCCTTTGTCGGCGGCGAGCTGGATGTGCTCGACCTGACCGGCGAGCAGCGCGCCATGCTGGAGGCCGAAGGCTATAAGCCGAGCAACTACATGGGCGGCTACAGCTACTGGTACTGGTGCAACGTCAAGGATACGGCGCGCGACGTGGCCAACATGAACCTGCGCAAGGCCATCAGCGCGGCGCTGGATCGCGAGCAGATCATCGCGACCGTGTATAAGAACGACAACGAGCCGTCCCCGTGTCTGGCCTACGGCATCAGCGGCGTGAACACCGAGACCTTCGGCGAGGCCGTGGTCGCGGCCAACGGCGGCAATCCGCTGTACGCGCCGACCGCCGATCTGGACAGCGCGAAGGAATACCTCGCCAAGGCGCTTGAAGAGCTGGGCTACAAGGACGCTTCCGAAGTCAGCCTCTGCCTGATGACCTCCGAGGGCACGCAGAACGAGCTGCTCAGCCAGGTCGTGCAGGAGCAGCTCCGCAAGAACCTCGGCCTGAACGTCACCATCGAGGTGCTGACCATCACCGAATGGCGCGCCCGCCGCAATTCGCTGGACTTTGACGTCTGCTTCGGCGGCTGGGGCCCGGACTACAACGACCCGATGACCGACCTCGATCTGATGATGAGCACCAACGGCAACAACCACACCGGTTATGCCGACGCGGATTACGACGCGCTGATCGAGTCCACCAAGACCGAGCGCGACGCGGCCGCCCGCGAGCAGATCTTCGTGCAGGCTGAAATGAAGCTGGCCGAGGATATGCCGGTGATCCCGGTCTACTGGCGTCACGAGGATTACGCGGCCAGCGAAAAGCTGGTCGAGGGCTATGCCCGTAAGCCGTTCCAGGCGTACAACTTCATCTACACCAAACTTGCCGACTGAGACAAAATCTGCCCTCTAAACGAAGAAAAGCGGCATGGGAAGACCCATGCCGTTTTCTTCCATTTCAAGGGCGAAATGAAAAGGGCATGAAAGAAACAAAAAAGGAGGGAGCGCGTTGATTCGCTACATTATCAAGCGTCTCGTCTATGCGGTGCTGACGCTGTTTGTGCTCATCTCGCTCACGTTTTTCATGATGCGCATGCTTCCGGGCGACCCGTTCATCGGCGATAAGACCGTCTCTGCGACGGCCATGGCCAACATGAACGCGAAATACGGTCTGGATAAGCCTGTGTTTGTGCAATATCTGATGTATATGGGCAACTGCCTGCGCGGCGATTTGGGGATTTCCATCACCTATAACCGCGACGTGATGACCATCATCTCCGAATCGTTCCTCGTTTCGGCGGATCTGGGCATCCGCGCGATCATCTTCGCCGTCATCATCGGTATTCTGCTCGGCGCTGTGGCCGCCATCAAGCGCGGCAGCGCGTGGGACTCCGTATCCATGTTCATCGCCATGATCGGCGTCTCCGTGCCGAGCTTCATTCTGGGCGCGGTGCTGCAATACTTCCTCGGTTTGCAGCTGCGCAAAACCTTCGGCATCAATCTCTTCCCGATTCAGGGCTGGGGAAAGTTCAACCAGACGCTGCTGCCCTCCTTCGCGCTGGGGCTCGGTTCGCTGGCGACGGTTTCCCGCCTGATGCGCACGAGCATGCTCGACGTGCTGGGGCAGGATTACATCAAGACCGCCAAATCGAAGGGTCTCTCGCAGGGCAAGATCCTCTGGCGGCACGCGCTGCGCAACGCCATCATGCCGGTGGTGACGGTGATGGGCCCGACGGTGGCCTCCGTGCTGACGGGCACGTTCGTCATCGAGAGCATCTTCAACATCCCCGGTCTGGGCAAGTACTTTGTCACCAGCATCAAAGACCTTGATTACACGATGATCGGCGGCACGGTCGTCTTCTACGGCGGCCTGCTGATCGTCTGCACCCTGGTGGTCGATCTGCTGTATGGCTTCATCGACCCGCGCGTGAAACTGGAGGGCTGAGCATGGAACACATTGAAAAATCCCGCTTTGCCCACGTCGGCCAAAGCGCGCAGGAGAGCGAATCCATCAAGCGCCAGAGCCTCACGTTCATGCAGGACGCCATGCGCCGCCTGTGGAAGAACAAGGTGGCGGTGGTCTGCGTCGCGGTCATTCTGCTGCTGACGGCGATGAGCATCTTTGCGCCGATGGTTTCCAAATTCGACTATCGCGAGCAGCATTACAGCCACACCAACGCCCCGATGGGCACGGTGTGCAACGAGAGCGGCGCGGAGGGCGAAGGCCACGTGCATTATTTCGGCACGGACACGCTCGGCCGCGACATCTTCACCCGCATCTGGATGGGCGGCCGCGTGTCGCTGACCATCGCCGTGGTCAGCGCGCTGGTCGATCTGATTCTGGGCAGCATTTACGGCGGCATCTCCGGCTACTTCGGCGGCACGCTGGATATCATTATGATGCGCCTGCTGGAGATCATCAACGGTATTCCGTATCTGATTATCGTCATTCTGCTGATGATGATTCTCAGACCCGGCATGATGACCATCATCATCGCCTATTCGCTCGTCGGCTGGATTCCGATGGCTCGCCTCGTGCGCGGTCAGGTTGTCGCGCTCAAGCAGCAGGAATACATCGCGGCGGCGGAAGCCATGGGCGCGGGCCCCGCGCGCATCATCGCGCGCCACCTGCTGCCCAACACGCTCTCCGTGGTAATCGTCCGCGTGACGCTCTCCATCCCGAGCGCCATCTTTTCGGAGGCCTACCTCAGCTACATCGGTCTGGGTATTCCGCTGCCGATGTGCTCGTGGGGCTCGCTGGCGCAGCTCGGCATTGAAAATTTTCGCATCTATCCCTACCAGCTCATCATTCCGGCAATCTGCATCAGCCTGACGATGCTGGCGTTCAATATGTTCGGCGACGGCCTGCGCGATGCGTTTGACCCGCGCCTGAGGAGGTAAGGCGGCATGGCAGAGAGAGTTTTGGATATGGAAAACCTGCATGTGTCGTTTGACACCTATGCGGGCGAGGTCAAGGCTGTCCGCGGCGTGACGCTGCACGTGGACGAGGGCGAGGTGCTGGCGATTGTCGGCGAGAGCGGCTGCGGCAAATCCGTGACCGCGCAGACGATTATGAAGCTCAACCCGATGCCCCCGGCGCGCATCGTCGAAGGCAGCATCAATCTGGCCGGGCACGACGTCGTGAAGGCCAGCGAAAAAGAAATGCAGAAAATTCGCGGCAAGGAAGTCGCTATGATTTTCCAGGACCCGATGACCTGCATGAACCCGACCACACAGGTCGGCAAGCAGATTGTCGAGTCCATCAAGCTGCACAGGCATCTCTCCCGGCAGGAGGCAAAAGAAGAGGCGGTCAAGTGCCTCAAGCAAGTCAACATCCCCAACCCGGAGGAGCGCGCCAAGCAGTATCCGCACGAGTTTTCCGGCGGCATGCGCCAGCGCGCGATGATCGCCATGGCGCTGAGCTGCAACCCAAAGCTGCTGATCGCCGACGAGCCGACGACGGCGCTGGATGTGACGATTCAGGCGCAGATCATGGATTTGCTGGTGGAGCTGAAGGACAAGATCAACACCGCCATCATCCTCATTACGCACGACCTCGGCGTGGTCGCGGGCATCGCCGACCGCGTCGCCGTGATGTACGCGGGCAAGGTCGTTGAGACCGGCACGACCGCGCAGATTTTCTACGAGCACAAGCATCCCTACACGGAGGCGCTGCTGCGCAGCCTGCCCTCCGCCGAGGCGGGCAAGCGCGAACCGCTGATGAGCATACCGGGCACGCCGCCCGACCTGCTCTGCCCGCCGAAGGGCTGCGGCTTTGCGGCGCGCTGCCGCCACTGCATGCAGATTTGCCGCGAGGAGCAGCCGCCGGAGTTTGAACTGGGCGACGGGCACAAGGCGAGCTGCTGGCTGCTGCACCCGGATTGCCCGTGCGCAGCGGAGAGGGGGGACGACCAATGACGGACGAGGTTCTGGTTCGCGCCGAACACATTTGCAAATATTTCAAGATTGGCGGCGGGCGCATGCTGCACGCGGTCGAGGACGTCAACCTCGACATCCACCGCGGCGAGACGCTCGGTCTTGTCGGCGAGAGCGGCTGCGGCAAATCGACGCTCGGCCGCACGCTGATGGGCATCTATCAGCCGACCAAGGGCAAGCTGATTTACGACGGCAAGCCGGTCGATCTATCCAACAAGAAGGATCGCTTTGCCTTCGCCAAAAAGGCGCAGATCGTCTTTCAGGATCCCTACGCTTCGCTCGACCCGCGCATGACCGTCGGCTCGATCATCGAAGAGGGCATGATTATCCACAACATGTACGACGCGAAGCGCCGTCAGGAGCGCGTGGCCGAGCTGCTCTCGATCGTCGGGCTCAACCGTGAGCACGCCAACCGCTTCCCGCACGAGTTTTCCGGCGGCCAGCGCCAGCGCATCGGCATTGCCCGCGCGCTCGCCATCGAGCCGGAGTTCATCGTCTGCGACGAGCCGATTTCCGCGCTGGATGTGTCGATTCAGGCGCAGGTAATCAACCTCCTGCACGATTTGCAGGAGCGCATGGGGCTGACGTACCTGTTCATCGCGCACGATTTGAACATCGTCAAATACATCTCCGACCGCATCGCGGTGATGTATCTGGGCAGCATGGTGGAGCTGGCGACGAGCGACGAGCTCTACGCCAACACGCTGCACCCGTATTCGAAGGCGCTGCTTTCCGCCGTGCCGATTCCCGACCCGAAGCTGGAGGCGCAGAAGAAGCGCCAGATCATCGAGGGCGACGTGCCCAGCCCGATCAACAAGCCCAAGGGCTGCGCGTTCTCCAGCCGCTGCCCGCTGGCCTGCGACAAGTGCCGCCAGAGCGCGCCGACCCTCAAGGAGGCCGCGCCGGGGCATTTCGTGGCCTGCCATTTGGTGGGGGCGCAAAGCTGAAAACGAGCCGTTCTTTTCCGTGTATCGGGAAGGAGCGGCTTTTTTCGTGTGACGCCGCAAGGGCGCTTTCACGATGCGAGTTGACAAAGCGTTTTCACAAGCGCACAAAAATGAATCGAAAGCAAAATCCTGCATAATCATGCAAAAAGTCAACCCTTCGGACGAAAATAGAGAAGATGAAACACATAAAATGAATGATTAAACGCTTAAAATGCGAAAAACGGCGTAAAAACGGCTGAATATGCGCTGAAACTGCAAAACGATGTGAATAAAAATTAAAAAAAGGTCTTGCATAGACTGACAAACCCTGCTATAATGAGCTCAGTTTTACAAAAACAATCGTTTTTGAGAAGGCTGAACCGTTTCGCTGTTTCACGCTTTGCATTGACAAAGCGCCGGGAATAGAAAAAATTGATGGAGGGCATACACTATGAAGAAACTGCTTTGTCTGGCGTTGGCCGCAATGCTGTGTCTGGCGCTGGCTGCCTGCGCGGTGGCCGAGGGAAATTGGAAGATCGCGATCCTGACCGGCACGACCTCTCAGGGCGAGGAAGAATTCCGCGCCGCCGAGCGCGCCCAGAAGGCCGACCCGGAGCACATCGTCACCGATACCTACCCGGATAACTTCATGGCCGAAACCGAAACGACCATCTCCAAGCTCATCGCGTTTGCGTCCGATCCGGACGTCAAGGCCATCGTGATGTGTCAGGCTGTTCCGGGCGCGAAGGCCGCGTTTGACAAGATCCGCGCCATGGGCCGCGACGACATGCTGCTGATCGCAGGCGTGCCGCAGGAAGACCCGGCCGTCATCACCGCGGCTGCCGACTTCGTGCTCTACACCGACGAACCGAAGCAGGGCGACACCATCATGGAGACCTGCGCCAAGTGGGGCGTTGATGTGTTCGTGCATTACTCCTTCCCGCGCCACCTCGCGATGGAGACCATCGCCGCTCGTAAGGTGCTGCTGGAGGAGAACGCCGCGGCGCTGGGCATCCAGTACGTCGAGGCGACCGCGCCTGACCCGACCGGCGACGCCGGCGTTGCGGGTGCGCAGCAGTTCATCCTTGAAGACGTGCCGCTCAAGCTGAAGGAGTTCGAGGGCAAGAAGGTTGCCTTCTTCACCACCAACTGCGGAATGCAGGAGCCGCTTCAGGCCGCGATCCTCGATCAGCCGAACGCCTACTATCCGCAGCCGTGCTGCCCGAGCCCGTATCATGCGTTCCCGGCTTCCCTCGGCCTTGAGATTCAGGCCGGCGGCGACGACACCGAGGCGCTGAAGGCGATTGCCGCCGTGCTCAAGGAGCACAACGCGCTGGGCCGCTACTCCACCTGGCCGTCCCCGGTCAACATGTCCATCATTGACGTGAGCGTGGAATACGCCAAGAAGTGGATCGCCGGTGAAATCACCTCCAAGAACGACGGCGCTGCGATTGCCGCCATGTTCGAGGAGAAGGCGCCGGGCGCGATCGTCAGCAATTACACCAATGCCGACGGCCAGACCTTCGACAACTACTACACCGTTCTGCTTGGCGCTGTCGATTTCAACGATTACGCTGAGTAATACACGGTGAAACAAAGGTAAAGCCGGGGCTGTCAAGCTAACAACACTGATATTTCAAGCGTAAAACTAAGTATTTGAGCCCGAAGGTTTCTAAAGGGGTTTTCGGTTGTTGCTGCCAGTGGCAGAAACAAACAATCGAAAACGGAAAGCCCTTTGGTGGGGCGATGGGGCAAAGCCCCATATCCAGACAATGCTTAGATATTTATTTCTTGAAATATTCGATTTAAGTATGACAGCCCCGGAAGTTTAATCCTTGAGCGGATGGATGAGGATGAACGGGGTCAGCTCGTCGCCCTGACCGGAGGGATTATCCGCCATGGCATCCTGAATCTGCTCGTCGGTCAGCGGGAAATGCGTGCCCTTGCCGAGCTGATTCTGGTCAAAGTCGTTCGCGTCCATCACGACGGTCGGCACGCCGGTCGCGGCTTCCAGCGCGTCGCAGAGCTCGACGGGGTGCTCCGGGTTGATGACGCCCATCGTGTGATACACCTCGAAGGACGAATCCGGATAGAAGCCGTCGATGCCCGCCACGCCGTGGCCGCAGATTTTGTAAAACAGGCCGCGGATGCCGAACGGGCGCGTGACCGCGGAGACCGCCGCCGCAAAGAGCACGCGCGGCAGGCCGCAGATCTCGATGACGAGCTGCATCTTGTAGGGCTGATGCATGCCGATGCCGGTGGAATTGTGCCCGGCGAACGGCGCGAGCGTTTTGGCCCAGAAGCCGGGGTGCGTATCCGCCAGCGTGCGCACGTTGTTGGTGCACATGCCCATCACCTTCGCGGTGAAGGACAGGCAGTCGCCCGGCTGATACAGCGGCAGCACATAGCGGCGGACAAGCTCGGCCTGATCCTCGCCCGGCTGAACGAAATGCGTCTGTATGGCATAACGCTGGTAGCGGCGGCCGTCTTTGCCGGTCAAAATGCCGCGGTCATAATAAACAACGCCGTCTTTCTCCTGACGGGTGGATTCCTGATTGCGTGAAGCGCCCATTTGATTGCCTCCTTGGCTGATGGTTAAGGCTATTTTGTCCATCAAGGACAGGCTTTATCAGCACGGCTCTCATTGTACACGATGACGGGGAGAATGTCAATTTTTACCGGAATAAAGAAAAAACGACGAAGCGCAAAGAAAAAAGAAAAGAGGTTGCAAAAACCCGCGCTTTGGGCTATAATATCCGCATACATCGGCGCGCCTTCGGGCGCAGAAAGAGAACAGACCGTTTGATCCGTTCAAGAGAGCTGCCGGTCGGTGCGAGGCGGCGCGGAGGAGGGTCGATCCGCTCTTTCCATGCCGCGGGTGACGAGCTCGCGGGCAGACGGCCCTTATCCGTCAAGAGAGGCCATGAAAATGGCAATTTGGGTGGCAACGCGGAGCACTTCGTCCCATGCGGAAGGAGCGCTCCTTTTATTTTGGCGTGCAATCTCCGGGGAGGAATCCCCGCAAGGAAGAAAGGAAGAACTGTCGTGATTGATATCAATTTGATCCGCAAGACGCCGGACGTCGTGCGCGAAAACATCAGGAAAAAGTTTCAGGACAGCAAGCTCCCCCTCGTGGACGAGGTGATCGAGCTGGATCGCAAGAACCGCGAGGCCATGCAGCAGGCCGACAGCCTGCGCAATCAGCGCAAGGTGCTCTCCAAGGAGATCGGTGGCCTGATGAAGCAGGGCAAGAAGGACGAAGCCGAGGCGACCAAGGCGAAGGTCAACGAGATGGCCGAGGAGCTGGCGCGTCTGGAGCAGTTGGAGGAAGAATACGCCGCTGAGATCAAGAAGCGCATGCAGGTCATCCCGCAGATCATCGACCCGAGCGTGCCGATCGGCAAGGACGACAGCGAGAACGTCGAGATCGAGCGCTTCGGCGAGCCGGTTGTGCCGGATTTCGAGGTGCCCTATCATGTGGACATCATGGAGAAGCTGAACGGCATCGACATTGACGCCGCGCGCCGCACCTCCGGCAACGGTTTCTATTACCTCAAGGGCGACATTGCGCGCCTGCACAGCGCCTGCCTCTCCTACGCGCGCGATTTTATGATCGACCGCGGCTTCACCTATTATATCCCGCCGTATATGATCCGCAGCAGCGTGGTCACGGGCGTGATGAGCTTCGCCGAGATGGAGAACATGATGTACAAGATCGAGGGCGAGGATCTCTACCTGATCGGCACCTCCGAGCACTCCATGATCGGCAAATTCATCGACACCATCCTCACCGAGGACGAACTGCCGCAGACGCTGACCAGCTATTCCCCCTGCTTCCGCAAGGAGGTCGGCGCGCACGGCATCGAGGAGCGCGGCGTTTACCGCATCCACCAGTTCGAAAAGCAGGAGATGATCGTCGTCTGCAAGCCGGAGGATTCGATGGCGTGGTATAACCGCCTCTGGCAGAACACCGTCGATTACTTCCGCTCGCTGGATATCCCGGTTCGGACGCTGGAGTGCTGCTCCGGTGATCTGGCCGACCTGAAGGTGAAGAGCTGCGACGTCGAGGCCTGGAGCCCGCGCCAGAAGAAGTATTTCGAGGTGGGCAGCTGCTCCACGCTGGGCGACGCGCAGGCGCGCCGTCTGGGCATCCGCGTCAAGGGCAAGGACGGCAGCAAGTATTTCGCCCACACGCTGAATAACACCTGCGTGGCGCCGCCCCGCATGCTGATTGCGTTCCTGGAGAATAACCTCAATGAGGACGGCTCCATCCGTATTCCCGCGCCGTTGCGCCCGTATATGGGCGGCAAGGAAGTTCTTGTGCCGGCGAAGTAAGAAAAAACAATCGAATTAAAATGGGCTGTCAAGCTAACAAGCTTGACAGCCCATTTTGGTGCGCGGAAAACTCAGTGATGGATCACGTCCGCCGCGGCCTGAATCCGCCGGAGGACAGTCTGCCCCGCGTCGCCGGTCAGATAGGCGTAGGTCGTCTCCGGCACGAGCGGGCGAATCGCTTCGATATGGCCGTCGTGGATGAGCTGACGGACGTGCGACGCGCTGATGGCCTCGCCCTGCGCCTGCGCGCGGGGGATGACGACCAGCTCGACGCCCGCCTTGGGCAGAACCGCCGCGAGCGCCTCGTTATACAGGCTCGTCGTGTGGGAGAACGGCTCTTCGCCGACGTAGCGCCGCGTCAGATTCAGCGCGGCCGCAATGCGGGTGAAGAGCGTCGCATCCAGCTCGGCATGGGTGCGGGTGACGACGTCCGCATCCTTGAGGAAATAGGAGGGGAACGTCGCGGAGGAGATCATGTAGCTGCCGGAGGAGACGACCGAAACGTTGCCGTATTTCGCGCAGGCGGCCTTGACCATCGCCATGCGATCCGAATACGGCACGAGCGAGCGATCCTCGCTGAGCACGAACAGCACGACGCGCTCGTTTTCTTTCGCCGCGCGCGCCACCAGCGTCTCGTGGCCGAGGGTGAAGGGGTTCGCATTCATCACCAGCGCCGCGCCGGGGCGCTCGCCCGCATAGGGCGCAAGGCTTTTCAGGTAGCGCGAAAAGCCGTCGCGCCGGTTTTCCATGAACACGAGGCGGCCGTCCACGCGCGCAATTTCCGTAAAGCCCAGCGGCGCAAAGAACTTCGCGCTGTCCACCTTCGTGTATAGAAACAGGTGCGTGTGGCCGCGCTCAATCTGCGCCTGAACCAGATGCGCGACGATCACGGCCATCAGCCCTTCGCCGCGATGCGCGCTATCCACGGCGAGGCAGCGCAGCGTGTTTTCAAACAGCGAGCCCGTGGCGATCATCTGCCCGTCGTCGTCGTAGATCGCGGCGGAATAGGTCAGGTTTCGGTCGCGCTCGATGCCCTCGCGCGCGAGCAGCGCGTCCATCTGCGCCATGGCGCGCTTGTTTGAAGGGGAAATCGGAACGGCGAAATATTCATCCATCATGGCGGCATCTCCTCAAATCAACTCAATAGCCTGATTATACCATGAAACGCCGAAAAGGGATAGAGAAAAGCGGGCGGCTTGCGCGGCGGGCATAATTCTGATAAAATAAAGGTCAAAATGCGGGCGAAAGCGCAAAACGGAGGACAAAGCAATGGCCGAACGGGTGACGGTATCCGATATGATGGACGCAAGGGAGGCGCGCGCGCAGGCGCAGCGGGCGCTGCTGGCACGGTATCCCGGCGCGTCGGTGGTGTGTCTGTGCATGAATATTGCCGGAGCGATCAAGCGGACGGAGAACATCGAGCGCGCGTTTGCGTGGGGCTTGCGGAACGTGAAAGCGGTGCTCGCGCCCTGCGAAACGCTGTTTGACGCGGCCATCCACGAAAAGACGGGGCCGGAGGCGATGCTTTGCGTTCGCGCGGATGCGCGGGCAATCAAATGGCGGCTCTGCGCGCTGGAGGACGGCGAGGCGCTGGGGCGGCTGCTGGATATCGACGTGATCGCGCCGGACGGCGGCAAGATCTCGCGGACGGAGATCGGCCTGCCCGCGCGGCGCTGTCTGCTCTGCGGCAACCCTGCGCCGGTCTGCGCGAGAAGCCGCGCACACAGCGCGGACGCGCTGTTTGAAAAGGCGAACGCAATCATCGACGCGCACTTTGAGGCGGCGTTTGCGAAGCGGACGGCGGAAAACGCCCAGCGCGCGCTGCTCTTCGAGGTGGCGGTGACGCCCAAGCCGGGGCTGGTGGACAGGCACAACGCGGGCGCGCACCGGGATATGGACGTCTTCACATTCATCGACAGCGCGTGCGCGCTCAGACCGTATTTCGAAACCTGCGCGCGCATCGGCCTTGCGCATCGGGGAAAGGACGCGCAGGCTTGCTTTGACGCGCTGCGCGTGCCGGGGCTTTTGGCGGAGGACGCCATGCGCCGCGCGACGGGCGGCGTGAACACGCACAAGGGCGCGATTTTTTCGCTGGGTATTGCCTGCGCGTCGCTGGGCATGGGCTACGGCGCGCCGCTCTGTGTGCACGAAACGCTGGCGCGCTGCGGCGAGATGACCGGCGCGCAGATGCGCAGGGAGCTGGAGGCGGCAAAGGCGGGACAGGCGCGCACCTTCGGCGAGGCGATTTACCAAAAGGCAGACGTGGGCGGCGTTCGCGCGGAGGCGGCGAGCGGGTTTGCGAGCGTGCGCGAAATCGCCCTGCCAAGGCTAAACGCGGGACTGAAGGCTGGGCTTTCGCTCAACGACGCGGCGCTCTGCACGCTAACCGCGCTGATGGCCCACACGCAGGACACGAACGCCGTCCGCCGTGGCGGCGAGGCGGGCGCGGCGGCGATGCGCGAGACGGCGCGGGCGCTGGACGGCGAAATTGTGGCGGCGCTGGAAGCGGGCGAAATGAAACAAAAAATCGGCCGGCTCAAAGAGAAGCTGACCGATTGGGACGGGCAGATGAGCGCGGCGGGAATCAGCCCCGGCGGATGCGCGGATCTGCTGGCGATGGCGCTGTTGATGGCGTTTTGCGAAAGGGACGCGGCAGAGGCCTGAAGCGCGGATTGCCGTTAGCCCAGGATCATCGCTTCCAGCGCTTTGGCGGCGATGCTCAGCGCCTGCCCGCTTCGGCGCGCCATCAGAAGCTGGCGGGGCGGAATGGTTTCCGCGAGCGTCAGCCGTCCGATTTCGCCCTTTTGCAGCGCGGGCGCGGCGAAGGCTTCCGGCAGGAACGCCACGCCGAGATCAAGCCGCACGAGCGGGAGAATCTGGTCGGACGTGGCAACCTCGATATCCGGCGAGAACGCCGCGCCGTTTTCGGCGAACAGGTTATACGCAAAGGCGTAGCTCGCCGTTTCGCGCCCAAGGCTGATGAAGGGATAGGCTGAAAGATCGGCAAGCGTCAGTTTTTGGCCGCACAGGTGCATCAGCGACGGGCCGCAGACGGGCACCTCCTCGAATTGGCCGAGCGGCTCGATGTGCAGGCCGCTTGTGTCCGCCGTGGGAGAGGTGACGACGGCGACATCCACCAAGCCGTTGCGCAGGGCGGAAAACGCCTGCGGCGTGGAATGGTTGGCGATGCGCAGGCGAATCCCCGGATGGGCGCGGTGGAACGCGCCGAGCACGGGCAGGAGAAAGCCGTGCAGCGCCGTTTCGCTCGCGCCGATGGAGACCACGCCGCTTTGCAGGCTGCGGTCGCTGGCCAGCTCCTCCTCGCCCGCCTGAATCTGCTCGCAGGCGACGGAGACGCGCGCAAACAGCTTTTCGCCCTCCGGCGTGAGCACCGCGCCGCGGTTGCTGCGCACAAAGAGCGTACAGCCGAGCGCCGATTCCAGATTGCGGATGGTTCGGGTGAGGTTGGGCTGGCTGGACAGCAGCGCCCCGGCGGCTTTGGTGAAGCTGCCGAGCCGGGCGACGGTGTAGAAAACGCGATAGGCATCGTAGCTGATGAGCATGGGGACTCCTTCCGTCACGGCTTTGCCGTGCCACCTCCCTCGAAGAGGGAGGTCTTTTGGGTAGAGGGAGGTCTTTTTGGAGGACGAACTCCTTCCGTCACGGCTTTGCCGTGCCGACCTTCCTCGAAGAGGGAGGTCTTTTTTCGGAGGGAAGTTTTTTAGGATGGCGTTGATATGCGATATTGATATAGAGAGAATATCATTTATATATTTTTCATATCGACATATTTGTAGTATAGTCGGAGCGTTGAGCGTTGTCAAGCCCTGCGCTCGGACGAGGAGGGATTCATATGAACGATATGATTATTTGCATCGGCAGACAATATGGAAGCGGCGGCCGCGAAATCGGCGAAAAGCTGGCGGCGCGGCTGGGCGTGACCTGTTACGATAAGCTGCTGCTCAAGCAGGCGGCGAAGGAAGGCGGCGTTTCGCTCGGCGAGGTGGAGCGGCAGGATGAAAAGCCCGTCAGCGCCAGCGCGTTTCTCTCGGGCAACGTGTTTGCGGACAGCGCGAGCATCGGCGGCGCGTTCTATTCCCAGAGCCAGCTCGTCTACGACGCGGAAAAGGAAGCCATTTTGGACGCGGCGGACAAGGGCGGCTGCGTCATCATTGGCCGCTGCGCCTCTTCGCTGCTGAGGGATCGCAAGAACGTACTCTCCGTGTTCATCTATGCGGATGAAGCGGATCGTGTCGCGCGGATCGCCAGCCGCAACCGGCTTGACGAGCCGCAGGCGCGCGCCAGAATGCGCAAGACGGATCGTATGCGCAGGCGTTACTTCGATTTTTACGCCGATACGCAGTGGGGCGACCCGGAAAGCTATGACGTGATGCTCTCCAGCAGCTATTACGGCGTGGATGGATGCGTCGAGATGATCTGCAAAAGCCTGCAAATGAAGGGGAACAGCCATGAATAAGGATTTGACGGTCGGCGATCCGGCCAAGGTGCTTTGGAAATTCTGCCTGCCGCTTTTTGGCAGCATCATCTTTCAGCAGCTCTACAACATTGCGGACAGCTTCGTCGCGGGCAAGTTCATCGGTGAAAACGCGCTGGCCGCCGTCGGCAACAGCTACGAGATCACGCTGATCTTCATCGCGTTCGCCTTCGGCTGCAACATCGGCTGCTCGGTCATCGTCTCCCAGCTCTTCGGCGCGAAGAAGCTGGGCGAAATGAAAACGGCGGTTTATACGACGTTCATCTCAAGCGCGGTCGTCTGCGCGGCGCTGATGCTCGCGGGCACGCTGGGCTGCGACGGCCTGCTGCGGCTCATCAACACGCCGGAAAACGTGTTCGCGGATTCCAAGCTCTATCTGGATATCTACATCCTCGGTCTGCCGTTCGTGTTCTTTTACAACGTGGCGACGGGCATTTTCTCCGCGCTGGGCGATTCCAAAACGCCGTTTATCTTCCTGGCCGCGTCCTCGACGAGCAACATCTTCATGGATATCCTGTTCGTCACCGCGTTTAAGATGGGCGTTGCGGGCGTGGCGTGGGCGACGTTCCTCTGCCAAGGCGTGAGCTGCGTGCTGGCGGTGCTCTTTGTGCTGCGCCGCCTGCGTAGCGTGGAGACGGACGAGAAAAGCGCACTGTTCTCCTTCCCGCTGTTTTGCCGCATCGCGGCGATTGCCGTGCCGAGCATCCTGCAGCAGAGCTTCATCTCCGTCGGCAACATCGTCATTCAGGGCGTTATCAATTCGTTCGGCTCGGGCGTGATGGCGGGCTACTCCGCCTCCGTCAAGCTCAACAACCTCGTGATTACCTCGCTGACGACGCTGGGCAACGGCATATCCAACTTCACGGCGCAGAACATCGGCGCGAGCAAGATGGAGCGCGTGCGCAGCGGCTTCAAGGCCGGGTTGAAACTCGTGTGGATGCTCTGCCTGCCGATTGTCGCGCTGTATCTGCTCGGCGGGCGGATGCTGGTGAACATCTTTATGAACGAGCCGAGCGAGGCCGCGATGGCCTCCGGCGTGCAATTCCTGCGGATCGTATCGCCGTTCTACTTTGTGGTCTCCTGCAAGCTGGTCTCCGACGGCGTTCTGCGCGGCGCGGGGCTGATGAAGGAATTCATGGTCGCGACGTTCACGGATCTTATCCTCCGCGTCGGGTTGGCCATCGTGCTCTCCAAGGTGCTGGGCGCGGTCGGCGTGTGGTGCGCATGGCCCATCGGCTGGAGCATCGCGATGGTGATGTCCGTGTGCTTCTACCGCCGCGGGCCGTGGGAAAAGGCATAACGCCGTCACAGCGGGCGGACGTTCCCCGTCTTCAAATAATCTTCAATACAATCACATAGATCGGCGAGCAGCTCGGGCATATCCAGCGGCTCGTCTTTCTTTTCGCCTGCCGGAATGGGCGTGGTGATCCACTCCGGAAAGATGTTCGAGCTGAGATGCAGATAGCGCCCGCTGCGGCTTCTGTAAAGATAGACGTATTCATCCCGCGCGTTCGGCCCCCAAATCATCACATCGCCGTCGATGGTCTTGATGCGCCCGAGGAAGGGCTTGCCCAGCGGGGTATCGACCTCAGCAAAGGCCGCATAGAGGGAAGCGACGGTCACATCCGGCGGGCAGGCGAGCTGCTTTTGATCCGGGCAGTTGCGGTTGACGCTCTGCGGCGAGGCGGAGATGCACAGCGTCAGCCCCGCGATGAGCAGCAGCGTGCCGAGGACGACCGAATCCCGAACGATCAAAACCAGCCCCAGCGCACCGAGCAGCATGCCCCCAACGCGGAACAGGAAAAAGCGCGCTTTGCCGCGTCCATCCAGCGAGGCGATTTCTGCCAGCTCATCCTGCACCCACCAGACGGCATACTCCGCCCACGTCGGCGCATCCTCCGGCGCGACGCCATCCCGAAGAAGGCGCACCGTGTCGCGGACGCAGGCGTATATCCACCAGACCATTGCGATAAACGCCAGCGGGAGCGCCAGCCAAATGCAGACGGTCGCAATCAGGCCGTCGCCCGTCCGGTTGGTAATATCCAGCGTCAGCAGGAAAAACAAAACGGCGTAGAGCACAAAGCGAAGCCGCTTGAGGCAAACCTTGCCCAACATCCCAAAATCCCCCTCTCAAATGAAGCGAATGTCCTTCGATTCGACGGCGCGCGGCGGTTTCAGCCCGCTTATTTTTTGCCTTTTGGATTGCCGTTGGCATATTCGCACCATGCGCGCAGGGTGCAGCTTTCGCAGGCAGGCTTTCGGGCGGCGCACACGCGGCGGCCGTGATAGATCAGCCAGTGGTGCGCGCGGCTCCATTGGCTCTGCGGGATGTTTTGCATGAGCTGATGCTCGGTTTTGAGCACGTCGGGCGCATCGGCCAGCCCCAGCCGGTTGGCGACGCGGAAGACGTGCGTATCCACGGCGATGGCGTCCGCGCCGAACGCACAGCTCATCACGACGTTCGCCGTCTTGCGCCCCACACCGGGCAGGGATTCCAGCGCGTCGTGGTCGGCGGGCACCTCGCCGCCGAAGCGGACGGTCAGCTCCCGCGCCATCAGCACGAGGTTTTTGGCCTTGTTGTGAAACAGGCCGCAGGTCTTGATGATCGGCTCGATCTCCGCCGGTTCGGCCTTCGCCAGCGCCGCAGCGTCGGGATAGGCGGCAAAGAGCGCGGGCGTGACCATATTCACCTTGACGTCCGTGCACTGGGCGGAGAGCATCACGGCGACGAGCAGCTCAAACGGATTGGCGAAGTGCAGCGCGGGCTGCGCGTCGGGGTACAGCCGCGCCAGCTCGGCAAGAATCAGGCGGTTTTGTTCTTCTCTGTCCATGGCGATTGTCCTTCGATGTGCTGAATTTTGAAAGAATACGCAAAGAACCGTAAATAAAAAGTGTGCCGCCGGTCAGCTTGCACCCTGATCGGCGGCTTTTTGCTCTGAAACACGAGCGGGAGAACCGATTCCAGACGGCTCTTCGTCTACCTGCATTATACCCCAAAGGCAGCCTCGTGTCAACGCGCGGGGCTGATTTTATATGGGCTTTTCAACCAGCGGCGTGAGCGTCAGGCGGCGTGTGCCATAGCCTTCTACGCGGTAAAAACCGATCAGCGCGCCGGGCGATAGGCGGCGATAGACCTGCATCACCTGCGGGGTCTGCGCAAGGTCAAACCGAACGGACAGCCCGCAGCCGATGGCGACCTCGCGCGGCGTGGCGATCACCCCGGCGGATAGACCGGCGCGGTGCAGCGCGTCCTCCATGCGCAGCACCTGCGTGCGCGAACGGAAGGCGGCGAGCCCAAAGGAATCATTCATGCGCGGTTCCTCCTCTCATATACTCCACTGTATGAGCGGGCGGGAGCGGCGGTGAGAGAAAGGGGAATGGGCTTGATTTATCTGGATAACGCGGCGACGAGCTGGCCAAAGCCGCGCTGCACGGTGCAGGCGATGGCGCGGGCGCTGGAGGAAAGCGGGGCGAATCCGGGGCGCGCGGGGCATCGGCTTTCGCTGGAGGCGGGGCGGATTGTCGAGCGATGCAGGCAGGCGCTGGCCGATATGCTGGGCGAGACGGATGCGAGCCGCGTCGCCTTTGCGCAGAACGCGACCGACGCGCTGAATATGGCGATTCACGGCGCGGTGCGGACGGGCGACCACGTGGTATCCACGCTGATCGAGCACAACTCCGTGCTGCGCCCGCTTTCGGAGCTGGCCAGAAGCGGCGTGATTACGCTGACGCTCGTACCGCCGGATGCGGACGGGCGGATGGACGCGCGGGAGATCGAGCGCGCGCTGACCGCGCGGACGCGGCTGGTCGCGATGACGCACACCTCCAACGTGCTGGGGCTGGAGCAGGACGTTGCGGCGGTCGGCGCGGTGTGCCGCCGGCGGGGCGTTCTCTTTCTGGTGGACGCGGCGCAGACGGCGGGGCATCTGCCGCTGGAGCCGAAAAAATGGGGCTGCACCATGCTGGCCATGCCGGGGCACAAGGGGCTGCTCGGCCCGCACGGCACGGGCGCGCTTTGGGTCGCGGACGGGGTGACGCTCGCGCCGCTGCGGCAGGGCGGGACGGGTTCGGCCTCCGAAAGCATGTTTCAGCCCAGAATAATGCCCGACAGTCTGGAGAGCGGGACGCTCAATCTGCCGGGCATTGCGGGTCTATATGCGGGGATGCGGTTTGCGCTGGCGCATCAGCAGGAGGCGCGCGAAACGACGGCCGCTCTGTGCGGCATGATGCGCGACGCGCTGCGGGAGATGGCCGGCGTTCGGGTGTACACGCGGGCGGATGCGTCGCTGCTCAGCTTCAACGTGGCGGGAATCGCCTCGCAGGTCGTCGCCTCGGCGCTGGATGAGCAGGGCATCGCGGTGCGCGGCGGGCTGCATTGCGCGCCGGGGGTGCACCGTTTTTTGGGCACGCTGAACATCGGCGCGGTGCGCGTCAGCCCGGGGCTGATGAACACCGCGGCGGAGGCGGCAAAGCTGATCGACGCGGTTTGGAAAATCGCGAAGGCGCGTTAGTTCTCGGCGCTTTCCATGGCGGAAAAGAGGGCGACGATGGCGTCCACCTCGTCGCGAAGCTCGGTCATCGAGCCGGTGAGGACGTTACCGGCCTGCAGGCGCTGCTCGGCGGTATCCAGCGTGGCGATGCAGGCGGTGAGCATGGAGCCATCGACGATGACGGTTCCCGCGCCGTAGATGTTGGCGGCCAGCGTGTTGAGGCATTGCAGCGCGTAAATGTGGCTGCGGACGTTGGAAAGCAGGGTCATGGTGTTGGTGCCGCTGGACTGCGTGAGGCGATAGACGGCGGTTTGCGCCTCATTGGCCTCGTTGGTGGCGCGCGCCATCAGCGCGTCGCTGGTTGAGCGGCTGACGCCGGAAGCATGCAGATAGGAAACCGTTACGCCGATGAGCGCAATCGCCAGAACGAAGACGACGACGCTCAGGATGCGGACGGTTTTCTGCGCCTTGCGGCGGCCTGCGCCGGTTTGAAACGAATACATAAACAACCTCCTTGTTCAAAGAGAAAAGAGCTTTGTCACGCAAAACCATTATAGCACATCATTCGAATGGGGTAAAGAGGCGAAAAAAACGTCGATTTTGAGCAAAAAGTGGAGCACGAAGATTTGAAACTGTCGAAATGTGTATAAAAGTGGAGAATCACGCCCAAATCTGGGCGGGGACTTGAACAGAAGCGGGCTTGTAGCGTATAATAGAAAAAAGACGGCTGAACAAGCAGCCATACGGGAGGAAAAGAGATATGCCGATGAACATTGCCATCGACGGCCCGGTGGGCGCGGGGAAATCCTCGATCGCCGATCAGGTGGCGCAAAGGCTTCATATTCTGCATCTGGACACGGGCGCGATGTATCGCACCGTCGCGCTGTACATGCTCCGAAACGGAATCGACCCGCAGGATGAGCAGACGGTCTCCGCGCGCTGCGGCGAGGCGGATGTGCGCGTGGCGTATCGGGACGGCGCGCAGCGGACGATGCTGGGCGGGGAGGACGTGAGCGACCTGATCCGCACGGGCGAGGTTTCCGCCGCGGCGAGCGCCATTTCCAAATGGCCGGCGGTTCGCCGCCGCATGGTGGCCGCGCAGCGCGAAATCGCCGCGACGGCGGACATGCTGATCGACGGTCGGGACATCGGCACGCGGGTGCTGATCGACGCGCCGGTGAAGATCTTTTTGACGGCTACGCCGGAGGAACGCGCCCGCCGCCGCTATCGCCAGCAGATCGAGAAGGGCGACATGACGCCTTACGAGCAGGTGCTCGCCGAGCTGAACGCCCGCGACGCGCAGGACATGAACCGCGAAACCGATCCGCTTCGGCAGGCGGAGGACGCCGTGCTGGTGGATTCCACGAACATGACGCCCGAGCAGGTGGTCGATGCGATTATCGCCGTGGTGGAGGACGTATATGGAAAACGAGCGTAACGCGCAGGCCGCCGCGCAGCCTGCGGAAGAAAAGAAGCCCGTGGAGGAGAAGAAGCCGGGTTACCCGATGCACAAGCGCAAATACACGCCGCTGTACACGATTATCGTGTTCCTGTACGGGCTGCTGGTGAAGCTGCTGTTCTTTATGAAAATCGAGGGCAGGGAGAACGTGCCCAAGGATCGCAACTGCATCCTGATGGGCAACCACCAGTGCCTGCTCGACCCGGTGACGCTGGCGCTGTGCGTGCCGGACAGGGAAATTCACTTCATGGGCAAAAAAGAGCTGTTTGAAAACAAGGTGCTCGGCTGGGTGTTCCGGCAGGTGCACGGCTTCCCGGTGGATCGCGGCAACATGGATATGGGCGCGATCCGCACGGCGATGGGCGTACTCAAGGCGGGCGAAACGCTGGGCATTTTCCCGGAGGGCACGCGGAGCAAGAGCGGGCACATGCTGCCGCTGCTGGGCGGCGCGTCGCTGCTGGCGCTCAAGAGCGGCTGCGACGTGGTGCCGGTGTACATCGAGGGCCATTACAAGCCGTTTCGGCGCATGGTGGTGCACGTCGGCAAGCCGATTGAGATGGCCGACCTGCGCGCCGGGCGCATGAACAAGGAAACCTGCGACGCGCTGACCGAACGCATGGAGGCCGCGTTTGCCCGGCTGAGCGGCGGAAAATCGCTTCCGCCCGCGGAAAAAACGCCGGCATAAGCGGATTTAATGCGAAAAAGACCGGCGCGCGGAAAAATATTTTCAAAAAAATTTGAAAATTCGCCGCGCTTCGGCAGGAAAAACGAAAAAGACCTAGAATGAATAAAGATGGGCAATATGGAGTAATGGGTCAAAAGGCCCTCTGAAAGCGGGAGCAGGTGCGTATGGAACTCACAATCGGAGAGCATGCCGGGTTTTGCTTCGGCGTGCGGCGCGCGGTGCTCAAGGCTTTCGAGTGTGCCGAAAAGCAGCTCCCCTGCGTGACGCTGGGGCCGCTGATCCACAATCCGCAGGAGGTTGAGCGCCTGCGCCGCGCGGGCATCCGCAGCGTGGAGACGCTCGACGAGGTGAAGCCGGGCGAGACGGTAATAATCCGCAGCCACGGCGTAACGCCGGACGTCTATCGCCAATGCGAGGCGCGCGGGATTCCCGTGATCGACGCGACCTGTCCCCACGTGGCGCACATCCACCAGCTCGTGCGGCAATACAGCGAGCACGGCGACACGGTGGTGATCGTCGGCGAGGCGGATCACCCGGAGGTGGTCGGCATCGCGGGCTGGGCGCGCGGAAGGGTTTTCATTCTGCCCGACGCGCAGGCCGCCGAACAGGCGGAGCTGCCGCAAAAAGCGCTGGTTGTCGCGCAGACGACAATCCGGCGGGATCGTTTTGACTCGGTTTTGCAGGTGCTCAGGCGGCGCGTGCCCGACCTGACGGAGCGCATTACCATTTGCGCAGCGACCAACCAGCGCCAGCAGGAGGCGGAAAAGCTCTCCGGCGAGGCGGATGTGATGGTGGTCGTCGGCGGCAGGAACAGTTCCAACACGCAGAAGCTGCTGGAGACATGCCGCCTGCGCTGCAAGCGATCCGTTCTGGTGGAAACGCCGGAGGATGTGCCGCCCGATCTGGCCGAAGCGGATGACCGCGTGGCCCTGACGGCCGGAGCATCCACCCCGCAGTGGCTGCTCGAACAGGTGCGCGCGCGCATCGAGGAAAACGCGAAAACAAGATAAAGTCACGCAAAAAACAAATCTGTGTTTCCCGGTGGTCCCCGCCGCCGTGATTCAATAAAGTATGTATCATCGCCGGCCAAGCCGGATAGAGATACTTGAGGAGGTTGTACCCGCATGAACGACATGGAAAAGAATCAGGTTTCCGAGAGCGAAGACTTTGCCGCGATGCTCGAGGAAACGATGGTCAAGTTCCGCCCCGGTCAGGTTGTTAAAGGTGTTGTCGCCCAGGTGAGCGACGACGGTGTTGTCGTGAGCATTCCCGGCAAGGCTGACGGTTTCATCAAGAAGAATGATCTGGTGACCACCGACTGCAAGGTGGACGACGAGATCGAGGCTGAGGTCGTCAAGCTCAACGATGGCGAAGGCTACGTGCTCCTTTCCGAGCGCAAGGTCATGGCCACCAAGAACTGGGAGAAGCTCGTTGCCGAATACGACGAGGGCGCCTATGTGGAGGCTACGGGTCGTGAGGCCGTCAACGGTGGCCTGATCGCCGACGTGATGGGCGTTCGTGCGTTCATTCCGGCTTCTCACCTGTCCCGCCGCTTCGTCGAGAACATCGGCGAGTTCGTGGGCAAGACGATGACCGTCAAGATCATCGAGGTGGACAAGGCGAAGAAGCGCATCGTCGCCAGCCGCAAGGCCTATCTGCTCGACGAGAAGAAGAAGGCTTGGGAGAAGATCGAGAAGGATCAGGTCGTGACCGGCATCGTTCGCCGCCTGACCGACTTCGGCGCGTTCGTGGACATCGGCGGCGTGGATGGCCTCATCCATGTGACCGATCTGGCCTGGCATCGCGTGAAGCATCCGTCCGAGGTCGTGACCCCGGGTCAGGAAGTGACCGTGAAGATCATCGGTGTGGACAAGGAAAAGGAGCGCATCCAGCTCAGCCTGAAGGCGCTTCAGCCGCAGCCGTGGGACGTGGCCGAGGAGAAGTATCCGGAAGGCTCCATCGTCGAGGGCAAGGTTGTCCGCATCACCACCTTCGGCGCGTTTGTGGAGCTGGAGCCGGGTCTGGACGGCCTGGTGCACATCTCCCAGTGCGCGCTCAAGCGTATCGCCAAGGTTGAGGACGCGGTGCAGGTCGGTCAGACCGTGCGCGTGAAGGTTCTCAAGGTGGACAAGGAAGCCAAGCGCATCAGCCTGTCCATCCGCGAGGCGCTCACCGAGGAAGTTGATTACAACGCCGAGGTGCAGGGTCTGGACTTTGACGATCTGGGCGACGCTCCGGCCGACGACGCTGAGTAATCCCAATCGAAGACGCATCAAAACGCCGCATGGGTTTGCCCGTGCGGCGTTTTTGCTAAAAGCCCAAAAAGACATTTGGACGGCTTGTTTGCATCGTTCATCCGTTTTGAATTGACTTTTGGGTATCTTCATTGTATGATGAAGCCATCATAAATCGGGACGCATTTGTCCCTGAAAGGATTATGCTATGCACGAGAAGAAAAACCCCAACAGGCCGTTGATCGTCTATTACATCATCGCGCTCGTCGTGGTGATGCTGCTCAACGCGCTGCTTTTCCCGCAGATTGAGCGGTACAGTGTCAAGCAGGTTGATTATTCCGAATTTCTCTCGATGCTCGATGACGGAAAGGTTAAATCTGTCGAGATTGACGATACGCAGATCGCCTTCACCCCGGTCGAGCAGATTCAGGATGGCAAGGCTACCTATTACACCACCAACCGCGTGACGGCGGACGACAAGCTGGTCGAGCGCCTGCTGGCGGCGGGCGTGGAATTTGGTCAGGTTGTGCCGGAGGAAATGAGCCCGATCATCTCGTTCCTGGTTTCGTGGGTGCTGCCGCTGGTCATTTTCTACGGCCTCGGCTCGTTCATGTTCCGCAAGATGAGCCAGCGCATGGGCGGAAACACCATGAGCTTCGGCAAATCCAACGCCAAGATCTACGTCGAGGCGCAGACCGGCAAGACGTTTGACGACGTGGCCGGCGAGGACGAGGCCAAGGACGCGCTCAAGGAGATCGTCGATTTCCTGCATGATCCGCAGAAATACCGCGATATCGGCGCGAAGCTGCCCAAGGGCGCGCTGCTCGTCGGCCCTCCCGGCACGGGCAAAACGCTGCTGGCGAAGGCCGTCGCGGGCGAGGCGAAGGTGCCGTTCTTCTCGATTTCCGGCTCGGAATTTGTGGAGATGTTCGTCGGCATGGGCGCGGCGCGCGTGCGCGACCTGTTCAAGCAGGCGGGCGAGAAAGCGCCGTGCATCGTCTTCATCGACGAAATTGACGCCATCGGCAAGCGCCGCGACAACGCGGGCATGGGCGGCAACGACGAGCGCGAGCAGACGCTCAACCAGCTGCTCACCGAGATGGACGGCTTTGACGCGGGCAAGGGCGTTGTCATTCTGGCGGCGACCAACCGCCCGGAGATTCTGGACAAGGCGCTGCTGCGTCCGGGTCGTTTCGACCGCAGAATCCCCGTCGAGCTGCCCGATCTGGCGGGGCGCGAGGCGATTCTCCGCGTGCACGCCAAGGACGTGAAGACCGAGCCGAACATTGATTATACGCAGGTCGCCCGCGCGACGAGCGGCTGCTCCGGCGCGGAGCTGGCGAACATCATCAACGAGGCCGCCATCGCCGCCGTCAAGGACAACCGCAAGGTCGTCTCCCAGCGCGATATGGAAGAAGCCATCGAGACGGTCATCGCCGGTTATCAGCGCAAGAACGCCGTCGTCTCCCCGCGCGACAAGCTCACCGTGTCCTATCACGAGTGCGGCCACGCGCTGGTGGCGGCGAAGCTCAAGAATTCCGCGCCCGTGCAGAAGATCACGATCATCCCGCGCACGAGCGGCGCGCTCGGCTACACCATGCAGGTGGACGACGAGGAGCGCCTGCTGATGACCCGCGAGCAGATCCTCGACAAGATCACCACGTTCTGCGGCGGCCGCGCGGCCGAGCAGCTGATCTTCGGCCGCATCACCAGCGGCGCGAGCAACGACATCGAGCAGGCGACCAAGCTCGCCCGCGCGATGATTACGCGCTTGGGCATGAGCGACACGTTTGGCATGATGGCGCTGGAAACGCAGTCCGGCCAGTATCTCAGCGGCGACTCGAACCTCGTGTGCTCCGACCAGACGGCGGCGCGCATCGACGTGGAAGTGAAGCAGATCATCGCCAACTGCTATGAGCAGGCGTATCAGATTCTGAGCGACAACAAGGAAAAGCTGCACGAGACGGCGAAGGTTCTGCTGGAAAAGGAGACCATCACCGGCATGGAATTCATGGCGATTCTGGCGCCGAATCAGCTCCCCTCCGCCGAGACGGAGAAGGCCGAGGAGAAGCCGGAGGAGAAGCCCGACGATTCCGCGGACGACGTTGAAGTGAAGTAAAAAAGCAAGGCTGTCAGGGCGAAACTTGACAGCCTTGTTTGGATGACGGATATTTTTCCCCTCTGCCGTAGGCGGTCGGGGAAAGGGCGGGGATGAACATGAAAAACATCTTTTTGGCGGCATGGCTGGCCATGAACGGCTTCACGTTCTGCCTTTACGGCGTGGATAAGCGAAGGGCGAAACGCGGGGCGTGGCGCATCCCGGAAAAGACGCTGCTGCTGTGCACATGGCTGCTGGGCGGCGTGGGCGCGCTCATCGGCATGCGCGTGTTTCACCACAAGACAAAGCACCGGTTGTTTACGATCAGCGCGCCGATTGCCGCGGCCATCAGCATCGTGGCCGCGCTCTGCGGGCTGATGATGTAAGGAGGATGGACGATGAACCGATTTGAACAACTGCATGCGCTGCTAAGCCAAAAGCCGCGCGCGAACCTCGGCTTTTTCCCGACGCCGCTGTATAAGCTCGACAGGCTGAGCGAGCGGCTGGGCGTGAATCTCTATGTCAAGCGCGACGATTTTTCCGGTATGAGCCTTTTCGGCGGCAACAAGATCCGCAAGCTGGAATATTTGCTGGGCGACGCGGGGGAGAAGGGCTGCGACACGGTGTTCACCTACGGCGCGACGCAATCCAACCACGCCATGCAGACCGTGACGGCCTGCCGCCGCCTCGGCATGGAGCCGATTCTCTACCTGAATGCCTATGTGCAGCCGGACGAAAACGACGTGCGCTCGAACATGCTGCTGGATCGCATCCTCGGCGCGCAGGTGAACGTCGTGCCCGGCCTGCCGGGGGAGACGGAGGCGCAGACGGAAGCGCGGTGCCATCAGATGGGCGTGGCGCACGCGGCGCGGCTGGAAGCGGAAGGCCACCGCTGCTATGACGTGCCGATGGGCGGCGCAAGCCCCGTCGGCTCGGCGGCGTTTATCGGCGGCTATCTGGAAATGATGGAGCAATGCGCGCAGTTGGGCGTCGCCCCGACGCGGCTTTACGCGGCGACGGGCACGGGCGGCACGCTGGCCGGATTGGTTGCGGGGCGCAAGGCGCTGGGCGTCGGGCCGGAGATCACCGGCGTGGCCGTCAGCCGCAAGGACGCGGGCTACGAGGGGCGCTGCGCCGAGCTGGCGAATGCGTCGCTTGAATGGCTGGGCAGCGAAACGCGCGTGACGGCGGCGGATTTCGACGTTGAGCGCGGCTATTTCGAGCCGGGGTATGAGCAGCCGAACGAGGCGGCCAACGAGGCAATCCGCCTTCTGGCGCGAACCGAAGGGCTTTTGACCGACCCGGTTTACACCGGCAAGGCGCTCGCGGGGCTGATCGGCCACGTGCGCGAGGGGCGGATTGCGCCGGGCGAGACGGTGATCTTCTGGCACACGGGCGGCGCGACGGCGCTGTTCGCCGAGCAGGCGATTCTGGGCGATCTGGCGAAGAAATAAAAAACAACGATAAAAAAATCGGCCTTCTTCCAATCTGCAAGCGGAAGAAGGTCGATTTTTTATGGATGACCGGATTGACGGGCTTTACTTCGTCGGAACGACAGCGCCCTTGTAGGTCTCGTTGATGAAGTTCACGACCTCGTCGCCCTGAAGCACCTCAACCAGCGTCTTGAGTTCCTCGCGGTCGTCGCCCTCGCGGACGGCGATGATGTTCGGATAGGCAACCTCGGTGCTCTCGTAGGCAATCGGCGTGCCGACAACGTCCGTACCGGCCTGAAGCGCGTAGTTGGAGTTGATGACGCCCAGATCGACGTCGGCCAGCGTGCGCGGCACCTGCGCGGCCTCGACCTCGACAAACTCAAACTTGTGCGGGTTCTCGGCAACGTCCAGCACGGTCGCGGTCTGACCGGCGGCCGCGTTCAGCTTGAGCAGGCCGTTGAACTCCAGCAGACCCAGCGCGCGGGATTCGTTGGTGGTGTCGTTCGGGATGGCGATGGTCGCGCCGTCCGGGATGGAATCAAGGGTGATCGCCTTCGCCGGGTTCACGTACAGGCCCATCGGCTCGTAGTGCACCGCGCCCGCGCTGACCAGATGCGTGCCGTTCTGCGCGTTGAAATCCTCGAGGTAGGGGATGTGCTGGAAGTAGTTCGCGTCCAGATCGCCCGCTTCGAGCTGAAGGTTCGGCTGAACGTAATCGTCGAAGACGACGATTTCAAGGTCGATGCCTTTTTCGGCGAGAATCGGCTTGGCCGCTTCGAGAATCTCGGCATGCGGGGTGGCGGATGCGCCGACGACGAGCTTGGTGTTGGCGCTGGCGACGCCGACCGCAGCGGTCAGCGCGAGGGAAAGAGCGAGCGTAAGCAGCTTTTTCATGGCATTGTCCTCCTAAAGATCAAAGGGTTTGATTTGTTGTTGATTTTGGGAATGTATTCAAAGCCTTTCGGCTTCGAGTCGGAAAGTGGGGGGGAGCGCCGTTCTCAGTTTCGAACGCGCTTGTCCGTCTTGCGGGAAATCTTCATGCCGACGATCTGGATGACCTGCATCAGCACGATCAGCAGGGCGACGGTGACGAAGAGCACGTCCGTCTGATAGCGGTTATAGCCGTAGCTGATGGCAATCTGCCCCAGACCGCCGCCGCCAATCGCGCCGGACATTGCGCTGTAGCCGAGAATCGTGCCGCAGGAGATCGTCGCGCCGACGATCAGCGACGTTTTGGCTTCCGGAATGAGCACTTTGAAGATGATTGTCGGGATGTTCGCGCCCATCGACTGCGCCGCCTCGATCACGCCGGGATCGACCTCGAGCAGCGAGGATTCGATCATGCGGGCGACATACGGCGCGGCCGCGATGACCAGCGGAACGATCGTCGCCGTGGAGCCGTAGGCCTTGCCCGCAATCGCGCGGGTCACGGGGATGACCAGAATCATCAGAATCAGGAACGGGATGGAACGGAAGATGTTGACCACCGTATCGAGCAGGCGGTAGACCAGCTTTTGCGGCTTGAGGCCGCTCGGCGCGGTCAGCACCAGCAGAATCGCGAGCGGCAGACCCAACAGATACGCGAACAGCGTGGAAACGGTCGTCATGTACAGCGTGTCTTTGATGCCGCCGAGCATCAGCGGAATCATCTTATCCATGGACATGGCCGTTCACCTCCTCAACGCGCAGCCCCTTGTTTTGCAGGAAATAGATCGCCTTTTCCTGCTGCAAATGATCCTCCGGGAGCTGCAGGATCATCTGGCCGAACAGCTTGCCGCTGACCTCGCGGGTGTCGGCGTAGCGGATGTTGACGGCGACGTGGCACTGCATCGCCAAATCGGAAATCGTCGGCTCGTCGGCCGAGCTGCCCTCAAACACGATGCGGATCATCCGTTCGCCCATCGCGCCGCTGTCCGCGCCGGCGGTGCGGAAGATCAGCTTCTTGGCCGCCGCGGATTTCGGCTGGCTGAATACCGATTCGACCGTGCCGCACTCGGCCAGTTGGCCGTCGTCGATGATGGCGACATGGGTGCAGGTGCTCTCCACGACGCTCATCTCGTGGGTGATGATGACGATGGTGATGCCCATCCTGCGGTTGATTTCCCGCAGAAGGTTGAGAATCGAGGTCGTCGTCGTCGGGTCGAGCGCGCTGGTCGCCTCGTCGCAGAGGATGATCTTCGGGTTGGTCGCCAGAGCACGGGCGATGGCGACGCGCTGCTGTTGGCCGCCGGAAAGCTGGCTGGGATAGTTGTGCTGCCTGTCCGTCAGGCCGACGATTTCGAGCAGCTCGTCGATGCGCTTTTCAATCTGCGGGCGCTTCATGCCGGCGATTTCCATCGCGAAGGCGATGTTGCCGCGCACATCCCGCTGAGAGAGCAGATTGAAATGCTGGAAGATCATCGAGACCTGCTGGCGGAGCTGGCGAAGCGCCTTCGGGCTGAGCGAGGCGAGATCCTTGCCGTCGATGACGACGCTGCCCGAGGTCGGCTGTTCCAGAAAGTTGATGCAGCGCACCAGCGTCGATTTGCCTGCGCCGGACATGCCGATGATGCCGAAAATGTCGCCCTGCTCGATGTGCAGGTTGATGTCTTTCAAAGCGTCTACCGTTTGGGTTTTCCCCTTGAAGGTCTTTGTCAGGTGGTTCAGCTCAATGAGCGCCAAGATGGAAGCACTCCCTTCAACATGCATGTGGAATCAAGTCACGTCCTTGTGACGAAATGTATTATATACGAAATGCGCCATATAGGCAAACATGGATATTATATGATTAGCCATAGGATAAAGCTATGAGATGGGTTGAAAATGGGGAGCGGGTATGGTAGAATCGGGAAGACGAACGCCTACTCCTTCAGTCATGCCTTCGGCATGACAGCTCCCTCGGGGAGGGAGCTCAGGCTGTCAACAAAAATCGGAGAGACGAACTCCTTCAGTCATGCCTTCGGCATGACAGCTCCCTCGAGGAGGGAGCCAGACTGTCAACAATCATTGAGCAAAAAGCAAATTCTGCACAAAACGCGGGCGCTCCTACGGATACGACGCAACTTATTGCTTAGACGGAAAATAACCTGATAAAAGAGCTCCCTCCTTGAGGGAGCTGGCACGGCGCAGCCGTGACTGAGGGAGTCAGGTAAGCGAACATTGCGCGCCCGTTATCAGCATTTGTGCCCGAAAACGGAAAGCCCTTTGGCGGGGTTTGGGGCAGAGCTCCAGGAAAGGTTTTCTTATGACGCTTCAACAACTGAAATACGTCGTCGAGGTCGCCGAGCGCGGCTCCATCACCGAGGCCGCAAAGGCGCTGTTTATCGCCCAGCCCAGCCTTTCCGCCGCCGTGCGCGAGCTGGAGGAGGAAGCGGGCATCACCATCTTTCTGCGCAACAGCCGGGGGATTCTGCTCACGCAGGAGGGCGCGGAGTTTTTGGGCTACGCGCGTCAGGTCGTTCAGCAGGCCGCGCTGATCGAGGATAAATACATCGCGCACTCCGCGAGCCGCCAGCGCTTCTCCGTCTCCACCCAGCATTATTCCTTCACGTCCAGCGCGTTTGTCGAGCTGGTGCGCGCGCAGGGCGGCCAATCATATGAATTTGTTCTCCGCGAGGGCAAGACGTATGACACGATCATGGATGTGCGCCATCTGCGCAGCGAAATGGGCGTGATCTACCTGTGCTCGTTCAACGAGGCGGTCATCCGAAAGACGCTGCGCGAATCGAACCTCGTCTTTTCCGAGCTGTTTTCCGCCAGGCCGCACATCTTCATCGGGCGCAACAACCCGCTCGCAGGGCGCAAGAGCGTCAGCATGAAGGATTTGGAATCTCTGCCGTGCCTGACATACGAGCAGGGCGACCAGAACTCGTTTTATTTTTCCGAGGAAATCCTCTCGACCCTCAACCATGAAAAGAGCATCAAGGTGACGGATAAGGGCACGATCATCGACCTGATGACCGGAACGGACGGCTATACCATTTCCTCCGGCATCTGCCCGTCGTATCTGCGCGGCGACGACATCATCTCCATCCCGCTGGAGGTGGAGGAAATCATCCGCATCGGCGTGATTACGCATAAGGATTATCGCCCGACCGCGCTGGGACAGATGTATCTGGATATCCTCCACCGCGTTGTGGGCGATATGCAGGGGGAATGAGAAAGTGAGAAAAAGAGCCGGAAGATGAGCAAATCCGAGACTTTGGATAAGCTCCGATAACGGGCGCAAGATGCGCGCTCGCCTGACTCCTTCAGTCACAACTTCGTTGTGACAGACCTTCGGCATTCCGCTTGCCTGCCTCCCGCACAGCGGGCGGCAAGCTCCACGCCCTCAAGGAGGGAGCTCTTTGAGCAGGTTATTTTCCGGCTAGGCAATAAGCCGCGCCGTACCCGTAGAGGCGCGCACCGCGCGGCCGCCGTCATCCCCTCAAAAACCCGATGACCGCCGGAACGTATTCGCGCATGACCGTGTCGTCAGACATGTAGATTTCGTGCTTGGCGTCAAACGCGCGGAGCTGGGCATGCGGCAGAAGCGAAACAAATTTGTTCTGTTCGGGCAGGCGAACGACCGTGTCCCGCACGGCCTGACAGAGAAGGAGCGGGGTCTCAATCTGCCGATCCAGCTCCCGGTTCAGCAGCACTTTCGTCACGCCGATCGCCTCCCTGACCCAGCCGTAGGTCGGCGCGCAGTTTTGCAGATGCCGGTTTTCAAGCCGCTTGCGCTCGTAATAATCAAACCGCGCGCGACCCGTGCCGAAGGAGGCCTCGAACGTTTCGCTTTGGGGATCAAACGGCTTGCCGATGAACGCCATCTCCCTCGTTTTGCCGATGGCGCACATGAATTTTGCAATCGCCGCGCCTGCCCACGACGGGAACGGCGCGCTCGACGGCGCAATCATCGGCGCGGTCAGAACGGCGCGCGCGAACATCTTCGGGTGCCTTTGCAGCATCATGCTGCCGACCGCGCCGCCCATCGAGTGGGCGTAGAGGCAGAGCGGCAGATTTTGGGCGCGCGGCAGAACGACGCGATCCATAAACGCTTCCAAATCGCGCACATAATCCGAAAAATGATCGACGTGCGTGAGCCACGTTTCATCCACCGCGCGCGCGCTCCTGCCGTGGCCGCGATGGTCGATGGCGTAGACGTTGAAGCCCGATTGCAGGAAATACCACGTCATTTCGCGGAATTTTTCGCCGCTCTCCGTGTAGCCGTGCAGCACGACGACCGCGCGCGTGGCCGTCGGCTGCTCGTACAGCTCGGCGTGCAGCGCGCCGCCGTCCTCAAGCGGCAAGGAAAGCTCCTCGCGGATCGAGGCCAGCTTCGGCTCGACGGTGTTCTCCATCGTTTCGCGGTAGTTGGTTTCCGAAATCAGTTCAAGCATAAAAAATCCCCCTGCCGTCTGTGATACATTCAGTATATCAGAATCGGCGGGGGAGATACAAGGGACAGCGGGGCGATTTTGTCCGGGCATTAGAGCTGTTTGCCGTATATGTGCGCCGCTATGGCCTTGCCCGCCGCGCTGAGCAGGAGCAGCGCGGCATCAAGCAGCATGGCGGGCTTATTCCGCCGTCACCGGCACGATCAATTCGGAATAGTGGCGCATCTGCCCGTCGGAATCGACGAACCATGCGTATTGGCGCGTGTATCCCTCGCAGACGGGCTTGAGGCGGTGGGCTTGCATGAATGCGCGCGTCAGATCAATCGCGGGCTGCAGGGAGGTCTTCTCCGGCGGGCACAGGTCGAAGATGATTTTGACGGCCTGCGGCCCGGCGCTCATGCGCATCTGCGAAAAATCCGCGTGGATGACGTGCGTAAACTCCACCGGGGCGACGATGCCGATGCGCGTGGCGGCGCTCTGGCCGTTCAGCAGGGCGAGCGGGACGGTGGTGCAGTAGTTGGTCAGCGGGAGCGCGTCGATCAGATCCTTGAGAAGCGGCATTTTAGGAACGGCCGTCCACAGCGCGGGAACCGAATCGAAATCGACCAGATAGGCGGCGCAGCCCATGCAGAGGCGGGGCTGCATCAGCAGGCGCTGGCAGTCGCGCAGCAGATCAGTGCCGCTGGTCATGCGCTCGTAGACGGCGTTCTGCTGGGCAATCTGCTCGCGCAGCGCGGCGCGCTTTTCATCCATCATCACAATCAGGTCGCTGAGGGCGCATTTGGTCAGAATCTGCTTGATCTCATCCAGCGAGAAGCCCTGCCGCTGGAGGCTCTTGATGATGCCCAGCCGCTGCACATCCGCGATGGAAAAGCGCCGAAAGCCGCTGGATGCGGCTCGATCCGGCGAAAGCAGCCCTTTTTCCTCGTAATAACGCAGGGCTTCCGGGGTGAGGCCGTAGGCGATGGAAAGCGCGCTGATGGATATTTTCATGCGATACGCTCCTGATATGAATTGTGCAGAGGGAAAGAAGAGTGAAAGAACGGAAGATTGTCAAAAAATTTGCAAGAAGGGCTTGACTCTCAAGCGCCTTGAGATTGTACAATGAAACGGAAATGGGAATGACGCTGTATATAGTTTACAGGAAACGGAAAGAAAAATCAATCCTCGGATTCCGTTTGGTCACGCCCTGTGAGAACGAAGGGAAACTGAAAGGAGAACCACCATGAAGAAGAAAATCGTCGCAATTATGGCGTGCGCCATGATGCTGCTCTCCGCCGGCGCGTCTGCGGAGATGGCGGCCGGAACGTACACCGGCGAGGGTCAGGGCATCGGCGGCGCGGTGAAGGTCGCCGTGACCGTGGAGGGCGGCGCGATCACCGCCGTTGAGGTTGTCGAGCACGCGGAGACCGCCGGAATCTGCGACCCTGCGATTGAGAAAATCCCGGCCGCGATTGTGGCTGCCCAGAGCCTCGCGGTGGATACCGTGACGGGCGCGACCGTGACCAGCAAGGCCATCCTCGCCGCCGCCGAGCAGGCGCTGACCGAGGCGGGCGCGGACATCGAGGCGCTCAAGACCGCCGCGCCGAAGGCCGAGCAGGCGGAGGGCGAGACGATTGAAATGACGACGGATGTTGTGGTTGTCGGCGCGGGCGGCGCGGGCGTTGCGGCTGCGGTCGAGGCCAACGACAACGGCGCGAGCGTCGTGCTGCTCGAAAAGCTGACGCAGATCGGCGGAACGACCGCGACCAGCCAGGGCATGGTCGGCGGCTATGAGACCAAGTACACCAAGGCGCTGGATGTGCATTACACCTTTGAAGAGATGTATGGCAACCTGATGAGCAACGCCTCCTACCGCCTCGACCCGGCGCTGACGACGATCACCGTCGAGCGCTCCGGCGAGACGATCGACTGGATGGGCGAGCGTCTGGGCATGCCCTTCAGCGACAACGTGATCGTCGGCTACGGCCCGCTCCAGATGATGCATCTGGTGGACGGCGCGGGTCCGGCGATGCGCACCGCGATGGAAGATACGCTGGCGGGCACCGGCGTTGAGCTGCTGCTTGAAACCGAGGGCACGGAGATCCTGATGAACGAGGACGGCTCCGTGAAGGGCGTGAAGGCCGTTCGCGGCGCGGATACCCTGCTGATCTACGCGGACAGCGTGGTCATCACGACCGGCGGCTATGCGTACAACCCAGAGCTGACCGTGCGCCTTGACCCGGAGAAGGCGGGCACGATGGGCATCGGCTTCCCCGGCTCGACGGGCGAGGGCATTATGATGGCCAGCAACGTCGGCGCGGCGCTGACCCACACCGGCGACATGATGTGCGTGCTCAAGGATTACGAAATCATGGCCGAGCATGACGGCACGTCTGCCACGGCGAACGTTTCCAGCTTCATCAGCCGCGACAACACCGTGCTCGTCGGCGCGAACGGCAAGCGCTTCGTCGATGAAAAGGACAGCGGCTACATGACCCAGAAGCTCAACGGCCCGGTGTTCGACCAGATGCACAGGGATGGCTTGGGCTACGTCTGGGCGATCAGCGATCAGGCCTCTCTGGATGAGAAGGGCGTGAAGCGCGGTCTCGATATGGAGTTCGTCGTCGCCGACACCTTTGAAGAGCTGGCCGAGAAGATGGGGCTTGACGCGGCGACGCTGAGCGAAACCCTGACCAACTACAACGCCTACTGCGACGCAGGGCATGACCCGGAGTTTGGCCGCCTCAAGCTGGCGAAGCTCAACGCGCCGTATTGCGCGGTTCGCGTGACTCCGTGCGAAATCATCACCTATGGCGGCATTGCCCGCAATGAAAACGCCGAAGTCATCCGTGCGGACGGCGCGGTGATCCCCGGCCTGTACACGGCGGGCGAGGCTACGGCCAGCAGCGCCTACATGGGCTTCACCATCTCCAATGCGTTCACGTGGGGACGCATCGCCGGTTCCGGTGCGGCTGCCTTCGCGCTGGCGAAGTAAGCGGACATTTGACCTTCCCTCCTCGTCGGGGGAAGGTTTTTTGATGCGCAATATTGGAGCAAAAAGCAAATTCCGCACAAAACGCGGGCGCGCGACGTGTCAGATATCCTGAAAAGCCCGTAGGACGCTCTTGACATATTCTGTTTCAGCTTTTCGTTCCGGTCTGTTTGCAATGACGATTTTTGCGCCCCGGCATAGACCGCCCCAAATAACGGCTTTCTTTCTGTCGGCGATGGCTTTTATTTCAGCTTCGGGAATACCGTCAAGCATACATTGGAAATGATCCCCCTTTTTGTGATCGGTTCTGTAGTACAGCCAATCATCCCATCCGGTTACAAAAAGGATATGCGTTGGCTTGTAGACATCGATGGTTTGGTTCAGCAATTTCTTGGCAATTTGTCTTTGTGCTGAAATCAAATGATCGGATGGATTTCCGCCTTCGCTCGGCGCTGCGGGAAAGAGGTTTGCCCATGCGATTCGTTCGTACCAATTCGCTTCATCAGGCGGAAAACCGACGATTTCGCTGCTTATCAGTTTCGCGGTTCTCCAGAATGCACTTCTTGCAATCGTATCATAGTGGTGTTTGATCCGGTTTTCCTCGATAAATCCATATCTGCGTTTTGCAAACAATGCACGGTATGCTTTTTCCACATAATCGTCGCGCGCAGGCGCTTTTTCGTATTGAAAAGCGCCGCTGTATTCGTCTTCGCATCCCCACCCGTTGAGAGAACGACCGACAAGAAGCAGTTTGTTTGATTGCTCGTCGTATCTGTCGCCTTGGATAGGAAAATGCGTGACGAGGCAATTCTCCTTGAGATAGTTGAGTATAGCGTCATAGAGCTCGCCGTAGTTCTGGAAAATCATCTCGTTCAATTCGCGGTTGTTTTCCATCGGTATGTTCTCCTTGCGTAATCATAGACGTGGGGGGAAGGGATTTGACTGTCAGGGCGGGATGAACGGCGGTTCGCGCCTCCTTTGCCCATGGAGATATTTTAGCATGAATCCGCCGGAATGCCACGCCTATATTCTTGCTTTTTTCTTGCGATTTGGGAGAAGGGCTTGCTTGATTCCTGAAGCCTGTTTTTTCCTGTAATGCCGTTTTTTATTGTGTATGTTCAATTTTTCTGATAAAAAGAAGAAATCCGAACCCATCCCCAATCGGGATGATGTTCGGATTTCTTGGGTTTGGTGGAGCATAGGAGATTCGAACTCCTGACCCCAACACTGCCAGTGTTGTGCGCTACCAACTGCGCTAATGCCCCGTCAACAGCGATTAGTATATCATGCCAATTTCAGCTTGTCAAGTACGAAGGACGATTTTTGAAAAAGAATGTTGTAGGGATGTTGTGGGGCGTGAAAACGTCCGCGTGACGGAAATTTGACGTTTTGCAGATTTCGGCGGGATCAAGCAGGGCGCAATTGTCGGCGTGATCAACGGCGCGATTATCTTCGACCTGAATGTTCCGGCCATGATCGCGACGCTGGGCACGCAGAACGTGATTCGCGGCATTGTCAAGCTGCTCTGCGGCGCGCTGAAGGCGATATACGAAAAGGGGCTGCGCATCCCCGAGGACATCAGCTTCATCCCCTACGGCAAGCCCGAGTTCAGCCCGGATATGACGACGAGCGAGTTTTTTTCGCTTACCTCTTGCAAAATGGGCGGAAGCATGATATAACATGACCGGAAGAACACGAAGATGAAACGCACATTCGTCAGCTTCCAGAAAATCCGCAGGCGCCGGAAACGCTGGTGCATGCGGGGAAGGATTTCAATAAGCGGAATGCCGCCACAGAGCGGCTTTTCAAAAACCTAATGGTTAGCATTAACTAACTTTTGAATGGGCAAATGGTGAACGGATTGAGCGTTGTATTCGGGAGGTGGGGACAATGGAAGCGCACGCGGATTTCTGGAATAAAAATGCAAAGCGGTATGATCGCTTCATGCGAAAGGATGCGGCGGCGTATCGGCAGATGTATGAGCTGATCCGGCCGGTCGTGAAATCCAAAACGGTTTTGGAGCTTGCCACCGGCACGGGGCTGATTGCAAAGCACATCGTCAGCGCGGCAAAGCATATCGAAGCGACGGATGCTTCCGCGGAAATGATTGCCGAAGCCAGGCGGGATAACCGCTCCGCAAAGCTGTATTTTTCGGTGCAGGATATGTTTTGCCTGCCCTATGCACCCCATTCCTTTGACGTTGTGATTGTGTCCAATGCCCTGCACATCGTGCCGCATCCGGAAAAAGCCCTTGCCGAAATTAGGCGGGTCTTAAAGGATGACGGCGTATTGATCGCCCCGACCTTTACCCATGCGGAGAACTCGCTTTTCGGCAAGATCAAGGCGTTTTTTATGAAGCTGGCGGGCTTTCCGCTTTGCAGCAGGTGGACGAGCGAGGAATACCTGAACTTTCTGCGGGAAAACGGCTGGACGGTGAAAAAAAGCGCTGTGCTGAAAGCGTCCTTCCCGCTGACTTATGCGGAATGTGTGAAGACGGAGGTATGATGATATGTCCTTTTGGGAGAACACCCGCAAGCCTGTGGGGCTTGGCGGAAAGCTCATGGTCAGTCTGATGAATCTCGGGCACAGCCCCGTGGCGTGGTGGGGACTTCGGTTTTTGAACGTCGCGCCGGACGCCAAGGTGCTGGATTGCGGCTGCGGCGGCGGGGCGAACATCAAAAGGCTGCTGAAAAAATGTCCGCAGGGGATTGTGAAGGGCATTGACTATTCGCCCGTCAGCGTTGAAAAATCCCAAAGGGTCAATGCGGACGCTATCGCAAAGGGGCGCTGCACGATTCTGCAGGGCAGTGTGGCGAAAAGGATCTTTGCGGAGGGCTGGTTTGATGCGGTCACGGCGTTTGAAACCGTCTATTTCTGGCCGGAACTGCCGCAGTGCTTCCATGAAATCCATCGGATGCTGAAACCCGGCGGAATGTTTCTCATCTGCAACGAAAGCAGCGGCGACACGGATAAGGACGAGAAGTGGACGAAGATCATCGACGGGATGACCATCTACAAGGACGTCGAGCTGAAAGCGGATCTGGAGCAGGCGGGCTTTCGCGAAGTGCAGATTCACAAAAATAAATGGGGCTGGCTGTGCGTCACGGCGCGGAAATGAGGAGCGGAAACGACATGAGCATCTTTGCATCCATTCTGCGCGGTGTATACAGGCTTTCCGGCGCAAAAAAGGCATTTGCCTTGCCGGAGGATGCGCTGAGCAGGGAAATCGAAAAGCAGAACCGGCATCGCGGCGTTTTTATGCCCACCGACCGCAAGGCGTATTATGAAACAATGACGGTGAACGGCTTTCCGTGCCTGATTGTGCGGGAAGCACCGAATCCGTCCAAGCGCGCCATTCTCTATTTCTTTGGCGGCGGCATGGTAATCGGTCCGGATCGGGGCGATCTGCCCGTTATGCGCAAGCTCTGCCGCGAGACTGGGTGTGATGTGTGGTTTCCGTTCTACCCGCTCTGCATGGAGCATTGCATCACTGAAACCTACGCGATGGTGTACGAATGTTACCGAAAAATGATTGAACTGTACGGCGGCGGAAATGTCAGCACCTGCGGTTTTTCCTCCGGCGGCGCGCTGGCTTTGGGAATCGCGGCGCACAACAACGCCCAGCCCGAATCACTGCCGCAGCCGAGACACATCGTCGCCGTATCTCCCGGCGAAGTGCCGTGGAACGATGCGGAAAGGGCACGGATGCAGGCGCTCAATGAAAAGGATGTTGCCATTGACTATGCCTTTATGGTGAAGGCGGAAAAGTTCATGCGCCATGGACAAAGCAATGTGCCGGACTATATGCTCTCCGGCTCTCGGGGAGATTTCTCCGGCGCAGGCGATATCCATTTCTTCTATTCCGCCGACGAGGTGCTTTACGGCGCATTGCCGGACTTTGAGGAAGCCTGCAAGCGGGCAGGTGTTCCCTATACGGTGTCTGCCCGCCCGAAAATGGTGCATTGCTACTGCATGCTGCCGATTTTTAAGGAAGCTAAAGAAGACTTTGCGAAGATTGTGGACTTTTTGAAACGGTAAGGGTCGGAGATGGTCAATCGTTATGCGTGAAAAAATATAATCCGGAGGAATGACTATGGAACGAAAAGATGCCATTCGCGGCGCGTATCGGCTGACGGGCGGAAACAATTTTTATGACGGTATGATCACCTGCTCCACCCTGAGCGGAAAAGCGGTGTGCCGTCTGGTGTGGGCGATGAACAAGGCGGAAAACGACGCGTTTGTCTGCCGGAAAGCGGACTAAATCGAATACAGCGAAAAGGCGGTGAAGAAATTTGGAAACCTTTCTCGGAATCCTGATTCCGTTTCTCGGAACGACGCTGGGCGCGGCGTGCGTGTTCTTTATGAAAAAATCCCTTGGCGATTTGGTGCAGCGCTCGCTTGCGGGCTTTGCCGCAGGGGTGATGGTGGCGGCGTCGATTTGGAGTCTGCTGATTCCCGCGATTGAGCAATCGGAGGGGATGGGCAGGCTGTCCTTCCTTCCCGCCCTGATCGGCTTTTGGGTCGGCGTGCTGTTTTTGCTCATGCTGGATCGTCTGATTCCCCACCTTCATGTGGGGAGCGACCAGACGGAGGGGCCGAAAAGCAAGCTGGGGCGCACGACCATGATGGTGTTGGCGGTGACGCTGCACAACATTCCGGAGGGAATGGCGGTGGGCGTGATGTACGCGGGCTTCCTCGCGGGCGGTTCGCAGATCACGGCGGCCAGCGCGCTGGCGCTGTCGCTGGGCATCGCCATTCAGAATTTCCCCGAGGGCGCGATCATCTCCATGCCTCTGCGGGCGGAGGGAGAGAGCAAGAGCAGGGCGTTTTGGGGCGGTGTGCTTTCGGGCGTGGTCGAGCTCATCGGCGCGGTGCTGACGATTCTCGCGGCGCAGCTTGTGATTCCGGCACTGCCGTATTTTTTGAGCTTTGCCGCGGGCGCGATGCTCTATGTCGTGGTGGAGGAGCTGATTCCCGAAATGTCGCAGGGGCGGCACTCCAACCTCGGAACGGTTTTCTTTGCGCTGGGTTTCAGCGTGATGATGGTGCTGGATGTGGCACTGGGGTAAGAATGGAGAAAATGGGATGATTTTTCAAACGATTCTGGAAGGAATCAGGCTTGATGCTCTGCCGGTTCTCGTCTGCGCCGTGGGCATGGCGGTCATTGCGGCGGCGCTGGCGGGAATCATGGCGGTATTTATCCGCTGAGGGAGGCGCTTATGAAACACAAAATCGAAAAAAACACCGTGCAGGAGACGCTGATCATTCCTCTGTTTGCCCGGAAGGTATGTTCGGAGCTGTACCCGAATCTCTATCGGGACGAAACATCTATCCGCCTGATTGACGAAATCGACTACGACTTTTCGGAGGCGGAAAAGAATTCCCGCAGCCTGATGCAGCGTTTCGGAGCGCTGGAGGTCGCCATGCGGCAGAATGACCTCGCGTGGGAGGCGCGGGATTATCTGAAAGGCCATCCAACTGCGGCGGTGGTCAACCTCGGCTGCGGGCTGGACAGCACCGGAAGAGCCTGCGACAACGGAAGCTGCAAAATCTACAATCTGGATTTTCCCGACGTCATCGACGTGCGCAATGAGCTGCTGCCCGCCGGGGAGCGGGAGGAAAACATCCCCTGCAATTTGAACGATACGGCATGGTTTTCCCAAATCGACGCCTCGGACGGCGCGGTGTTCTTCGCTTCCGGCGTGTTTTATTACTTCCTGACGGAGCAGGTCAAGGCGTTGGTGCAGGCCATGGCGGGCGTATTTCCCGGCGGCGTGCTGGTGTTTGACGCGGCGAACCGAACGGCGGTCAAGATGATTGCCAAAACATGGCTCAAGAGCGCGAAGATCAAGGACGTGGGCGCGTATTTCGCCGTTTCAAATGCGCCCGGGGAGATCGGCGCGTGGGACAGCCGCCTGCAGGTCACGAGCCGCGGCTATATGCTGGGCTATAACGACCTTCGCGACCCATCCGTCAGCGGCTTTTTCCGTTTCCTCGCAAGGGTTGGCGACCATGGGATGAAGATGCAGATCGTGAAAATCGAATTTGGAGGAAAGCGATGAAGATTCTGGTATACGGCGCGGGCGTGCTGGGCTGCAATTTGGCGAGAAATTTATTCCGCGCCGGAAAGAACGTCACCCTGCTTGCGCGGGGGAAATGGGCGGAGGAAATCAGGAAAAACGGACTGCGGATCAAGGACAAGTTTTCGCTTTGCACGTCGGTCAGCAGCATCCCGGTCGTGACCGAGCTTACGCCGGATGCACAATACGATGTAATCTTTGTCGTTCTGCGTTATACGCAGCTCGATTCCGTTTTGGACACACTGCGGGCGAATCGGACAAGAAACATCGTTTTTGTGGGAAACGATGTGCAGACAAGAGCGCTTGCCGCCGAACTGCCTGATAAAAACGTTCTGTTCGCTTTTGCGCTTTCGGCAGGACATCGGGAAACAGGCCGAGTCGTTTCCATTGACCTAAAGAAAATCACCATTGGACAGCTGGCGGGTGCGGCATCCAATAAACAGTTGATCGAGCAGATTTTCAGCGGCACAAAATATAAGGTCGTCTATGAGCCGAACATGGAGGATTACCTGCTCTGTCACGCGGCGTTTGTGATGCCGGCGGCTTTCGCCTGCTATAAGACGGACGGCGATCTGAAAAAGCTCAAGGGAGATACGGCGTATCTCGAACGGCTCATCGACGCCAATATAGAGGGCTACCGCGCCATACGAAACGCGGGACATGCCATTCTGCCAAAGGCGGACGCGGATTTTGAGAGCGAAAAATACCGCAAGACCTGCCTGCGCTTCTTTAAGCTGATGTGCGCGACCTCGCTGGGCAAGCTCTGCGCGTCCGACCACGCCATGAACGCAATAGACGAAATGAGCGCGCTGAATCGGGATATCAAGAAGTTTTTCGATCAGAGCGGCGCGGCGTACCCCGTGTGGCAGGCGCTCGAAGCGGAAACAGGGAGATATTTGCGATGAAATACGTCGGAATGCCTTTCGGCATGTGGACGCTGTTTGCGCCGTCATTCCGAAAGCAGTTGACAGCGGTATTCGGCTATGACGCGGACACGGCAAGAGATATCACGAAAAAGGCGAAGCCGAGATACAAGGCAATTATTCGTGACCTGCCGGAGTTTGAAAAAGGCGACCGCTTCAAAATGAACCTCGTCAACGGCGCGATGATCGGCGCGTTTATTCTCTCCATGCCGAAGCGCCCGGATGTGGAGCGGCTGACGGTCTATTACGCCAACGCCATGATGACAAAGCCGATGAAATGGTTTTGCCGCAGGAGCGGAAAAAGCAAATTCACCGAAAAGGATATTGCGGGCATGAAGGCAACCGCCGCGCTGAGAGCCGCCGACCGAAATCCCTATTCGTGGAACATGGAGTTTTACGAATACCCCGACGGCAGCGGATACGAGGGGCGGTTCACCCGATGCGGCATCTGCGTGCTGATGAAAAAGCTGGGGCTGTACGATTTAACGCCTGCGCTGTGCCGCCTTGACTACACGATGAGCGAGGCGGGCGGCGTGACCGACTTCGTGCGGCAGTATACGCTGGCTTCCGGCGGGGCGTACTGCGACTGCGGATACAAGAAAAAGAAACTTTAAGCGGAAGATAAAGTGATGAAAGAAAGCTATCTTACAAAAGCGTTCCGAAAAACGGCGCATGAAAGATTTCCGGAGCGGGAAGCCATGCTGAATTCCGCTTTCAAAAAGAGGCTGGGTGAACTGCGCTCGGAACACGCCGGAACGAGCAGGCAAAGGATGCGGCATTTCGAAAGTCAGATCATGCCGGGTATCGCGGCATACGAGACGTTGCAGACGGTCATGCCGAAGGAAGAAGCGCTGCGGACCGTCCACGGCTATGTGGAAGAACGGGCATATCGGCTGAAAAAGATCTTCCTGCGGCTGATGCGCATCCCGGGACTATATAAAAAAGTGCCGGGGATTTTCGCCGCGCAGACACCGAAATTTTTCGGAATTTCGGCGGGCTTTGAGGCAAATGAAATCCGGACGACCGGCGGTGTGTGGCGCATCGACATGACGAGATGCCCCTATCACGACGAATGTGTGCGCTGCAGCTGTCCGGAGTTGTGTCATTGTTTCTGTGACAGTGACGATATCACATATGACGGGCTTCATCCGAAGCTCATCTGGCAGAGAACCATGACGCTGGGGCGCGGTGACGACTGTTGCGATTTTTGCATGAAGGTTGTGAAATAGATGATTTCTGCCTGTGTGCTTACGGCGTTGTTATACACACGTTGAAAAACTTATGATTTAGAAAGAAGGCATCCATATGATTCAAACAACGGTCAAGGTTTCCGGCATGGCGTGCTCCATGTGCGAGGCACACGTCAACGACACGATTCGCCGCGCATTTTCGGTGGAAAAGGTTTCGTCCTCCCATGCGAAAGGGGAAACAGTGATTCTTTCTAAAGAGCCGCTGGACGAAAACGCCCTGCGTGCCGCCATTGACGCAACGGGCTATACGGCGGGGAAAATCCATGCAGCGCCGTATGAAAAGAAAGGGCTGTTCTCGTTTCTGAAAAAGTAAATACGGAATTCAGAATTGCCGCTTCGGCGGCTTTTCAAAAGCCATATTGTTAGAATAGACTAACTAATAAATAAGGAGGCGTTGTTTTGAAAAAGCAATCCAATCTATCTCGGCTGCTCGATTATGCCGGGACGTATCGAATTTTGACCTACCTTTCGTGGGTGCTTGCCGCCGCGGGTGCGCTGCTGGCGTTGGTGCCGTTTGGGTACATCTGGCGCATCCTAAAGGAGGTCATAGAGGTCGCGCCGCAGTATGAAAACGCCGTCCATGTGACCCAATACGGTTGGATGGCGGTGGCGTTTGCCGTCGTCGCCGTGCTCACCTACATCGCGGGGCTGATGTGCTCGCACCTTGCGGCGTTCCGCATCGCCACCAACCTGCGGCTTGCCATGGTGAAGCACATCGCCACCCTGCCGCTGGGCACGATTGAGCAGTTCGGCAGCGGCAAACTGCGCCGCACCATCTCCGAAACCGCAGGGTCGGCGGAAACCTATCTCGCCCACCAACTGCCGGATCAGGCGAAAGCCATGGCGACCATCGCGGGGCTTCTGACGCTGTTGTTGGCGTTTGACTGGCGGCTGGGGCTTTTGAGCCTTGTGCCCGTGGCGCTCGCGTTTCTTGTTATGACCCGCATGACCGGCAAGAAGATGCAGGAACAGATGACCCAATACCAAAACGCGCTGGCGGATATGTCGGGCGAAGCGGTGGAGTATGTGCGGGGGATTCCCGTGGTCAAGACCTTCGGGCAGACGGTGTTCTCCTTCAAGAAATTCAAGGGGACGATCGACAACTATGAGCGCTGGGTCATCGCCTACACCAAGCAGCTGCGCTGGCCCATGATCTTCTATACGCTGGCGGTCAACAGCGTGTTTGTGTTCCTGATTGCGGGCGCTTTTCTGTTCGCCCACGGCGGCACGGACGGCGGCGCGCTGCTGAATCTGCTCTTTTACATCATCATCACGCCGGTCATCTCCCTGACGCTGACCAAGCTGATGTTCATGAGCGAGAACGGCATGATTGTGCGGGACGCCATCACCCGCATTGACCGTGTACTGGAAAGCCCGTCGCTCTCCTGCTCGAACGCGCCGAAGCATCCCAAGGACAGCTCGGTTGCGCTGGATCATGTCACGTTCAGCTATGACGGCGTGAAAAACGCGCTGGAGGATATCTCCCTTTCCATCGGCACGGGGCAGACGGTGGCGTTTGTCGGCCCTTCCGGTGGCGGAAAATCCACGCTGGCGGCACTCATTGCCCGCTTCTTTGACCCGCAGAGCGGCAAAATTTCCATCGGCGGCGTGAATGTAAAGGACATCGACAAGAGCGAACTGATGGACACGGTTTCCTTCGTGTTCCAGAACAGCCGCCTCATCAAGGGCAGTATTCTGGATAACGTGCGCATGGGCAAGCCGAACGCTACGGATGGGGAAGTGCTGGCGGCGCTCAGCGCCGCGCAGTGCATGGATATCATCGAGAAATTCCCGGACGGCGTGCACACGGTCATCGGTTCGCAGGGCGTCTACCTCTCCGGCGGCGAGACCCAGCGGCTGGCCATCGCCCGCGCCATGCTGAAAAACGCGCCGGTGCTGATTCTGGATGAGGCGACCGCCTTTGCAGACCCCGACAACGAGACGAAGGTGCAGGCGGCCTTCAATGCGCTGGCAAAGGGGCGCACCGTCATTATGATCGCTCACCGTCTGTCCACGGTCGTGAACGCCGACCGCATCTATGTCCTAAAAGAGGGATGTCTTGCGGAAAGTGGCAGCTTTGCGGAGTTGTCCGGACAGGCGGACAGTCTGTTCGGCACGATGTGGCGGGATTATCAGCAGTCTGTCCAATGGAAAGTGGCAAAGGAGGCTTGAGCGATGATTCAGTATCTACAAAGGCGCTATGCCCTCTCCCGCAAGGGCGCGGTGGACAACATCAAGGGCATGTTGTGCTGTGCGCTGCAAAACATCTCCTTCATGCTGCCGGTTGGGCTTTTGTACCTGCTGGTGGGCGACGTCATGCGTGGTACGCTGACGGCGGAGCGAATCCCGTTCTATGCCATCGGCTGTATCGCGGCGGCGCTGTTCATCGTGGTCTGTACGCGGCTTGAATACGACAACACGTTCCTTGTCACCTATGTGGAATCCGGCGTGCGCCGGGTGGGGCTTGCGGAGAAACTGCGGAAGATTCCGCTGTCGTTTTTTGGAAAGAAGGATCTCGCCGACCTGACCTCCTCCATTATGAACGACTGCGCCGTGCTGGAGCAGAGCCAATCCCACTTTGTCGCGCCGCTGTATGGCGCGATGCTCTCCACCACGGTCATCGCCGTGTCGATGCTGTTTTTCAACTGGCGCATGGCGCTTGCCGCCATCTGGCCGCTGCCTGTGGCGTTTGCCATCGTCGCGCTGGCGTCCGGCGTGCAGAAAAGGCTTTCCCGCAAAGCGACGGCGGCAAAGGTTGCCTGCGAGGACGGCGTTCAGGAGTGCATCGAAGCGATGCCCGACCTGCGCGCCAACAATGCCGAAAGCGCTTATCTTGCCGGGCTGGAACAGAAAATCCGCGCTGTGGAGAGCCGCCTCATCAAGAGTGAGCTGGGAACGTCCGTCTTCGTGGTGTCCGCCGGGCTTGTTCTGCGGCTGGGCATCGCCACTACCGCCCTCACGGGCGCATCGCTGCTGGTCAAGGGCGAATTGGACGTTTTGACCTTCTTCATGTTTCTGCTGGTGGTCTCCCGCCTGTACGATCCTTTGGAGGGAACGCTGCAAAACCTCGCCGCCATCATCGGCACGAACAGCAACATCGAGCGGATGAATGAGATTCTGGATTGCCCCGTGCAGACCGGCAGCGAACAGCTCACCAATCACAACTGCGATATCGTGTTCGACCATGTGGGGTTTGCCTATCAGGGGGGCGAAACGGTGCTGAAAGACGTGTCCTTTACGGCGAAACAGGGGCAGGTCACGGCGCTGGTCGGGCCTTCCGGAGGCGGAAAGACCACCGTTTCCCGGCTGGCGGCGCGGTTCTGGGATATCGACCGAGGGAGGATCACCGTGGGCGGCATGGATGTGTCGAAGATCGACCCGGAAAAGCTGATGAGCCTGTATGCCATTGTTTTTCAGGATGTGACGCTGTTTGACAACAGCATTTTGGAAAACATCCGCATCGGCAGAAAGGACGCGACGGACGCAGAGGTGATTGCGGCGGCAAAGCTCGCCAATGTGGACAAGTTTGCCGAAAAACTGCCCGACAGTTGGAACGCCAACATCGGCGAGAACGGCTGCGAGCTTTCCGGCGGCGAGCGGCAGCGCATTTCCATCGCCCGTGCTTTCCTGAAAGACGCGCCAATCATTCTGCTGGACGAGGCAACCGCCAGTCTGGACGTTGAAAATGAAACGGCGATTCAGGAAGCGCTTTCCCGCCTCATCCGGAACAAAACTGTTCTCATCATTGCTCATCGGATGCGCACCGTTTCCGGCGCGGATCAGATCGTGGTGCTGAAGGACGGCGCAGTGGCGGAGCAGGGCTCGCCCGCAGAGCTGCTGCAATCGGGCGGCATCTTCGCCCGCATGGTGAAGTGCCAGACCGAGAGCCAGAACTGGACGCTGGCGAAGGTATAAATCCATTGGTAAAATAGGGCAAGCGTTCACATTCTGTGGATGTGAGTTCTTGCCCTATCGTTATTTTCAGTGCCGGGACAATCGGAGTGATTCCGATCCGTCTCCTTTCGTTCATTTTGTTTATCACACCACAATACTTGAGATAAAAAGAAGAAATCCGAACCCATCCCCAATCGGGATGACGTTCGGATTTCTTGGGTTTGGTGGAGCATAGCGGATTCGAACCGCTGACCTCTACAATGCGAATGTAGCGCGCTACCAACTGTGCTAATGCCCCGTGTCGTATTCACTTGTTCGCTCGGAACGTTAGATAGTATATCACGGCTCTTTGGAAAATGCAACCCCTTTTTCAATTTTTTTCGGTTTTTTGCCTTTTTTCGAAAAAAAGCCGTCGATCCGGCTCGCATGCCGAAAAACATCGGCCATGCGGGGCGGAATCGAGCGGCTTTTAGGTTCAGCGTTTCAGTTTCAGGTGCCTCGGCAATCCCTTTTGATACTCCGGCTTGACCTCCTCGGCGATCAGCGGGCGGGCGTAGGCGAAGAAGGGCTCGCGCAGACGATAGTGTTCCGCGTCGATCCAGTCCAGCGGAATCTTCTTTTCCAGATTGGCGATGTCGTGAATGTCGTGCAGCTCAAAGCCGCAGGCATATGGCGCGTCGCTCACGCGCTTGAGCGCGGCCATCATGCCGGTCTTGCCTGAGAACGCGGCGTCCACCGCGAAGGCACCGACGCCAAACGCTTCGGAAACGTCCGTTTCGCTGGCGACGTGCGCGGCGCAGCGCTGGAGGGTGGAGAGCTCGACGGCGCGGGTCTTGCTGTGCAGCTTGGCGGCGACAAGGCTGGCGAGGTAATGCGCGGTGCCGCTCAGATAGGTGTGGCCGAACGCATCCACGTTGACGAGGTTATGCGCCAGCTCGCAGACGTAGCGCCCGTCCGCGATGCGCACGCCCTCGGAGACCGCGACGACCAGCGACGGCGTCTGCTGCTGAATGGCGTCCACGCGGGCGATGAAATGATCCGGGTCGAACGGGATTTCCGGCAGGCAGATCATCGCCGCACCCTCGCAATCCTCGTCCTCCGCGAGCGCGGCGGCAGCGGTCAGCCAGCCCGCGTTGCGCCCCATGATTTCCACGATGGTTACGGATTTGAGGTCGTAAATCGTGGAATCGCGCACCAGTTCCTTGATCGTCGTGCCGATGTATTTGGCGGCCGAGCCGTAGCCCGGCGTATGGTCGGTGTGGGTCAGATCGTTGTCGATCGTCTTGGGAACGCCGATAAAGCGGATGTCGCTGCCGACCTTGGCGGCGTAGTCGCTCAGTTTGAGGATGGTGTCCATGCTGTCGTTGCCGCCGATATAGAAGAAGTAGCCGATATCATAGCGACGCAGCACGTCGAAGATTTCCTGATAGACGGCCTCCATCTGGTCGCTTTCCGGCAGTTTGTAGCGGCAGCTTCCCAGATAAGAAGCGGGGGTGTGGCGCAGCAGGGTGAGCTGCCCCGGCGCGCTGAGCACGTCCGTCAGGTTGACCACGTCGTCCTTGAGCAGCCCCTGAACGCCGTGACGCATGCCGTAAACATGCCGTACGCCGTGCTTGCGGCAGGCGCTGAAAACGCCCGCAAGACTGGAATTGATGACACAGGTGGGGCCGCCGCTCTGGCCGACAATCGCGTTGATGCCCATGCTTGTAATCGCTCGCTTTCCATTTTTTTCCGTGTTATGGCGCGGCCGTCCCGCCGCCAAGCCATCCTATCTATTATACCATCGGGATAAAGCCGAAACAAGGGACAAACTTTATTTTGCGGGAAATTTGTGGTATCATGGGAGGCAGAGCGAAAAAACGGAGGAAAAGCATGAGAAAACTGATTTGGATGCTGGCGGCGCTGCTGGTGCTTGCGCCCGCGGCCTTTGCGCAGACGGCGCAGGAGATGACCGACCGATGCGCTTTTTCCAGCGTGGGCAAAAAGACGCTCGGCCGCATGACGGACGGGGATTATCGGACGTACTGGGCGTCGTCCTCGAATGGCTCGGCCTATGTGGAGATTGAGGCGGAGGACGCCATCGGCGGCGTGTATGTGCAGTTTTACGACGACGCGGCGGCGCTCGATGTGCAGATGCGGGATGCGTCCGGCGCATGGCAGACCGTCGCGCAGACGGACGGCGCGTTTTTGGCGGCGTATGCGGCGGTGGACGCGGACGCAAAAACCGTGCGGATTCGCCCGAAGGACGGAAAAGGGCGGCTGTTTATCGCGGAGCTGCGCGTTCTCGGCGAGGGGGACGCGCCGGGCTGGGTGCAGCAATGGCAGGCGCCGCTTGAAAAGGCGGATCTGCTGGCGCTGGCGGCGCATCCGGACGACGAAATCCTGTTTCTGGGCGGCACGATTCCCTATTACGCGGGGGAAATGGGCAAGGCGGTGCAGGTGGCCTACCTCGTGCCGACGATGCCGTATCGGCGGTTGGAACTGCTCGACGGGCTTTGGCTCTGCGGGGTGAGGCATTACCCGATCATCGGCCATTTCCCGGATCAGTTTCAGCTGACGCTCAAGGGGATGTACGCGCAGAAGGGATGGAGCCGGGAGAGCGTCTATCGCTTTGTGACGGAGGTTTACCGCGCTTGCAGGCCGGACGTCGTGGTCACGCAGGATGTGAACGGCGAATACGGACACGGTGCGCACCGGGCGGCGGCGGACGCGGCGCAGGCGGCTATCGCGCTCGCGGCGGACGCGAGCTATCAGAAAAAGATGGCGCACAGCGAGCCGTGGCAGATCAAGAAGCTCTACATCCACCTCTACGAGCAGAATCCGGTGAAGATGGATTGGCGGAAGCCGCTGGCGGCGTTTGAAGGCCGGACGGCGTTCGACGTGGCCTGCCGCGCGTTTGCGTGCCACGTCTCCCAGCAGAAGACGGATTATCATGTGGAGGATTTTGGCCCGTATGACAATTCCCGATTCGGTCTGGCGTTTTCGGCGATCGGCGAGGACACGCGGAAGGACGACTTCTTTGAACATGTGGAGTGATACTAATTCTTGTTAAAATGGCTTAATCCGCGCACCATCTTTTTCGCTCTGACTTTGCCTCGTTCCGTTCAACGTACCTCCAGTACGCCTCACTTCACTTGGCTTCGTCAGAACAAAAAATCTGATGCGCTCTGTTAAGCATTTTAACTGCGAATTAGTATGAGTGAAAATCCGCTGAAAGAGACGAAAAAAACGGGGCTGTTTGCGCAGCTCCGTTTGATGATGATGGCCGGTTATTCGCCGAGCCAGCGGTGCATGATTTGACATTCTTCCCTGGCCATGCCGGGGAAAACGCCCTCGCGCAGGGCGCAGAGCGCGTCGTTGTGCGCCCGCAGGCGGGGGAGCAGGCGCGGCCAATCCATCACGCCCTGACCGAGCGGGCGGTTTTCCCACTTGCCCTCGCGGCCAAACACGCCGTCCTTGACATGCAGAGCGCAGATGCGCTCGCCAAAGCAGGAAAGCGCGCGTTCCAAAATCTCCATCTGCGCCTCCGGCGCGGTGCTTTCGGGGGTGACGAGGTTCGCCGTATCGAGGATGACGCGCAGATTCGGGCTGTTCACGTCCGCAATCAGGCGGCGGGTCAGCTCCGGCGTATGGAGCGTGTGCAGCGCGACCGGCTCAATGCCCACCAGCGCGTTGACCTGCTCCGCGTGGGCGCAGACCTCGCGGGTGAAATCCAGCAGGCGGGCGTAAGCCGCCTCGCGTTCGGATTCCGGGAAGGTGAAATGGGTCGTTTCCGTGCCGACGCAGCCTGCGCCGAGCGTGACGCTCGCGGACAGGGCGCGCTTGAAACGCGCCTTCGCTTCGGCCAGCGCGTCGGGGTCGCGGTCGCTTGCGCTGACGTAGCAGCCCATGACGGGCAGGGCAAGCCCGGCGAACGCCTCGCGGATGTCGCAGAGCGCCTCGCGGGTCATGTATTGCTCGGCGGGGGCGGGAAACGCCTTGGTAAAGGCCAACTGCGTGGCTTCAAACCCGGTTTCGCGGATGGCCGCGGCGAGCGCCCGGGGTTCCATGCGGCCGAAATCGTGGCCGCGCATGCCGATAATCATGGGGGATTCCTCCTGCTTGACGTGATACGATCAGTATACGCCCGACGCTGGAAAAAAGAAAGGGGAAACGTGCGCTTGCCCTTCCGCCTTTTATGCCGTATAATAATGAAAACGATCGCTGACGCGCCGGTTTGAAGCGGGAAATGCCGTTTTCTCCGCGCGCCGGCGGGGCTTACCGTTTTATAAAAAACATGCAGGAGGAAAAGAAAATGGAACTCAGCCAGATGCTCGCGATGGTGGATCATACGCTGCTCAAGCCCGAATCGACGTGGGCGCAGATCAAGGCCATCTGCGACGACGCGATGAAATATCACACGGCGACGGTGTGCATCCCGGCTTGCTATGTCGCGCGCTGCAAGGCGTATATGCAGGATAAAGCGGACAAGGTGGGCGTGTGCACGGTGATCGGTTTCCCGACCGGCTATTCCACGACGGAGACGAAGGTGTTTGAGGCCGCTGACGCGGTGAAGAACGGCGCGGACGAGGTGGACATGGTCATCAACATCGGCATGCTCAAGGACGGCCGCGACGATGAGGTGCTCGCCGAAATCAACGCGATCAAGGCGGCCTGCGCGGGGCATACGCTCAAGGTGATTATCGAGACCTGCCTGCTCAGCGAGGATGAGAAGATCCGCATGTGCGATATCGTCTCCAAATCCGACGCGGATTTTATCAAGACCTCGACCGGCTTTTCGACCGCCGGCGCGACGTTTGACGACGTGGCGCTGATGAAGGCGCACATGAAGCCGGGCAAGGGCATCAAGGCGGCGGGCGGCATCGCCTCGCTGGACGACGCATACCGCTTCATCGAGCTGGGCGCGACGCGGCTGGGCACAAGCCGCATCGTCAAGCTGGTGAAAAACGAAGAAGCGACGGGCTATTGACAGCGTATCGCAGGGGCGCGCGCGGCTCAGCCCAATTTTGACGGATAGGAAACTGCGCAAAATCGCCCGCGTGAGCCGGAATTTGATGTTTTGCGGACTTCGGCGGAGGGAAAGGCAGGCTCAGCCCGCTTTTTGCGGAATTTGACGGAAAATTGCGTCAAAATGATTGACACCAGCAGGAAAAACTGATATCATAGGAAGGCAAGCCGCTCGGGGCTGGTCTGCAAACGCCGAAAGGCTACCTAAACCCGGCGAGTATTTATGAGGAGGTGTCACCATAATGTACGCGATTATTGCGACTGGTGGCAAACAGTACCGCGTCAGTGAGGGCGACGTGATCTACATCGAGAAAATCGATGCTCAGGTTGACTCCACGGTTTCTTTTGACGTTCTGCTCATGGGCAATGACGGCGACGTGAAGATCGGCACGCCGGTTGTCGAGGGCGTCAAGGTCGAGGGCAAGGTCGTCGGCCAGATCCGCGGCGAGAAGATCGTCGTCTACAAGTACAAGTCCAAGAAGAACTATCGCCGTAAGCAGGGCCATCGCCAGCCGTATACCAAGGTGGAAATCACCAAGATCGGCTAAGAGATGACCACCATCACGGTCTATACTTCTGCCGACGGCGCGGTGCGCGGCTTTCTGGCCAGCGGCCACGCGGGCGGCAAGAAGATAAGGGGCTACGATCTGGTCTGCTGCGCGGTTTCCGCGCTGACGCAGACCGGCGTGAACGCGCTGGAAGCCGTCGCGAAGGTGACACCCGTTGTCGCCGTGCGGGACGGATATCTCCGGTGCGAGCTGCCGCAGGCGATTGACGCCGGGCAGATGGAAAAAGCGCAGATCGTGCTCCAAACGGTCATGACGGGACTGACAGACATTCAAAAAATTTATCCGAATCTCATTCGGATACAGCAAGAAGAATGGAGGCAAGCAGATGCTTACGATGAATCTTCAGCTCTTCGCTCATAAGAAGGGCACCGGTTCTTCCCACAACGGCCGCGACAGCGAGTCTAAGCGCCTCGGCGCGAAGCGTGCGGACGGCCAGTTCGTCCTGGCGGGCAACATCCTGTACCGTCAGCGCGGCACCCACATTCATCCCGGCACCAACTGCGGCATCGGCGGCGACGATACCCTGTTCGCTCTGGTGGACGGCGTCGTCCGTTTCGAGCGCATGGGCAAGAAGAAGACCCGCTGCAGCGTGTACCCGGTTGCGCAGTAATTTTTCTACGCAGATTCAGAACGTCTCTTGAAAAAGGGGCGTTCTTTTTTGATAACTCCTTCAGTCACGGCTGCGCCGTGCCAGACCTTCGGCGTTCCGCTTGCCTGCCTCCCGCACCGCGGGCGGCAAGCTCCACGCCCTCGAAGAGGGAGCCTTTTTTTACAGCAATGAGGGGTAGGCTCATATAGGCGGAAACAAGCAGATGGGCTGCCGAAGGCTGGCATAACGAAGTCGTGGCGGGAGGTGTTTTCGAAAAAGGTATAAAAAAGAACAGAAAAAGCCGCAAAAGTCAGGCGCTTTTTTACCTGTTTTTGCGCGTGGGTCAGTGATATAATAGTGCATCGGAACAAAGGAAAAAGTGAGGTAATCGTTATGGAAACGCTGCTCAGCATTGCGATCGCGCTCTGCGCCGGTCTGCTGGTTTCCCGCTTCGTCAAGCCGCTCAAGCTGCCGGCTGTGACGGGCTACCTGATTGCGGGTATTTTGATCGGCCCGTACTGCCTGGGCAAGCTCGGCGTACAGGGTCTGGGCTTCCCGACGAACGGCGACGTGAAAGCGCTGAGCCTGTTTAACGACGTGGCGCTCGGCTTCATCGCCTTTGCCATCGGCAACGAGTTCCGCCTGTCCCAGCTTCGCCACACCGGCAAGCAGGCGACGGTGATCGGCATTTTTCAGGCGCTGACGGCGACGCTGATGGTCGATCTGGTGCTCATCGGGCTGCATATCTTCGTGCTCGGCGATTCGATGTCCCTGGCGGACGCGATTGTGCTGGGCGCGATTGCGACGGCGACCGCCCCGGCGGCGACGCTGATGGTCGTTCGTCAGTACAAGGCGAAGGGCGAATTGACCGACCTGCTGCTGCCGATTGTCGCGCTGGATGACGCGGTGGGTCTGATCGTGTTCGCGATCAGCTTCGGCGTGGCCAAGGCGATCAACTACGGCCATTACGACATGACGAGCATCCTCGTTGAGCCGCTGCTGGAAATCGTGCTCTCCATCCTGCTGGGCTTTGTGATGGGCAGCATCTTCTCCGCCGCGGAGAAATATTTCAAATCCAACAGCAAGCGGCTGTCGCTCTCCATCACGTTCGTCATCCTGACGGTGGCGCTTTCGATGATGGAGTTTGAGGTCGGCGGCGTGAAGATCGGCTTCTCCAGCCTGCTGGTGTGCATGATGCTGGGCACGGTGTTCTGCAACGTGTGCGATTTCTCGGCGGAGATCATGGATAAGACCGACCGCTGGACGGCGCCGCTGTATATCCTGTTCTTCGTGCTCAGCGGCGCGGAGCTGGAATTGAACGTGTTCAGCAGCACCTCCGTGGTGCTGATCGGCGCGGCGTATATCCTCGCGCGTGCGTTCGGCAAGTGGGCGGGTGCGAGCATCAGCGCGAAGTTTATGAAGTGCCCGCCGAAGGTGCAGAAGTGGCTGGGCATCACGCTGCTGCCGCAGGCCGGCGTGGCGCTGGGCATGTCCGTCACGGTGGCGCAGACGCTGGGCGCGGACGGCGCGATGGTGCGCAATATCGTTCTGTTCGGCGTGCTGATCTACGAGCTGGTCGGCCCGGCGCTGACGAGAATCGCGCTGACCGAGGCCGGAGATATCCAGCCGAAGGCCGAGGCGGTCGTTTCGGCGGACGACTGAGCGCGTCCCCGAATCCCCTGAAAAGAGACAGAAAAAACGGGCTGCAGATGCGCAGCCCGTTTTTGCTATAGCAATCATTGAGCAAAATCAAGAAATTCAGCTATTCTTTCATTTGCGGAAAGGGCTATTCTCCCC
>ERZ773235.256-NODE-256-length-76553-cov-4.129951_pt1 | contig 76553 bp, 64 predicted proteins | sample MGYA00580522_ERZ773235 | MGnify/ENA primary metagenome ERZ773235 (study PRJEB29015, sample SAMEA2737797) | human gut metagenome | biome: human gut; feature: human-associated habitat; material: faeces | place: China | collected 2012 ...
TGGAGCATATCTTTCTTCACCATATTCATATAATATTTTTTTCAACTGAGTTTCACTATATGTATTCACTACTATATAAGCATCTAAAACTTGATTTTGATTCATCCTCATATCAAGTGGTCCATCTAACCGATAACTAAACCCTCTTTCAGGTAAATCTATTTGAAAACTTGATACGCCCAAATCATACAAAATCACATCTACTTTCGAAATGCCTCTTTGATTTAAAGCATCCTTCATATCAGAAAAATTACGATTTATAATAGTAAAATTATCCCCTATCAAACTAAGTTTCTCTTTTGCAATCTTTATAGCATATGCATCTTGATCAAAACCAAAAAGATGTCCATTTGAAATTCTAGATAATATAAGACTAGAATGACCTCCACCACCTAAAGTACAATCAACATATAGACCATCTTTTTTTAAATTTAAGGCATCAATAGCCTCATTCAATAATACCGATATATGTTTAGTTTCCATTTTTACCTCTAGTTCTATTAAAAGAAAAACGCATCCTGCGATGCGTCTTCAAGTTGTGCACTAATATTTTTATTAGTTTTCTTTGTCGTTTTTTTCTTCTTTAACCTTAATCTCTTTCACTTGCTTTCCATTATAATGGCCACAAACTGGACAAACTCGATGTGATAATTTTAATTCACCACAATTTGGACATACTACCATTCCTGGTACTTCTAATTTATAATGTGTGCGACGTTTAAGTTTACGAGTTTTAGAAACACGACGTTGTTGAGCAATAGCTCCCATGAGAACACCTCTTTCTAATTCTATTCCTCTTTTTTTCCATTAGAATAAAAAAGGATTTCTTCGTCTTCATCGAGTTGAATTGTATCATCTAATATAATTCCACGTTGTTTTAAAATTTCATAAGCATTGGGTAAGGTCACATTAATCGGCTTCTCGATTAGAATATTACTCCAAACAATTTCTGACAAATCAATCGTATTTTTTTCAATTAGAAAATAATCATCTCGATCATAAATACTATAAATTTCATCATAATCTTTTTCCATATGATATCTAACTGGGTCTAGTGTCAAAGCACATTGTAAAGTAAGTGGAACATCCATATGATATTGCAAACGATAGGTTTCATCATCTATTTTATCAATTTTTCCATCTACCTTTACCAAATCAATATCTAAAATATCACTTACATGTTTAATCGCATCTTTATAATCAATTGTTTCACTAAAAGAAAAAGGAAATTTTTGAATTTTTTTCAGTTGTGGAATTGACCATTTCATAAAATCACCTAACTCGACTTATTTATTATACTATATTTTATTTATTTAGTCAAATTATATAATAATTTTTTCACCATTTACGGGCATTTGACATATACTAAAATAGGTAAGGTGATAAAATGAAAAAATGGTTTAATACATATCTTCTTAGAATGAAAAGAGGTTATTCTAAACTTTGTAATTATTTTTGTTGTATTTTCTTTTGGCAACTCTTCATTACAATATTTTGGTTTTCATTTGCTAATTTAGTATTGGTTATTATAGCTTGTTTGGTCTGGTTTACTAGTCTCTTCTTGATAATCTGAAAAATTATGAAAATATCTTTGAATGACATTCGCTGTTGAAACAAACAGATTAGCATTAACATATTCTTCTGTTGAAACATTCATTCTTTTGATATAGATTACAAGAACTAAATATCTAAAATAATCATAATAAAAAAGTTGATTTTCATTATAATACTCATTTAAAATCAGACTCTTATAATCAATATCTAAGTGTTCGTTTAACACATAAAATTTAGCCATATCGAGCGAACTTATTCCTATTTTGCTATGATCTAGACTTGTTAAATAGTTGACCCCTCTTACATTTAATAAATGATCAATGGAAGGATTATTATGAACAAAACTATATTCAACACTTTCTTTAGCTTTTACACTGCTAATAATCCTTTTTTGTAATTTGATCAACTCACGCTTTGCATCTAATATATAATGATAGTTTTCAAGTATTGGCATAGAAAACATATCAAGTGGTTTACTTTCCACTTTTCTTACCAGTAATTCTAACATCCTAAATTTGTAATCCAACTGACTTGACAGTTCATCAAATTTAACTCGTGCCTTAGAAGGATCCAAATTTTTTCTAATCGTAGTCTGATGATGAAGAATGTTTAATTCATTAAATAAATTTGCGGCTTTAATGTCATCACGCACAGGAATATTAGACAGATAGTCATTAATATAAAAAGAAAGGTTATTTGTTTTAGTAATAAACCTTTTTTCTTTATTTAAAATGGGATAAAGCACATTAGAAATTCCTTTACTTTCAAGATATTGGTATTTGTTTAAAGTACTATCGGTTGTTTCTTTTAAAAAATACTGCTGTCCATTTTCAGTAGAAAGCTTATAAGTTTTATGCGTGATGGGTATATAATCAACTAATGATATCTCATAGTATTTAACAAGATCAGGAATAAATTTTCTAGCTCCCACACCATATTCACTATTTATCATTTATTATCACTCGATGATATTTATTAAAATCAAATTTTTGATTTTTCTTAAATACTGTATCTAATGACATATTATTTTCGTTACATACCCTTTCTAGTTCAGCATCATTTTTATAATAATATACTTTCATCAAAGTAGTTGTATCCTTTAATCCTCTTATCACTATTTCTTCCGTGGGTAAATTATCATCTTTAAAGCTTAATGTTGATTTTAATAAATTATCAATTCTTTCTGTTTCTTCTTTTTTTAATGTTTCAAACTCGTCATCCTCTAGTGGAGTAGCCATCACTTCTGCCATTTGTTCATCTAGATTTTCTTCACTGTCGCCTTCTTCTCTAAATAAAGTGTCTGTTTCACTATGTTCTTCTTCTATAATATCTGGTTTTTGAGATGATTGATCTATATCGCTTTGCTTTTCCAAACTATTTGCCATTACCATTTCTTCATTTCTAGAAGTAACAACAGGTACTTCTTCAAAGATATAATATTTAACTAAAATATCAAAACTAACATCTACTCCTCGTCCTTCAACACCAATATATTCAAAATCAATGCAATTGATATCCTCTACTTCAAAATCTTGATCGTTTATTACAATAGAAAAAGGTATTTTCTCTAAAAAATATTCTTCGCTAACATTATCTCTTCTTAAATATTTTCCCTTAATATGTAAAACACCTTCTAAAGTATCATTTTTTACATTATACTCATCAATTTCAGCACTAATATTTAATACTTTAAAAAAATCTTTTAATTTTATAAAAGAATTATAGTTCATTTTTAAATCCATGAAAAAACCTCCATATAATCATTGGTATTATATTATATGAAGGTTTAATTATTTTATTCAATTTTGGAAATTTTACTTTCAATATACTTATGTACAAGCTCAATGCCTACTCGCTTCTCTGATGATACGCAAAATATGAAGTCATTTATTCCTAGATTTAAAGTTTTTTTTATGCATGATAAATTTTTTTGTAATTCATTTTTACTAATTTTATCAATTTTTGTCGCAATGATTACAATTTCTTTTTCCAAATGTTTTAAGAAATTATACATCAAAATATCATCTTCTGAAGGTTTATGTCGAGAATCAAGAATTAAAAAACAAGAAATTAAATTTTTAGAAAAATTCAAATAGTTTTCGATCATCTTTCCATAGGCAAGACGATCATATTTTACCCTTTCTGCATACCCATACCCTGGAACATCGACAAATAAAATTTCATCATTCACATTATAAAAATTGAGCGTAATTGTTTTACCAGGTTTACTAGATGTATAAGCAAGATTTTTACGATTTGTAATTGCATTAAGTAAACTACTTTTTCCCACATTAGATCTACCGATAAAAACAAATTCGGGATAATTGAATTGAGGAAAATGTTCAAATTTAGTACCACTTATTACATATTCAGCTTTTTTTATAATCATTTCTACCTCCTAAAATAAAAGACATGCAATCATGTCTTTTATTTGATGTAAATACATATGTAAGCCATATTCTGTATTCTAAAAGAATGGTAATCATTTATCTCAAAGTATATCACTTTGCAAGAATTGTGAGTTGAATTTCTCCAATTCTCGTGCCCCTACCAAAATTTGGGTTGCTAGCTTGTGGGGTTTACCCGTTCCACTTCTTCGTTTCCAAAGAAAATCGTCACTGTGGCACCTTAAGAACTACACCATAGATATATCCGTAGGTTTCATTCGCCGTAATAGACATCAACTATCCCCTAACTTATGTATTCGTTAGGCACAAACACTACAAACATCTCAGTTTGTGCTAGTATGGACTTTCCTAACTAAAATATTTTTAGCTCGATTACCCTATGTATTTATTAAAATCTTTCTTTCAATCCATCTAAAATAATATAAGCAATGGCAATGACACCACAACCAATATGAGCACCAACAGTTGGAGTTACGGTGGTCAAATCAAAGCGTACACCATTTTTATACAAAGGCTTGATTTCTTCTAGAAGTACTTTAGCATCATTTTCACAATCAGAATGTAAAACCATATAAATTACTTCTTTTGCCTCCTTAGTATCATTTAAAACTAGTTCTTTAATTCTATCAATTGCCCTATTTCTAGTCCTAATTTTTTCAAATACATCAATAGTACCATTTTTTGCCAATTGTAAAATCGGTTTAATTTTAGCAAGTCCACCAATAAATCCAGAAACTGCATTTAAACGACCATTTTTAACTAAATATTTTAAATCATCGACGATAAGGTATGCAACTGTTTGATCGGCAAATTTTTGGCACTCGTCCATAATTTCTTCAACAGTATATCCTCTTTCAGCTAAAATTTCCGCATAATGAGCACAATATCCTTCCATTAAACATGCACTATGACAATTAAAAACATGTAACTTTACACCCTCTACCATATTATCAAAAGCATTTAATAAATTTTCGCCATAGGCAGAAAGACCAAAAGAAATAGGAAAGTGTATAACGTCTGTACAGCCTTCTGCTTTTAATTCTTCAACTCTTTTTGATATTTCACCCAAACTTGGTGCACTAGTAGATGGTACAATATCTGTTTCTTTCAAACGTCGATAAAATTCCTCAGCTTTAATATCAATACCATCAATTAATTCTTCGTCTTTGAAATGAATTGTAGTTCTTGTTATTTTAATATGATGTTCAAATGGAGCATATTCCAATCCTGAACTACAATCAGAAGTAATGCCTATTTTCATTTATTCTCCTTTTTGCTCAACTTCGTGAAGAGCTTGTGTTTTTTCTTCATTTTCTGTTTTTTGTGTCTGTTTTAATAATACTTTTCTAGATAAAACAAGTTTCCCTTTATCATCTATTTTTAATAATTTTACAACAATTTCATCATCTACATGAACAACATCTTCCACTTTAGCAACACGTTTAGTATCAAGTTCTGAAATATGAACAAGTCCTTCACAACCTGGCCATAATTCAACAAAAGCACCAAAATCAACAATCTTAACTACTCTAACAGGATAAATCTCACCTACAACTGGTTCTCTTGTTAAATTCTCAATAATTTTAATTGCTTCATCAATCCATTTTGTTTCAGCATGCATTACAAATACGCGCCCATCTTGTTCAATATCAATTTTAACATCATTACATTTATCAATAATTTCTTGAATAATTTTACCACCACTACCAATGACATCTCTAATGCGTTCAGGATTTATTCTAATCATTCTCACTTTTGGAGCATATTGACTAAGTTTAGGTCTTACCTCAGAAATAGTAGTTAACATATGATCTAAAATTTGCATTCTACCTACTTTTGCTTGAGCAAGAGCTTCTTTCAAAATTTCTGGTGTAATTCCTTTAATCTTAATATCCATTTGTAAGGCAGTTATACCCGTTTTTGTTCCAGCAACTTTAAAATCCATATCACCATAATGATCTTCTAGACCTTGAATATCTGTCAAAATTGTATATTTACTGCACTCATCATCTTGACTAATTAATCCCATCGCAATTCCGGCAACAGGAGCTTGAATAGGAACCCCAGCAGCCATTAATGCCATTGTACCTGCACAAATCGAAGCTTGTGATGAAGAACCATTTGATTCTAAAATTTCACTAACAATTCTAATTGTATACGGAAATTCATCCTCTGAGGGAATGACTTGCAATAATGCTCTTTCACCAAGAGCACCATGACCAATCTCACGACGACCAGGACTTCCATATCTTCCGGTTGAGCCTACAGCAAATTGAGGGAAATTATAATGAAGCATAAAACGCTTGCTATCTTCGACTCCTAATCCATCTATGATTTGAAATTCAGTTAGTGATCCTAAAGTAACCACCGATAAACTTTGCGTTTGCCCTCTTGTAAATAAGGCAGAACCATGCGTTCTTTCAAAAATATCAATTCTTGATGACAAAGGTCTAATTTCGTTAACTGCTCTACCATCAGGACGTATTTTATCATTAGTAATTAATCTTCTTACCTCTTCAGCTAAAATATGTTCTAATATCAAATCAACATATTTTTTATTTTGTTCTATTTCATCTAACGTGAATTGAGGATTTTCTTCAAAAAGTTTAGAAAAATGTTCACGTGTTTTAGAATTTATCTCCTCAATAGCAGCAGCACGTGCAAGTTTTTCATGAATAGAAATAGCAGGCAATAACTCTGGTTCTGCAAAATTTCTCACATCCCTTTCTAACTCTTCAGGTATTTTAAATAAATCCGGAATCATCTTTTCTTTGCCACATTTTTCAATTATTTCTTCTTGGAATTGACATAATCGTTTAATTTCTTCATGTGCAAAAAGCAACGCTTCTAACATATCTTCCTCAGTTACTTGCTTAGCACCTGCCTCAACCATGTTGATAGCCTTTTTCGTGCCTGCAACAGTTAAATTAATATCAGATTTTTCTAATTCTTCAACCGTAGGATTAATAATTAATCTACCATTTATACGCCCAACAACTACACCAGCAATTGGTCCTTCAAACGGAATATCAGAAATAGAAAGAGCTATACTCGAACCTAGCATTGCTGCCATCGCTGAAGAACAATCTGGATTAGCACTCATTACCATATTAATTACTTGTACTTCATTGCGATACCCTTCAGCAAAAAGTGGTCGAATTGGTCGATCAATTAACCTAGAAACAAGGGTTTCATGTTCTGTAGGTCTACCTTCTCTTTTTAAAAAACCTCCTGGAATTTTTCCTGCCGCATATAACTTTTCTTGATATAAAACTGTTAGCGGAAAAAAATCAGTAGCCATGGCTTGATTACTCCCCACAGCAGCACTCAGCACTGCTGTATCCTCATATCGAACAAGACAAGCTCCATTGGCTTGTTTTGCAAGTTCACCGATTTCCACCAAAATTTTACGATTCCGATGATTGTATTCAAATACTTGTTTTTCCATTTTTTTCACTTTAGTTTGCCGTATTACAAACTATCCTTTCCTTGATTTCGTACATTTTATATTATAACTTAAAAAAATTTAAGATTAATAATCATAAATAGTAGCAAAGGGCATAAATCATTATGCCCTTTAGTGCTATTTTCTCAAACCTAATTTGGCAATTAATTCACGATAGCGTTGCACATCCTTATCCTTTAAATAAGCTAAAAGATTACGACGATGTCCAACTTTTTTTAACAAACCACGACGATTGTGAAAATCATGTGTATGAACTTTTAAATGCTCATTCAACTTATTGATTTCTGCTGTTAAAATCGCAATTTGAACTTCAGGTGAACCTGTATCACCCTCTGAACGTGCAAATTGGGCAATGATAGCTGCCTTTTCTTCTTTAGAAACACAAGCCATAAATTTCCTCCTTTTATCATTTCTATTAAATAGATTTAAAATATGCCATATGCTGAAGAATTCGTCGGAAGATTCGAAAAACTTTGCATAGGTCACATATATTTTATCACAATTTCAGAAAAATATCAAGTAAAATCTTTCTTTTTTATTTTTAAAAAAGATTTAACTGCACACAAATCATTTTAGCATACTCCGTATCCTTCAAAATTTGTTTTAAAAAGGCTTCTTTACTGGAAAATTTTATTTCATCCCGAATAAAATCTATCAATTCTACATCTATTATTTTATCATAAATATCTTGATTAAAATCAAAAATATGTGTTTCAAAAACCATATTGTCAACTTTATTGAAACTTGGATTAGTACCAAGATTGGCAATACCTAAATATTTTTTATCATCAATACTAACTCTAACAACATATACTCCAGGATGAAGTTTTGCAAATGAAGAATTGATAGAAAAATTAGCCGTTGGAAAATTGATTGTTCGGCCAACTTGGTTTCCATGAACGACTTTTCCTGTTATTTTATAAAAACGTCCCATTAAGTCTTTTACCTCTCTCACTCGACCATTTTGCAATAAAGTTTTTATAAATGAAGTACCAATTTTTTGATTTTCATGTTTCATTTCATCAACAATATGGCATTTAATCCTACCCTTTGATAATTCTTCTATCATATGCGCTTTACCCAACCCTTTTTGTCCAAACGAAAAATCAAAACCTACAACTACTTCCTTAACACCATTGGCAATTAAAATATCCTCAACAAATGAAATAGGCAACATTTGAGCAACTTCCTTATTAAACTCAATTACAATCATATAATCGATCCCAATTTGTCTTAAAAGTTTAACTTTTTCATCAAAGGGAGTAACATACGTATTCGTCTTATCTTTATTTAAAATAAAATCAGGATGAGGATCAAACGTAAAAATAGCACTTTTGAGATTTCTTTTTTGGGATAGTTCTATTGTTTTTTTAAGGAGTAATAAATGTGCCAAATGTAATCCATCAAACTGTCCAATAGTAGCAACAATAGGATGATTTATGTTCAGATATTCTCCTTTTTTTAATCTAATCAATTCCATACACGAACCGCCTTATAATAGTTTAAATCATTTGTTAATTCATAAATTGCAATTAATTTGTTTTTTTCTCTGATTGCAATTCTTTTAGGTTTATCAATAGAATTTTTTAAAACCATCTTAATAGGCATTTTCATCCCAAACCTAGCTTTTTTCAGTACTTCCTCAGAAGAAAAAAAAGGTAAGTTAGATAAAGCCTCTACCATCGTTATTAATCGATAATTTCCTTCTCTTATATCTTTAAGCATATATGCGTCTTTGATATCGAAATTTCCTAATTTTATTCTACATAATTCAGCCATTGAGGAAGGAATATTCATCTTTTCTCCTATATCCGCACAAAGACTTCTAACATAAGTTCCTTTTGATACCTCTAAATAAAGATCAAAAAAACAGCAATCATTTTCATATATAAGTTCAGAAATTCTTTTAATATGATATACTTCAATCTCTCTTGGTAAAATTTCTATTTTTTCATTATTTCTGGCATATTCATATAACTTCTTTCCATTCACTTTAATAGAAGAATAAATTGGTGGAACTTGTAATTGTTTGCCTATAAAGTCTTGAAGAATAGTATCTAATTCTTCTACATCGATTTTTTCAACCTTAGCACTATCTATAATATTTCCATCTAAATCATAAGTATCTGTTTTTTTCCCCAAACAAACTCTTGCAATATAAGTTTTATCGTGTTCTACTAAAAATTGCACTAATTTAGTCGCATCATTTATACAAATCGCTAAAACACCTGTCGCATTAGGATCAAGCGTTCCAAGATGGCCAACTTTTTTAGTTTGAAAAATTTTTCTTATCTGATTTACAACATCATGGCTTGTCATGCCTTTTTCTTTATTTACAATGATAATTCCATTCATATTTTACCTCGATTATTAATTATATCATATTGAGTACAAATATACATAAAAAAAGCCCATATAAGGACTTTTTTATGTATATATCTTTTTTATGTATATATTGATTTTATTCTTATTAATTTGAATCTAATTCTAATTTTTTTGTGATAAGATATCTTGTAATAAAATATAGACCTACAATAAAACCAATCATACCTATGAGTTGATTAAAACTGAAGTACATAATTGTTGTAGTTTCTGTAGCAATAGGAGCCATTATACCAATAACAGGTGTCAAATAACCTGTTTGATAACAAAAGACATGTTTAAAATTAACAGTATCATATCCAAGACCTACTGAAAAAAAAGAGAGCATTGAAATCAAAAAATTACCAATGTTTAATACAATTCCGTAAACAAAAAGAGTAATAATTGTTCGAGCTTTTCTAACATTAACACTGCTAAGAAAAGCAAGGGTAAAGAAAAGGGTAATCAATAAAGAAAGTACATATAAAATAACTTTAATTATTGAAGTCACCAAAATTAGTGGTTGTTGAAAAGCAAATTTAACCATTTCAATTAGACCGCTAAAGACATCAACATAACCTCTTGTAGCAAAAAAAACAATAATCAAAACGGAAATGAAAAAAGTAACCATCACTACAATAAACCAAATAAAATTAACCAAAATTTTAGAAATAATCAGTTTATCAATCGAAATTGGTGTTGTAAAAGTTAGATATCCTTCTCTTGTAAAAAACTTTTTATTAATCGAATTAATAATATAAACAATCCAAAGAATTCCGACTGCTGTAATAATTAGAATATAAAAAGTCATTGAACTCATAAAAAAGACTCTTCCTAAAAAAGAATTCAAATCAAATAGACAAGTTATTCCTAATAAAATTGACATTATGATAATTGCCGCACACATGATCAGAAATTCTTTATAAGAATTTTTAAAATCGTGTTTTAAAATTTTACCCATAACGATATATCTCCCTAAACAATTGATCTAAAGTTTTACCCGTTTTATTTTTAATATTTTCAACACTATCATAAAGTGCAAGTCTACCATTATTGATAAAAAAAGCATAATCAAAAATAGTTTCAGCTTCTAATATTAGATGAGTTGCCATTAAAATCGTACCATTTTTATTATAATTTTCTAAAATTAATTTAAAAATCAAATCTCGAGCAGCCGGATCTACTCCAGCAATCGGTTCATCAAAAATATAAAGTTCTGCATTTCTTGATAAGACTAATACTAAATGTACCTTTTCCTTCGTACCTTTGGATAAAGTTTTAATTTTTTGATTAAAATTGATTCCTAATTGTGAAATTAAATTTCTTGCTTTTTGCTCATCAAAATCTACAAAAAAATCAACAAAATATTCAATAGCATCATTTACAGTCCATGAATCAGATAAAAAATTACAATCAGGTAAATATGAAACTATTTTCTTAGTTTCAATGCCAGGTTTTTGACCATTAATCAATACCTCACCTTCATATTGCATTGAAAGATTCGTTAAAATCTTTATTAAAGTCGTTTTCCCACTACCATTTGGACCGAGCATACCAATTACTTTGCCCTTAGGTAATTTAATGGAAAAATTATCTAAAGCCGTTATTTGACTAAATCGTTTTGTTAAATTATTGATAACAACTATATCATCCATACTTTTTACCTCCTTGCGATAAATTATATCATATATATCTTAGTTTTACAAATAATAAAATAAAATTACTCAGATTAAACATACTTTTTATAAAATTTTGAACAAAAAAGCCTATTTTAATTGAATTTAAAATAGGCTTATTCTTACGCCCACCAATTAGGGAGTAACTCTTTCAATAAAATAGTCTTAACTTTAGGATAACTCATTAATATTTCAATCTGCGCAGCACTTTCATCTAATTGCATCATAAGTTCGCGACAACTTCCACAAGGAAAAAGAACTCTTCCATTTGTCGTAATAACTAATACTTTTTCAATTTTATTATCTTTATGAGTAATCATATTTGCTATCGCATTTCTTTCTGCACACATTCCCAAAGAACAACTCGTATCAAAACAAACTCCTACATAAATATTGCCAGTAACTGTTTTTATAGCAGCTGCTACACTACCTGCTTCAATAAATTTAGAAATTTGTCTTTCTTGCAAGACTTCTTTTGCTTTTTCATACATAATAGACCAATCGTTTGATAACATTTTTTTCTCCAATTCCATTAAAATGCATTTCAATTTTTCTTTTCATATTGTAATTGATATAAATTATAATAGTGTCCTCTTTTATCTAATAATTCCAAATGCGTACCACTTTCAATAATTTTTCCTTTTTTTAAAACAATAATTTTGTCACAATGTTGAATAGTTGATAGCCGATGTGCAACAATCAACATTGTTCCTATATTCATCATTTTTTTCAATGAATCCTGAATTAAAGCCTCTGTTTCAGTATCTATATTAGATGTTGCTTCATCCAAAATCATAATATTAGGTTTATGAGAAACGACTCTAGCAAAGGAAATCAATTGACGCTCACCAGATGAAAAGTTTTTCCCTCGTTCCCTTACTATTTCATTATATTTATTTGGTAATTTATCAATAACTTTGTCAGCATTTACAAATCTACAGGCCTCTTTAACTATATCAGAAGTAATCTCCTCACTTCGCAAAGTAATATTAGACTCTACAGTACCAGAAAATAAAAATACATCTTGAAGCATTTGACCAATATGTTTTCGTAAAGAAGCAATTTGGTACTTTTTAATATCAAGACCATCAATGAAAATTTGGCCTTTTTGAATATCATAATTTCTAACAATCAAAGACAATATTGTTGTCTTTCCACTACCTGTAGCTCCCACAAAAGCAACATTTTCTTTAGCCTTTACTTTAAACGAGACATCTTTTAAAATCCAATCTTCGCCAACATAAGCAAACCAAACATTTTTAAATTCAATTTCTCCATCAAGATGATCAATTTCAATCGCATCTTCCGCATCTTCTAATTCAGATTTTATATTTAATACATCATATATTCTCTCTCCAGCAGCAAGAGCTGATTGTAACACATTGAATTGTTCTGCTAAATTTTGGATTGGAGTAAACAATTTCTCAATATAAGAATAAAAAATAACAATTAAACCTGATTCTAAAACAAAATTACTATCTATAATATCCTTTCCAGCAACATAAAATAATAAAACAATCGTTAAAACATATACCGCATAAATAGATGGTCTAAAAATACCAAATAATAATATTTGTTTAGAATAACTTTTTTCTAAATCATCATTCACTTTTTTAAAGGATTGAATCTGCTTTTGTTCTTGATTAAAGATTTGGGTTAATTTAACACCAGAAATATTTTCAGATAAACTTGTATTGACACTTGTTATACCATGTCTTACTTTACGATAAATTTTTCTTGCTAATTTTCGAAAAATATAACTCAAAATACCAACAATTGGCGTTGTAATAAGCACCCAAAGAGTAAGTTTTACATTGATAAGAAACATACTTATAATTACACCAACAATTGTCAATACATTCTTAATCAGATTCACAATTGTAGAAGTATACATATCATTTAACGCATTGGTATCACTTGTAACTCTTGTTACAAGTTTACCCACAGGCGTTTCATTTAATTGATGAATGGATAAGCCCTCTAACTTTGTAAACACATCTTCACGCATTTGATAAATTATTTTATCTCCAGCTTTCGCAAGAATAATTGACTGATAATATTGAATGATACAAGCAATAATTAGAATAATTATATAAAGGACAATGATGATGATAATTTTTTTGATATCAATAACTTCTTTTGATAATATAGTTACCGCATCACCTAATAAAAGGGGGGTAATCAAATTCATTCCAACAGCTAGTATCATAACCACAAAAGCAATGATAAATTTATTTAATTCTAATCTTGTATATTTTAATAATAATTTATAAACGCCTTTTTCTATTTTTTTATTTTTATTATTATTTGAATTGTTAACTTCATTTTTCTTAAAATGATTGGTGTTGGGTTTAGAAGGCATAAAAAGTAAAACGAAAAGTAACATAATCACTAAAATCATTCATCTTCACCTCCTTCTAAATGTTGAAGATCAACAATTTCACGATACATCGGAACCTTATCATATAATTCATCGTTACTACCAATAGCTATAATTTTGCCATTATCCATTAAAATAATTTTATCTAAAGAGGCAATAGTGGAAACTCTATGCGCAATCATAATAATCGTTTTATCTTTAAAATCGCGATGTATAGTATCTAAAATATTAGCTTCTGTTTTAGTATCCACAGCCGAAACCGAATCATCAAGAATCAAAATTTTGGCATTCTTTGCCATCGCTCTTGCCATTGAAATTCGTTGCTTTTGACCACCGGATAGACTTACTCCTCTTTCACCTATCATTGTTTCATATTTGAGTGGAAACTCTTGAATATTATCATCAACACAAGCATATTTGGCAAATAAAATGGCTTGTTCTAAACTCAATGATTTCTGACTAAAAGCAATATTATTTAAAATGGTATCATTGAATAAAAAATTATCCTGTGGTACATATGAAATTAGATCTCTTACCTTTTGAATTGGTAATTGCATTATATCAATTCCATCAATATATAAACATCCTTCATCAACATTATATATTCGCGTCAATAGATCTACTAAAGTCGTTTTACCACAACCTGTTTTCCCAATAATTCCAATTTTTTCCTTCGGTCTAATGGTAAAAGAAATGTTCTCAAGAGAAGGATTTTGAGCACCTGGATAAGTGAAAGTCAAGTTTTTACATTCTATTAATCCTTCTAATTCATCCACCATTACACAATTTTTATCATCTTTAACACTAATGGGATAATCTAATAGTTCATTTATTCGTTTCAAACTAGCTCTACCTTGCGAATGAATATTGATTAAATTTGCAAGAGCCAAAGCAGGCCAAGTAAGTTGACCAAAATAGGAAATAAACTGAATCAATTGACCAGCCGTAAAAGGCATATCAGAACCACTAGTTGTAATAATCAAATGAGTCCCATAACCAATAATGATAACAACAATTGAACTGATTAGGGTCGAAAAAAGCACATCTAGTGATACTGCAAACTTAATAAAAGAAACGTTTTTATCCGAAAAATTTTTATTAATTTTTACAAACTCTCTTAATTCTAATTTTTCTTTTACATAAGCTTTGATTACAGCAATTCCAGAAAAATTTTCTTGTGTAAATTCGGATAATTTTTCAAAAGCCCTCTGCCTCGCGTCATATCGTTTATCAATCGCTTTGCCAATAATTCCACCACATATTCCTAATAAAACAAGAGGGATGGAGGCAATACATGTCATCAATAAATCTAATCGAATCATTTTATAAATAGCAAGTCCACCCAAAAAAAAGGCATCTATAAACATTATAATCCCATCACTAAAACAAGTTTTAATACTCATCAAATCATTTGTATACAGAGCCATTTGTGCACCTGTTTTATGAATTTGAAAGTAGTCTTGAGAAAGACTTTCCATCTTGATAAACATTTTTTCTCTTAATTTAGTCTCTACTTTTACACCTATATTTAAAACTGAAATTCTCCATAAGAATCTGCCAACAAACATACATAAGGTAATAAAAAGCATATTATATATAATCTTGAATAAAGCCTCATTAGTCAACGTTTGATTACTAATCAAATCAATTAAATTCCCATAATTTTCCGGAATTAACAATTGAATATAATCAACTAGTAATAATGCTAAAATTCCTACAATTAAAAGGTGAAAATATTTAAAATAATATTGATTAACATTTTTACCAAAAAGCATTTTACTTACTCCTTTTTTACTACTTGTTTATTATACATAAAATTGAACAATTTTGGATTTTTTTTGCATTTTTTAAATTATTTTATTTTTTTATCATTCTTTACTTTATTTTTTAAGAAAAATATAGTATAATAAATAAAAAGATACTAATTTCTAAATGATTTACTATTTTGAAAGGAAGATTTGTATGAGTGAATTAAACGTAAAATATCCCTCTGCTAATGTAAAAATCATCATAGACAATGGCATTGTAAACAAAGAATGGAGTTTTCTTAATCGAGAATTTAGATATATCGTTATAACCGATACTAATTTAACCAAATTTTATGCTAAACTTCTTTCAACTATTCCTAATTTGGAAACCATTTTAGCTATTAAACCAGGAGAAAAAGCAAAATCTATCAGTGTCTACGAAAAAATCATTCAATCCCTAGTGAAACTAAATATAACCAAAAACGATATTATCATTGCTTTTGGCGGTGGAGTTATCGGTGATTTAACAGCCTTTGTTGCTAGTACCTATTTAAGAGGAGTCAAATATATCCAAATACCAACTACCTTAGTTTCGCAAATCAATTCATCAATAGGCGGTAAATGTGGTATAGATATTATAAATAAAAATAGCATTGGAGCATTTTATCACCCCTTAACTATTATCATTGATCCGCAAGTATTACAAACACTTCCAAGTAGTGAATTTGAAAATGGTATATCGGATATGATCAAATACGCAATGGTAAAAGATGAAAAAATGTATCAAGAAATTTTAAATAATGAAATAACCGCTAATTATGAAAACCTAACTGAACTTATTAAACGATGTGTAAGTATCAAAATTTCTTTAGGATTAAAAGCGGAACTACATCATGATGACAATAATTTATTGAACTATGGTCTTCTTTATGGTAATATTATTGATCGTCTTTCTCATACAAAATTACCCTATGGTAAAATGATTGCTACAGGAATGTATTATGAATTACAAGATCTTGATTTGAAAAATAATTTTAAAACTATTTTAGCTAAATATCACCTAGATTCTGATCTTTCTAAATGGAATATTGATTATTTAAAATATTTATCCCAAGAAAATTCTTCTTATGTTTGTGTCAATATTGATAAGATTGGTAAGGCAAAATTAATACATCATGAATTAGATATCTAATTTCGATAAAACTGCCAAAAAAAGTTGATTTTTTCCTTCTGTGAGCATTTGAAATTAAATTATTAAGATAAATAATAATTCAAATTATTTGAGAGACCAAATGTTAATTAAAAAAACTATATTTAATAAACAATTTATTAAATATAGTTTTTTGTTTTATTGTTTAACTTTTTTTATGCTGCAATATATAGTAGGAATCAAAAGAAGAGTTACAAAAGTACCAATGAACAAACCCCCTATTACAACAATTGCCATCGGTTGCATCAATTTACCACCTGCCCCAAGACCTAAAGAAAGTGGAATTAAAGCCAAAATTGTGGTAAGAGTAGTCATCAAAATTGGTCTTAATCGATGTGTACATCCCTTTATCACTGCAACAAAATGATTTTCTCCTTCTTCCATATGTAATCTTTTGATTTCATCTAACATAATAATTGCATTATTGACAATTACCCCCATCAACATAATAATGCCAATAAAGGAAACAACATTTAAAGTTGTTTTTGTCATAGCCAAAAAGAGAAAAGCACCTGTAAAAGATAAAGGAATCGAAGCCATAATAACAAGTGGTTTCAAAAGAGATTCAAATTGACAAGCCATTACCATAAACAATAAGAAAATAGAAACAATCAATGCAACAAAAAGTCCGCTAAATGCATCATCTAAATAGGATTGAACACCACTAGATTTTGCAAAATATCCATCATAATCTTTTAAAACATTACGCGTAACAGTATCAATGATTTTAGATGCAGAACCCGTATCTATTCCTGTAGTTTCTATATCTAAAGTTAAAAGGGGAAGTCCATCACTCTTTAAAATAACCGGTTTAATTTCTTCTTCATTCACAACAGCAATATCTTTAATTTTGATTGTTTGTTCTTTATTTAAACCTATTACAAAATTTTCCAATTCCTCTAGTGATCCAACGGATAACTGATTAAATTTAACCAAAACAGGTGTATCTATCCCATCTTGGACAATTGTTTCTATTTCATATCCTGCAAGACCAATTCTTAACATCTGAATTGTCTGTTCATAGTTTATGTCGTATTCTAAACATTTTCCTTGGTCAATTACAATTTTATATTCTTTTACTTTTTCAGTAAGATTATCTGTTATTCTTGTAAATCCTTTATGCAAGAGAAGATTTTCTTTGATCCTATTTGATATTTCTTTTAATTTTTCTTCATCTGCTCCTGTAATATCAATAGTCAAATTATTAAATCCACTTGTAATACTAGCAACAATTCCATCTACTTCTGATACACGAATTGAAACATCATCCCATTCTTTTACTAATTTTCTTATTTCATCCACTACTTTTGCTGTTTTAGGAGCACTATCAGTAAGTTGTATTCTTAATTGAGCAGATTTAGATATTGGAATTAACCCCAAATCACCAACAGAAACAGAGAGTGATTCAAGATCTTCAATGTGATCTTCAATTTTTTTTGCAATATCATTAGCACATAAATTTGCTTTTTCTAGATTATATTGCGTAGGAAAAGTAATATTAACCTCAATTACCCCCTCATCACAAGGTGGCAAAAATTCTATACCTCTTGTAAATATTAAGATGCCACTTGCAAGAAAAATCAAAACACTACATATTATAATAAAACACTTCCTATTCAAAGCTTTTTTCAAAAAATTGCTATATTTGACTTCAACTTTATCCATGAATCTTTTTTTATTGTCAACAGAATCTACTTTCCATCCCCTTTTTTTATAAAACAATACAAATAATGTTGGGATGATAAAAATTGCTACGATTAAAGAAAAAGTAAGCGATAAAACAACAGCCCAAGATAAATCGGTAAAAATTTCTTTCGTCAAACCTTTAGTAAACAGAATAGGAATAAAAACGCATATCGTGGTGAGAGTAGAAGCTAGCAAAGATCCTGCAACTTCCTTAGTACCAAAATAAGCAGCCTCTTCAATATGCTGTTTTCCTGTTTCTAACTTTTTGGTAATACTTTCAATAACAACGATACTATTATCAACAAGCATACCAATACCAATTGCCATCCCACCTAATGAAACCATATTTAAAGTTATATTCAATATGTTTAATACAATTAAAGCAAGCATAATACTGAGGGGCATTGTAATAGCAATAACGAAGGAACATTTGATACGGCGCAAAAATAAATAAATAATAACAATGGCCAAAATGCCTCCAATTAGAATTGATGTTAAAACATTTGAAATACTATCATCAATAAACTGAGCTTGATCATCTAATAAAATTCCTGAATTTTTATCTAAAATGAATTTTACATTCTTTACAATATTTGAAGTATTGCTTCCAGAATTAGCATATACCTCTAAAATTACTCCTTTTTCCCCATTATAATAAGAATAAGATGTATTTTCAAGATAGTTATTGATATTTGCTACTATCGGCTTAATTTGATATTCTCCATTTCCCATATCGATATATTCAGCAAGCCTAGTAGTATAATTACCATTTTCAATTTTATTATAATCCATTGTTCTTATAAAATGAATAAGATCGGCACTTAACTGTAACCCTAAACTATCATCAATTGTTAAAATTTGAGCAATTTTTAAAACATCATCATTTGTGATGGGAATAGTTTGATATTTGATTTGTAAAATTGCATTCCATTTTTCTTCATCTATCTTTAATATAATATCATTATATTTTACTACTGTTGCATCAATCCCAATTTCTATTAATAAATCTTGATACTCGTCATTTGTAAATGTCTCTTGATGATTTTGTTTAAATGCAACAATACAATTAATTTTTTCTTCTAGTATACTTTTATCAATATTTCGAAATAATTCAATACAATTCACACTTACTTCAATACCTAGCGATTGTTTTACAAGTTCTTGATATTTTTGAGGATTCCAATTTTCATCAGATGTTGAATCAATCAAAGTTTTAAATAATAATATTGTACTTTTAAGACGAATTACCTCATCAAGCGTATGTGATATTAAATAATTATATAAAAACTGGTTCAATTGACAAAGAGAAAAAAAGTCTTCTTCTTCAACTGTTGTCATTTCTGTAAATTTCGTAATTAGATTGTTAAATGTTTCAAAGTGTTCCCATTTATCATTTTCTAAATGCATTACAATTTTAATATTTGCTAAATCCTTAACCGAAGTGACCTTGCTTTCATTTCTAATGGCAATAGTATTCTCATTTTCAACTATACTGCCTAATGGAATATCCAATTGACCTTTACTTAATTCGTTTACAATTAACAAACTTATCACTTCTAAGCCCTGAATAGGCTCAATAACAACCTTATGTTCTTCTAAACCTTTTACTTCAACGTTACCAACACCATCAATGGCAATCAATTGATTGACTAAATTTTGAATTTCATCGGTTTTATTTACTACAGTAGGATTTAAAAAAATATTAGCAACTGCACTTGCATTAAAATCAACCATACTTATTGTTGGATCTTCACAATTGCTAGGTAAATCAATTTTATTGAGAGCATCTTGAATCTCCTTCATTTTCTCATTTAAATTCGTATCGAATTCAAAATCCAATATGATAATAGCAGCATTTTCTATGGAATAAGTTTTCGTTTCAGTAATGCCAGATACATTTGTAATTGCTTCTTCTACCTTACATGTCACATCTGTTTCTACTACATCTGAACTAGCACCTGGATAAACGATAGTAATACCTAAAATTGGAATATTTAAATCAGGCAATAATTTTACAGGCATTTTGGTTATGGATAAGATGCCTAAAAAAATAATTAAAATAATAGTCATACATATAGTTAGCGGTCTTTTGATGATTGATTGAATTACTTTCATACGTTTCACCTCATTAATCTAATAAACTTATTATAATTATAGCACAGATTTTAAAAAAAATAAACAACTAACTTATAAAGCTAATTGTTCATATACATTTTGATAATTTTGAAAACCATCAATAACCTTTATTTTTTCACCATTTTTAAATAACACAATTTTAGGATATATTTTTACACTATTTAAGTGAAAAGTTTTTTCATATTCATGTTTTTCCATGATACCAAATACAATATCTCGACTCATTACTTTTCGAAGTTGTCTCATCATTCCTTTAAATAACATACTGATTGTACAATTTTCCTCATAAACCCCAATAATAACAGTATTATTTTCTTTATTTAATTTATTAAAACTTTTTTGATCTAATACATATAAATACATTTTATTCACCTCAAGAGAAATTATACCATTATTTAGTTGCAAAATATGGCTTTTTTTGGTATAATAGTTTAGAAAGGTAAAATTTTATGAAAGTATTTGGAATTATTTTAGAGGCTAATCCTTTTCACTATGGTCACCAATATTTTATCAATGAAATAAAAAAAGAATATAAGCCTGACTTACTTATCGCAATCACTTCAACTTCTTTTACAATGCGCGGTGAAATCTCTCTTTTAGACAAATTTACTAAAACTAATCTTTTGTTAGAAAACGGCATAGATATTGTCTTAGAACTCCCTTTTATTTTAGGTGTTCAAAGTGCAGATTATTTTGCAAAAAACTGTGTGGATATTTTAAACTTATTAAAAATAACCGATCTTGCCTTTGGCAGTGAAACAACAAATATCAATTTATATCATCAATTTTACGATTTTATTTCTCAACAACAGATTGATACGAATGATTTTAAAGCATATAGTAAGAAACAACAAATTAATGCACTCTTACATTCCTCAAACTTTTCTAAGGAAGATATTTCTATTATTAATATGCCTAACTTTACACTAGGTTTTCAATACATAAAATCAATTATGGATAGCAATTATCCCATTCACTATCATATCATTCAAAGATTATATAATAATTATGATGATACTATTCCCAAGGGTAAAATTGCTAGTGCTACTTCTCTTAGAACTTTGCTAAAAAATAACGAAGATATAACCAATTATCTTCCTTACCATAAAAATAATATAATTGATTTAAATAAAGCCGAATTGAAACTTTTTACTTTATTAGAATATCAATATATTGTTAATGATAAAATTCCTTCTACCTATTTCGGTCTTAAAGAAGGCATCCATAACTACATTAAAAATAATGGTGATTTTAGCAATACTCTACAAACATTACAAAATAGTATTAAAAATAAAAAATATACGATTTCACTACTAAATCGTTGTATGCTTCATTCACTTTTGAATACGGATGAATTGAAGTATAACCACTATATAAGAATTTTAGGTATAAATCATCAAGGTATTGCGTATCTCAATACGCTACCCAAAAACTGTAAAACCTTCATTTTTGCCAGTCCAAAAGAAATAGAAAATAAGAATCTATTTGATACATCCATTCAAAAGATTCTTCATTATGAATTAAAAGCAACTAAATTATATCAAATCATTTCATCAAAAAAAGATTTATATCAAAATGAATTTAAATTACCAATTAGAAAGGAGAAATAAAATGCTTTTATCGGAATTAAAACTGATGCTGAATCAATTAACTGATCCCTCAAATGAAATGACAATTGGTGAGACGGATTCTCTTAAACATATAAGTTATGATGAAGAGAAAGACTTAGTCATTTTAAAAATTGCTATGGGACGTTTAGGAGGAGAAAATGAAAAAAAATTTCGACGTGATATTGCGAGAACAGTAAAAATAGATGGTGGCTTTTCAGGATTACAATTGCAATTAGAAGAATCAAAAATTTTTGGTAGTATTACACAAAAGCCAATTCATTTTATCGGAATTATAAGTGGCAAAGGCGGCGTAGGTAAAAGTTCTATTGCCGCAAATATAGCTTATCGAATGGCTAAAAGAAATCTAAAAGTTGGTATTATTGATGCTGATGTATATGGTTCAAGTCTACCAACTATCTTTGAAATCCCTCATGAAAATCCCAAATTTGATGAAAATAAAAAAATTCTTCCGATTGAAAAAGATGGTATAGAACTTATTTCTACCGAATTTTTTACGAATCCTGGTCAACCAGTAATCTGGCGTGGAGGAATGTTAAATAGTATGATTTCTCACTTTTTCTACGACGTCAAATGGCATGACGATACTCAATATATTATTGTAGATTTTCCGCCCGGAACAGGTGATATTACTCTTGATATTAAATCAATTATTCCTCAGGCAAAAATGATTCTTGTCACAACTCCACACCCTTCTGCTAGTCATGTCGCAATTAAAGCAGGACATGCAGCAAAAACCCTAGGCCATGAAATATTAGGAGTGGTAGAAAATATGTCCTATTATATTAATCCAATAGATGGAAGCCATGAAACTATTTTTGGAAAAGATGGTGGTATCCAGGTTGCAAAAGATTTAGAAACAGAACTTATTGCCCAAATACCTATTGGTCAACCTTTGTACCATCAAGATCTATTTGAAATAACCGAACCTCAAGGTAAAGTATTTGACGAAATAGTTGATTTTATTATATTCAAATGCGAAAATAATGTATAAAATAAGATTTTAAAGAAAAACTATTACCAAAAATCTATATTTTAAAATTATAAAAAACTAAGTGTTATTGACTATAGCACTTAGTTTTTTTGTATAATCATACGATTATTATAATTTTATTCATAGATTGTGAATACATTTTTCTTATATTCTTTGATTAAAAAATCAACAAAAGAAAACATTCCTTTGTTGATTTTTTTATATATTGATATTACTTATTCAAACAATTTATTCATGATTTTCACAATCTTCTTCGCATTCACTACAATCACCAGAACACTGTGAATCAAAATCATTTACTGCAGCTTCGATAAAAGCCCATTCTTCATCACTCTCAATTTCTGACAATTCACCCTCACCATTATCATTTTCCACATAGCTAGCAGCCATCAATGGAATTTCAGAATCATCATCAGAATCGCCAAGCGTTGAAATTTCATAAAATACAACATATTTTTTATTAAATTCCTCAGAGTCTAATGTAAATAAAATTTGACACAATTTTTCATTGCCTTCAGCATCGATAATTGTAAGTTGTCCATCAATTGGATTTTGATTACTCATATTTATTCTCCTTTATTTTTTTATACTATCTAAGTAGGTTTGTAAAATTAAAGTTGCCGATAAAGTATCAACTTTAGATTTTCTTTTTTTCCTACTCCAATCAGCTGATATCATAATTTTAGTTACTTCAACCGTTGATAAGCGTTCATCAAATAAAATGACCTCTAGATTCGTGGCTTCTTCTAGCATCTTTTTAAATTCTAAAACATATTCTGATTGGGGACCTAAAGTCCCATTCATATTTTTAGGTAGTCCTAATACTATTTTTTCTACTTTTCTATCAGCAATATACATTTTAACATATTCTAAACATTTTTGCAAATCTTTTTCTCTAAAATGAATAGTTGTAATAGAAGTTGCAATAATTCCCATAGAATCACTAATGGCAACTCCACATGTGCGATTTCCTAAATCTAATCCAATATATCTCATTGCAATTGTTCCCTAATAAAATCTAAAACTTCATCAACTTTATTCACATCTTTGCCACCTGATTGAGCAAAATCAGCACGGCCACCACCATTACCACCACTTTTAATTGCAGCTTCTTTCACTAAAAAACCACAATTAGCATTGGTATTCTTATTTTTTGCAATATAAATTATTTTAGACTGATCGATTATATTTGCAAAGAAAATGACTCCTTTTTCTAAATCATTAGAGATTTTATCAACAATATCTTTTAATACATTGATATCCAATCCACTAACTTTTTCAACCAAAACTTTTCCAAAGGATGAATCAAATAATTTAGATGCAAACTCTTTATAATTGGCTGATTCATTAGATCTTTTTAAATTCTCATAATCCTTTTCTAATGCTTTTTGTGCTTTCTTAGCATTTTCACTACATATACGATATTCAACAATATCTTGATAACTACCTATAATGATTGGCAAATTAATAGATGGTTTAGTTAATTTATATCCTTCTTCAAGAGCTTTTTGATATACCTTATCAATTTTAGTAATTATGTCTAAAATATCATCTCTCATATTTTGAACTGCAAATTTAATTTCATCCATTAAATTATCACTGGCCACTGCAACTATTCTAAAAATTCCAGATCCTTTTGATTCAATGCTAGTAATAGCAAATTGTTTTATTTCACCTGTTGTTTTCACATGTGTACCACCACATAATTCTTTACTAAATTGCATATCCACTAATCGCACAATATTGCCATACTTTTCACCAAAAAGGGCCTGAGCACCTAATGCTTTTGCTTCTTCTAATGTAGTTTCACGAATACAAACGGGATAATCTTTAACAATGACATCTCTAACCATTTTTTCAATCTCTAATATTTGCTTAGTGGTTAGGCTTTCGTAGTGATTAAAATCAAAACGTAGATTTTCATTCGTTACTTGAGAGCCTTGTTGAAGAACATGTCCGCCTAATACTTTTCTCAATGCTTCATTTAGCAAATGAGTTGCAGAATGATTTTGACATATTGCTTTTCTAAATTCAGAGTTAACTGATACAGCAACGCTATCCCCAACTTTGATAGTTGTTTGTTTCATATCAACAAATTGTAGATGCTGACCATTTGGCAACTTAACTGTATTGATAACATCAAAATTCATACCATCAAATGTTAATTCTCCTTGATCCCCAATTTGTCCTCCCATTTCAGCATAAAATGGAGTAAGATCTAAAACCAATTGAAGCATTCCATCAGCAGTTTCTATTTGTTTTCCATCTTTAAAAATAGCAATGACTTGACTGTTAGCATATAGAGTTTCATAACCTATAAACTCTGATCTTAATTTAAAGTTTAAATACTCTTCATTTTGATTATTCATAGATTGATTAGAAACTCTTGCCGCACGTGCTCTTTCTTTTTGTTTAGCAAGTTCTAACTGAAAACCTTCTAAATCAACTTTAAAACCATTATCTGCTGAAATTTCCTCAGTTAATTCAATAGGAAAACCGAAAGTATCATATAACAAAAAGGCTTGTTCACCACTTACTATTTTATTTTTAGAAAACGATAAAATTTCTTCTAATTTTTTTTCTCCAGTAGATAAAGTTTTTAAAAAATTCTCTTCTTCTGTTTTTATTATTTTTTCAATAATTGCTTTTTTATCCATTAGATACGGATAAAAATCTTTCATTATATCAATGACGACGGATACTAATTGATATAAAAAAGGTTGATGAATACCAAGAATTTTTCCATATCTAACCGCTCTACGTAAGATTCTTCTTAAAACATATCCACGACCTTCATTTGAAAGCAATGCCCCATCAGCAATCGCAAATGTTACACTTCTGATATGATCCACAATTACTCTAAAAGCCATTTGATATTCCTCTTCATGATAGGAATGATTTGTATAGTCCTCTAAAAACTTTATCATTGGAAAAAACAAATCTGTTTCGTAATTCGTTTGAGTATGTTGAAATATACATGCAAGTCTTTCTAATCCACTTCCGGTATCAATATTCTTGCTAGGTAATTCTGGATATTGACTACGTTCTAACCCTTTCGTGGAATTATATTGACTAAATACAATATTCCAAATTTCAATGTAGCGATCATTTTCAATATCTTCTTCTAGCATCTTAATTCCTAGGTGATTGGGGTCATATTCAATACCACGATCATAAAATATTTCAGTATCAGGACCACATGGTCCTTCCCCTATCTCCCAAAAATTATCTTTAATCGAAACTAAATGATCTTTTTCAATTCCTAATGATAGCCATTTATTATAGGTTTCTGTATCATTAGGATAGTAAGTAATATAAATAACATTTTTATCAAACCCATACCATTCTTCTGAAAATAATAATTCATAGGCCCATGTTAATGCTTCCTCACGAAAATAATCACCTACTGAAAAATTACCTAACATTTCAAAAAAAGTATGATGTCTTGCTGTTTTCCCAACATTTTCAATATCATTCGTTCTAATAGATTTTTGAGCATTGCACATCCGTGGATTTGTAGGTTTTACTCGACCATCAAAATATTTTTTTAACGGAGCAACCCCCGAATTAATCCATAAAAGAGTAGGATCATTATTGGGAATAAGGGAAGCACTTGGAATGATTTCGTGACCTTTACTTTTAAAAAAATCTAACCATAATTGTCTAATTTGATTCCCAGTTAAATATTTCATATTTTTACCTCTTTTCCGATTTCAAAATAAAAATCGTTCCTATAAAATAAGGAACGATTGAATACGCGGTACCATCCTAATTACATCAATATATTAGCAATTATATAAATTACAATATACTGCTGTCACTTTCTATTTTTAACGCAAGGACTTTGCGGGAAGGATGAGTTCCTCTCATAAAGGAGCTTCAAATTACATCTTTATGATTTCACACCAACCAATCACTCTCTTAAAACATTTGTAATTTTACTAATCTTTATTTAACGATTTAATTATTAGGCAACATTTTCTTCAGAAGTATTGCCATTTTCTTCTTTCATTTTCTGAGCAGCAAGTTTAGCAGCTTGTTTTTCAGCTTCTTTTTTAGCTTTTAAAGCTGCTTTTTCTTCTTCACGTTTAGCTCTTGCTACAATTCTTTCAGCTTCTCTTAGCAATTCTCGATTACGTTTTTCTTGTTCTTTTGCTTCTAGTTTTGCTTGTTTTTCGGCTTCTTTTGCTAAAAGAGCATTTTTTTCAGCATTAAGTTCAGCAGGAAGGGCTTCAGAAATTAATTTCTTTAAAAATTCTTCATCTAATTCACCAGTATTAGAAATTTTTAAGAAATTTCCACCTTTAGGTGATTTAGCAACAGAAATCTCACCAGGATAATTTCGTAAATATCCAAGTATATCTTCTTCATTCACACAAAAAGTAATACGATAATCACTATTTGTTTTTTGCATTAATAAATAAGGCTTTTTACCAACTAAGAATTTATGCTGATTTCCCGCAGGATTGATAACAACGCTTAAATTTTCGCCTTCTAAACTTTGAGCATATGAAACCATTTCCTCATAAGAAGGCTTAAATACTTTCTCAATTTTAGGTTTAGCTACTATAGCATTTGCAGCTTTTGCTTCCGCTTCTTGTCTTTCTTTTTCTCTTGCTTGTTCAATCGATTCAAAATTAAGTTCAGCAAGTAAAGCCGCTTTTTCTTTCTCTAATTGTTCTAATTTTTCATCAAAAAGTCTTTTTTCTTCTTCATATTGTTTAATATCATCTTCTAATCGTGCATTTTCTTCAGTAATACTTGCATTAAGAATTTCAAACTGTTTTTCTAAACCTTCAAGTTCGGTTTTGGCAACATCTAATTTTACCTTATTTTGTAAAGCAATATATTCGGCCTTCATCTTTTGATGTTTTGCATCCGCTAGCGATTTACTAGTTTTTAACTCTTTATATTTTGCTTTTAGTTTAGATAATTCATCACTATTTACATTCACATATCCTTCTTGAACGCTAATCTTACTTTCTTCTACATCAAAACGTTCCTTAGCATAATTATGTAAAGCATAAAGTATTACCAATTCAGCATTACTATAAGCCTCATTTCTTTTACTACACCATTTTTCAATTAATTCATTTTTATCACGAACAACAAATTCCTCATTTGTACGATAAAATCTAAATAACCTAGCAAATAAAAGATACAAAACGGCACCACCAATAACAATACCAAAAATAATATTTAAAACAGAACTATTATTTAAAGCTATATTGATATATGGATCTAATACAAATACTCTCATCAAGATAATATCTAATGCAAATGCTACATACATTAAAATATCAATGACATTCACTTGATTTTTACTCAAAGATAGATTTACTTTATCCATAATATATAATAAACAAATAGTTCCAACAGCAAGAGTAGCAAAACCAATCATTAAAAAGATATAATTACTATATGAAAAAGCAATAGTAGGTTCTGCTCTATTCACCATAAATATAACATAAATAAACGATGCTACTAGATAAGAAAAAATAGGTAAATAACTTGCAAAAGATTGAAATCGATTTGTTGGACGATATTCACTAAATTTTTTAAGAGTAATTATAATATTCAATGCTGCTACTACAATTGGTAATAAAATAAATTTAACTAAAACTTCAGCAGAACCAAAACTTTTACCAAAAGGTATAAACATTAGTAAGTTAAGACCTACAGCAATTGTAGATAGAATAAATAAAGATTTTCTATATGTTTTATTATCATTCATAATTATCTAACTCACCTTCCTGTTATTGATTCAAATTTTCAACTTTTTCAGCAGCTCTTTTTGCCGCACGTGCTTTAGCACGCTCAGCAGCTTTAGCTTTCTTTTCTGCTGCTTTTTGTGCTGCAGCATCTGCAATTTGTTTTTCTGCTGTTTCTACTGCTTGTTTTATAATTTGTCTAATTAATTTTGCATCCTCTTTACCTTTATTTGTCAACCTAATCCAATTATTATCTTTTAAGTTTTTAGGAACAATTAATTCACCTGGTCTTGATGTAACATAATCAACAAATTTCTCAGGAGTTGTAATAAAGCTAATACGATAATCACTACTTGTTGCTTGCAATACTAAATACATCTTTTTACCTATATAAAATTTTAATAAATTCCCTTTCGGATTTATATTCACCTTATATCCTTGATGATCACTAAAACTTTTAGCATATTCAACAACTTTTTCAAAAGTAGGCGTAAATTTTTTCATTTTCTTGTTAGTTTCTTTATTTTCCACCTCTGGAATGTTCATATAATCAAGCCTAAATTGATTATATTCAGCAAGTGCAGCATCATAAGCCTCTTTAGCAACTCTCAACTCTGACTCTTTTACTTCTAATTCGCTTTTCTTTTGACGAATAGTTGTTAAAGCCTTATTTTTATCATCAATCTTAGATAAAATATGATTTTTTTGTTCATAAACCGCTTTTAATTCTTCTGTTTCAGTTAATTCTATTTCCTCATTTTCAACCAAAGTATCCATACTCTCTTCATTATCCACATCTAAAAGGAAGTTCTCTTCTTCTGGTACTGTATTTTCTAATGAAGAATAATCTTCTTGTGAAGAATCTTCAACTTCTTCAGCAAATTCTAATTTTTCATAATCAACTGAATTGGCATCAAAATAATTTTCAAAATCATCTAAAGTATCATTGTAGGCATGATTATACTCTGCTTGTTTAATTAAATTTTCATATAAATTACCATCTGTATAGTAAATTAAACTTTCATCCTTTTTAATAGTAATTGTGATAAATTTTATTCCACATCCAACCGCAATAATTAATAAAATATAAATTACAAATAATAATGGATTGCCAATAAAATACTCATCTACAACTGAATACAATTGATTATAAGCATTGTTTGCTCGCCATAATAATCCTACAAAGCAAAGATGAATTACTAGCATAAAACTATCAAACAAGATATTAGAAACTTTGTCTAATTTTGCAACAATAGCATGAATTCTAACAATACAATAAATTGTAAAAATTAAATAAACTGTCAAAATAGAAACAATAATACCTAAAACTTTATCAGATAATGCACTCAACATTGCGGCAGATGCATAGTCAAAAGACAAAGTATAAATGATATTAACAATACTTCCTAAAATGTATGTAAAAATCGGAAAATAAGTCATCATAATTATTGTTTTTGAATTTTCTCGATAACCATTTATTAGTTTATATTTTTTTATAAGAGGGTAAACGGCAAGTAAAATCGATAATACCCCTAAAACTAATTTGATTATTAATTCAATCGTTAATATATTTTCGATTTTATTAAGTCCTGGAAACGATCTAAAGGGAATTGCAACAATTAAACCAAATAAAATCCCTACTGATCCCAAGATTGCCATAATGGTTTTCTGTTTTTTTGATAGCATATGCTCACTCCTTTTTATAAAATTGTAAACTATTGAGGTAACTATTTACAATCGTATTCTAGACATATTATATCATAAATTGATTTTTTTGTAAATTGAAATTACCTTTTATTTACGATTTTTTATATGCAATGAAAGATTTTATTATAATTTCAACAATTTTTTCTAATGGTACAGCAATTATCATGCCAAAAATTCCTAATAATTCACCAAAAATTGCAACTGATAGTAAAACCATAATTGGATGAGTTTTCATGGTTTTACTTTGTACTTTTGGAACTAAAAAATTACCTTCTAGAAATTGTAAGACTATAATTATAATAAGAATGATAATTACTTTTGATGGGTTAGAAACAATAGTAAAAATTACAACTATTGCCCCTCCAATATATGGTCCAATATACGGAATTATGTCAGTTATTCCGATAATTACTCCAAATAAAAATGCATAATCAATACCAACTACTAAAAAACAAAAACTAGCAGCCAAAGTTAAAATCACCATTACTAACATAACACCTTTTACATATTGTCTTAAAGCAATTTTAATTTCTGATAATGTATCATAAAGAACAATTTTTTTATTATTTATTAGTTTGTCCTTTATCTTTTGTTCAATTTTTTGATAATCATTAAGAAAATAAATTGCTAGAATAGGCGTTATAAGAAATTGAATGATATAGGAAAAACTTCTTTGTAATGTAGAAGTAAAAGTTTCAATTGTTTTAGACAATTTTTCATTCAATATACTCTCAATCTTATCATAATCAATATGTAAATTACCCGGTAATTTTTGAAATTTATTTGTTATATTTTGAATTATTTCTTCTAATCGATTTAAATAATCTGGCAACATTTCAATTAGCATACCAAGTTGTTTAATAAAAAGAGGAATAGCAAATCTAATTAATAAATATAGTATCAATATAAATAAACCAACAATAAAACCTATTGCAATTTTTCTATTAATTTTTTTCTTCTCTAAAAAAACAATAAATGGTTCAAAAATAAAAGCAATGCTAAAAGCAATTAAAAAAGGCATAATTATTTTAAAAATATATTTTAATATAATATTGACAAAAGGAAATAAACGATAAATTATTAAAAAAATAATTAAAACACCAATTATTTCGATAATTTTATATAATCTTTTTGACATATTTCACTTCCTAAATTCTTATTCTATAATTTAGTTTATGACAAATTCACTCTTTTAAAACAAAAAAAAGAATAATCATATGAAAAATGATTATTCTTAAAATTTTTATATTATAATAATATTTTTATTTAAAATGTTCTACTAAATATTTAGCAGTACGAACCATTTGAGCAGTATAACTCATTTCATTATCATACCAAGTAATCACTTTAACAAGTTGTTTGCCATCAACTTCCATAATTTTAGTACATTGTGCATCAAATAATGTTCCACATGTTTGACCAATTACATCACTAGAAACAATTGGATCTTCAGTATAGAAAATTGTTTCGTTCGCAGCAGCCTTAACAGCAGCATTTACTTCTTCAACTGTTACAGGGCGAGCAGGTTCCCATACTAAATCAACAACTGAACCTGTAATAGTAGGCACACGCAATGCCATACCATCAAGTTTACCTTTTAATTCAGGTAGTGCCTCAGCAACTGCTTTAGCTGCACCTGTAGTTGTAGGTACAATATTAGCCGCAGCAGCACGTGCACGACGAGATTGAATACCTTTTTTATGTGGAGCATCAAGAACATTTTGATCACCTGTATATGCATGAACAGTTGTCATAAAGCCTTTAACAATTCCAAATTTATCGTTTAAAACTTTAGCGATTGGTGCAAGACAATTAGTTGTACAAGATGCAGCACTAATAATTTGTTCAGAACCAGTTAATTTTTCATGATTTACATTATAAACTACTGTCATATCAACACCTTTCGCAGGAGCAGAAATAATAACTTTTTTAGCACCAGCATTTATATGAGCCATTGATTTTTCCTTTGATACATAAAAACCTGTACATTCAATAACGACATCTACACCAAGTTCACCCCAAGGGCATTCATTAGCATCTTTTATAGCATAAATCTTAATTTCTTTTCCATCAACAATGATAGAATCTTGTGTAGCTTTCACATCATGACCAACATAACGACCTTGTGCAGTATCATATTTTAATAAATATGCTAAATCTTCAGCACCAGTTAAATCATTAATAGCAACGATATCAAAATCTTCGTTACCAAACATAAGACGGAATGCTAAACGACCAATGCGTCCGAAACCGTTAATTGCAATTTTTACAGCCATTTTTAATAACCTCCTTAAATGGACTTTTTTTACAAATATATTTTAGCACTTTTGGTAAATTTTTGCAACTATTTTACCATTGTAAATACTTTCAAAATCAGTTATTATTTCTTCTACCTACAAGAATAATTACTAATCTTAAGATTTCAATGAATAAATAAATAACATTTAAAGTTATGGCATAAGAGGCATACCATTCCATAGTCTTCTCTACGCCTGATTGGATAAGATTATCTGCAAGTGATAAACTAGAAATAACATACATAGATGCAAGGATACACATAAAAATTGATAAAACTACTCCAAATCCAGAAAAATAAAACATGCTATATACATTTGTACCATTAACAAAAAACATAATCAAAGAAAGTAGAGAAAGTCCTAAAGTAAAAATAATAACTCCAAGACCAGCTGTAATTAAAAAACCACGAAAACGATTTCCAACTCTAATTACTTTTTTTGTATATAAAAAGATTGCAGCAAGAAAAATTGACAAAGTAGCAAGTAAAGCAATAGAAGCAATTTTTAATCCCATATTAGGAAGTGCAACTTCTAATAATCCACAAAGACATCCAATAACTAACCCCTCTGATATCGCATAAGGAATCGCCAATGATTTAGCCTTCATTGGTCTAATATTTATTATAATTTGCAAAATAGTTGTTAAAATTATTGCAATAAAATACATAAATATTGGTAAATAACCAAAATTTAAAATCAATGCAAGCATTACTAATGTTGTTAAAAAAGTTACTCCTAATAAGATACTTGTTTTAATACCAACACCTTCAACTGTTGCACATTCATAATTAAATTCCATATTAATAGATTCATCTTGAATCTTTTTAAAAGCAAAATTACCGCCTATTTTCATTTATATAAAACCCTTCTATAATAATTTTGTATCGTCATCTATTAAATCGCCAAAAGCATCAAGTTTTAGTAGATTAGCATACTGTTTTTTATTGATACTTGTTCTTAATTCAAAATCCTTTTTGGATGAAAAAGGTCGTATTTTTCGAGCCTCAACAATTGATAAGGCTACTGTTTCTCCCAAAGACTCAACAGCAACAAATGGCAAATATAATGACTTTCGATCTTCTGCTATTACTAAATTAGTAGCATCAGATATATTTATATCAATTTGTTTGAAAGTATACCCTCTAAGAGTCATTTCAAGAGCAATTTTTAATTCATCTAATAAATCGATTTCTTTATTACTTACATCTTCATGCTTTTGAATTTTACTTTCAATTTCAATTATGCGGTTTCTAATCGCATTTTTCCCCATTGCAAAAGCTTCCGCATCAAATTCTTTTGCTCTTTTAGAAAAATATGCTGCATAATAATAGATTGGACGATGAACTTTAAACCAACTTATACGTAAAGCCATAATTACATATGCAGTAGCATGTGCTTTAGGAAAAAGATATTTGATTTTTTTACAAGATTCGATAAACCAAGATGGAATTTGATGTTGTAAAAGTAGTTCCTCTTGATCAATGCTTAATCCCTTTCCTTTACGGACACTTTCCATTATTTTAAATGCTAAGGAAGCAGCAACACCCTTATCTATCAAATAAATCATAATATCATCACGACATCCAATCACATCATTAAACATAATTTTAGGATATTTAGGATTGACACCTTTTACTAAATCTTCAGCATTCTTCATCCAAACATCAGTACCATGTGAAAGACCAGATACTTTAATAATTTGACTTACGGAATTAGGTTTAATCGTTTCCAACATACTTCTTACAAATTGTGTGCCAAATTCTGGAACGCCAATCGTTCCACTAGCTAATTTATCTGTATCATCACCATTTAATTTTAAAGCATCTTTACTGCTAAATAAAGATATCACATCATCATCAAAATAGGGAATATCTTCAACTGTTGAAAAAGGGAATTCATTTTGATTTTGATGTACATAATCCATCAAACATTTCATCATAGTTGGATCATCATGACCTAAAATATCTAATTTTAAGAGATTATCTTCAAATTTATGATAATCATAATGTGATGTCCGCCAATTCAAATCATCACTTTCGATATCAGAAACAGGTGGATACTGAACAGGAATAATATCTGTATATTCAATATCGTCTGGTACCACAATTATACCACCTGGGTGTTGTCCAGTAGTTCTTTTCGATTCAGAAAGCATTTTTGCTAACCGTTCTAATTCGGTTTGTCTTTTAAAAATACCTTTTGATTGATAATAATCTCTAGCATAAGCATATGCTGTTTTTATTTGAACAGTACTTACGGTACCAGCTCTAAATGCATTATCAATACCAAAAGTTTCTTGGCAAAATAAATGGGCTTTAGCTTGATATTCACCAGAAAAATTAAGATCTATATCAGGAACTTTTTCACCTGTAAAGCCCAAGAAAGTTTCAAAAGCAATATCAAAACCATCTCTAGTTAATTCACTTCCACAATGAGGACATTTCATCGCTTTTAGGTCACTTCCAACACTTACTTTAGCAAGTTCTTGATAAATTTCATTAGGAACTTTTTGTTGATAATTCATTTCTTCTGCTTCACTAAATTTAAAAGCTGTAAAATGACATTTCGGACATACATAATGTGGCTTTAAAGGATTAACTTCTGTAATTCCCATAAGAGTAGCAACAAAAGAACTACCCACCGAACCTCTACTTCCAACTACATAACCTGCATCATTTGAATTTTTAACAAGTAAATGTGAAATATAATAAACCGAAAAATACCCATGCCCAATAATCGCATCTAATTCTTTGTCAAGTCGTTCTTGTACATATTTAGGTAAAGGATTTCCATAAATATTATATGCATTTTGATAAGAAATATCATAAACAGCTGCTTTCATAGAAGGCACACCATTTTTATCAACCATAAAATCATCCCTTGGAACATATAACTTTTTCGGAAATAATTCAAATTCATCAACCATATTATTTATAAGATTTGTATTGGTAACAACAATCTCATAAGCAAGATCACTTTCTAAAAAATTAAATTCCTCTAACATTTCACTAGTATTTCGATAATGCATATCTAAAATGCCATCATATTTTGCAAGTTCATGTGGACCACCACCATTTGGTCTAGCTACACTTAAATAAACTTTTCGATATTCAGCATCCTCTTTAATTAATTCATGCACATCTCCGGTTGCTACTACAAGTTTATGGTGTTGCTTTGCTACCGCAATAATTTCTTGAATCAAAGATTTTATCATTTCTAAGGCTTCATCTTGATTCCACATTTCAAAAAGATTCAAATAATTGCCAGGTGGCTGCACTTCAATATAATCATAAAAATCAATCGCTTCATGTAATTGTCGTACTGTTTTCTCAAGAGCAATTCTAAATATTTCACCATTACCACAACCACTTCCAACCAAAATTCCTTCACGATTATTTTCAATCAAACTTTTCACAATCCTAGCATCTTTTTGAAAGTAAGTCGTATGAGATTCAGAAATAATTTTATAAAAATTCTTAAGACCTATTTTATTTTTAACTAAAAGATTAATATGACTTGGTATTTTATATCGAAACAATTCATTTTCCTTAACCATTTTATTCAATTCATTATAATTCATATAATTTCTATCCAAAGCTTCAGCCAATAATTTTTGAAAGACATTGGCTGTAGTTCTAGCATCATATACCGCACGATGTTGCTCATTCGGCTCCACTTCAACTTTTAAAAATTTTCCAACTGCTCGTAAATTATTTTGTTTAAAGTTAGAACCATACAAACCTCTTGCCAACATCATTGTATCAATACAAGGTAAAGGTCCATCAAATAAATTCATTTTTTCAAGTTCCGCATAAATAAAATCAGTATCAAAATGCGCATTATGGGCAACCAAAATTGAACCCTCGATAAATTTTTTAAACTCTGGTAAGATTTCTTCAATTGGTAATTCATCACTCAACATTTCATTAGTAATATGTGTAATATCTGTTATTTGTTTAAACAATTTTTTCTTAGGTTTAATCAATTTGGCAAACTCATCAATAACAAAACCATTTTTGATTTTAACTGCACCAATTTCGATTATTTCATTAAATGGTATGTATAAACCACTAGTTTCTATATCAAAAACAACATACGTTGCATCTTTTAAATTTATATTATGATCAGTAAAGGCAATATTCAAACTCTCTTCATTTATATAATATCCTTCCACCCCAGCAATCGGTTTTATATTATATTTTTTACATAATTTAAAAAATTCTGGCAAAATATGACAATTGGCATGATCGGTTACTGCTATGGCTTTGTGACCATAATTGTTAGCTTGCCATACATAATCCTCTACTGATAAAATACTATCTAATACGCTCATTTTAGTATGTGCATGCAACTCAACTCTTTTATTTTGTGCTTCATCTGCTCTAACTCTAGAAACATCCGTTCCTAAATAACTAATTTCATCGCACATAATTACAACATCTTTGGCAAAATCATCCCACTGCAATCGTCCCTTAACTTTCACTTTTGTATTTTCAACAAGTTTTTTCCTGTATTCTAATATTTCAGTTTCTTTAATAAAACGTTTAATCATAATAGAATCTTTGAAATTACTAATTGTAGCAACTAGTAAAGTAAAATCACGTCCCTGTCTTGAGCGAAAACTTCTAATTTCACTAGCAACAATCGTGGCTAAAACCTCAACACGATCAGTACCCTCCGTTTGTTTGAATTCTTCTACTTCCATACTATTAATTGGCAAATCACTCACACTTTTGAAAGTAGGTTGCGATCGCATTGTATAACTAAAAGTACCTTTCACCTCATTCTCTTTATTTTGTTGTTGTTTGAGTTTATACGTTTCAATACTTTTTGTTTCATCAAGCATTTGTTGAATTTGTTGCTTTTCTTCATTTAATGCTTTATAATTTCTAACACTATCACTGATGGATACATTCAGTTTAACAAAATCAAAACCATAATTTAGAAAAAATCTTTTAATTATCACTAAATTATCTTCAGCAACTTTTTTTTCTTCCTCACTTGCTACCATCAACATAATTTCATTTTTTAGAAATTTGTGATGATATTCATTTAATATCATAACCCCTTTTTTTACTTCCATACAAACAGAAATCGCATAATTAAAATAGTCTTTTAATTCCGTTTCAATAAATTCGTATTTTTCTTTGATTTCTTGTGGATAATCAATTGTAAATTTAACATTTTTAATATTAAAAGTTTGATTAATATATTTACTAACTTTTTCGTTAAGTTCTTTAAGTTTTTCACATGTAATAATATTATCTAGTGTAATACAAAAACGCCATGATGAAGTATCATCATTTGCTTTGACGCTATTTAATTTGCAATTAGATAACGTATCATCTAAAAAAACACCACTACCTTTAAGGATGGATAACATTGGTTTTTCTTTTTCCATCTTCTCACCCCTTTTTACTTTTTTTGATATAAATTATAATAATTATACCAATTTTACTTTTTTTATTCAATTAATATAATCAAAAATAAAATCACTTAAGTAGATTTTTCTATTTAAGTGATTACAAATTTAACTATTTTAATTCTTTTATTAAATTTAAATTTTCATCATAAATTTTTATAAAAATATATCCTTCATCAACTGATGGCGCGATTAGTTTTGCATTATAACTATCAATAACTTCAATTGGCAAATATAACTCGTCGGCAATCTTGTTTCTTTTTTCAACTCTTTTTTTGCATATATGAATTGGAACATCTAAATAATAACAACCTACTTCAAAATCTGTTGTATACAAAGATACATTTTCAAACAATCGTTTTCGAACTTTAGGTGTAATGCTTGTTGCGTCAAAAATTACATCCTTACCATTTATTAATTCTTTTGCACACATTTCATACACTTTTGGCCAGATAAACTTTTCATCAATCATTGGAAAAGTCTTCCTAACCTCATCTGTTGATACTATTTTTGCTACCAAAGCACTAGACAATTTTTTAGCTAACGTTGTCTTGCCACTGCCCTGAATTCCCACCATTAAATGAATTGTCTTCATATTTTCCTATCACTCTTTCTAATTTAACAATAAATCTTCAATATTATAAATTTTTGTTGCCAATCTATTTACAAAATCACTTTCATGACTAACAAAAATTACCGTTCCATTATATTTTTTTAATGCCTCTAGTAATCCTTCTTTTGCAAGTTTATCCAAATGATTCGTAGGTTCATCTAATATCAAAACATTAGCCTTTTGTAGCATTATTTTGCACAATTTAACTTTTGATTGTTCACCCCCTGATAAATTTTTAATTGGTGAAATAGCAATATTACCACTGATACCACATCTTGCAAGACGACTTCTAATACTGCCATTATCCATTTGAGGATATAAGGATTGAATTTCTTCAAGAGGGGTTAAATTGGGATTATCAAAATGATGTTCTTGTTCAAAATAAGCAATTTTAGCATGATCTACAAAGTGAAACTCACCATCTATCGGTTTTAATTCACCAATCAATGTTCGTAATAGTGTTGTCTTGCCAATACCATTGAATCCCGTAATGGCTAATTTCACTCCACTCCTAATCTCAAAACTTATAGGAGGAAGCAAACTTTTATCATATCCAATTTCTAAATTATTCACTCGCAAAAACCGATCTGAGGCAATTGGTTGGTAATTGAATGCTAAATTAAGATAAATATCATTACTTTTCGGTTTTTCTAAAATATCTATCTTTTCCAATTTCTTCATTCTACTTTGGGCCTGTCGTGCTGTGGAAGTTTTCACTTTATTTTTTTCTATATAGGTTTTTAACTCTTTTATTTGTCGTTGTTGTGACAAATATTTTTTTTCATAATCGGCATCAACTAACATCTTCTTTTGTAAATATTGTTGATAATTTCCTTTATATTTGGTAATTTTACCAGATTCAAGTTCCATTACCACGTTCACAACATCATTTAAAAATTCTTGATTATGTGATACAATCAGAAAATTTCCCTTATATTCTTTTAAATATTTGACTAACCATTCAACATGTGTGGTGTCTAAAAAATTGGTTGGTTCATCTAAAATCAATAAATCGGGTTCTTCTAATAATAATTTCGCCAAAATGACTTTTACTTTTTGACCACCTGAAAGTTGTCTAACCATTGTATCTAATCCATACTTGACAATTCCAAGTCCGCTTACAATTCTACCTATTTTTGAATCAATAGCATAAAAATCAGCACTTTCTAACTCTTCACGTATTTGAGACGTCATTCGAACATAACGATCTATTTTAGTTACATCAGTTTCATTGGTTAAAGCATCTAACATTTCATTCATTTCCGTTTCTTTCTTATACAATGAAACAAATGCTTTCTTTAAATACAAATCTATTGATAAATTACCATCTACGTTCATATATTGATCTAAATATCCCACTTTAATTGTTTTATCAAAATGAATTGTACCACTATCAGCCAAAAGACTACCACATAGTATTTTAATAAGTGTCGTTTTACCAACGCCATTATTGCCAACAACACCAATTTTTTCATTTGGTAAAACCCGAAAAGAAGCATGATTAAAAATTATTTTTTTATCATAAGTTAGACAAAGATTTTCCACAGTCAAAAGCACCTTAAGCCGCCTCCTTTCCATCATCTTTCTTATTATGGATTCCACGTTTTTTTGCAATCGCTATATCTTGAGCCTTATACAAATCATCTAAATAAGACAATTTTTCAGAATTAACATAGCGAACGCTTGCATATCCTTTTTCAACCAATTGATAATTTAACAATTTATAATCAGCCCATATCCAAGCAAGAAGACGATGAGATTGGGTATCATCATAAAGCGAATCATTTTTATCAGATTGTAAATATATGGTTTTCGCCTTTGATAAAACCTGATTCGCATAATTTTTAGCTTCATTTGCGTAAGGTTTCACCACGGGATGAATTTCAGGTGTATTGATAACCAAAAACCTAACGGTTACATCTTTACCATCTAATAAAAAATGGGCAGTATCACCATCGACAATCTTTAAAAACGTAACTTTTACAAATCCTCCCATCGGTAAATCATCTATACAAAATGGTTGATTATTTGGTTTATAACTAGGTCCTACATATTTCATATACTTTTACCACTCTATATCTTTACTTTTTTGATATCATCAAATTGATAGTTTAACCTAGTAATTTGTTTAAAGCAACTTTCCAAATCACCTGTTGTTAAAAAAACTAATTTTCTATCCTTGTTTTTCACTTTTAAGTTAGCCTTTTCAAAGTATTTTTTCAGTTGCATAACAGTGGCATCCCCACTTTCAATGATTTTGGCCTCCGGTAAATTTTTCTGAATTTCATCTTTAATATATGGAAAATGCGTACAACCCAAAATTAAAGTATCTACTTCAGGTAGTTTTTGAAGATGATTTTGAATCATCTTTTTCATTAATGTTGAATGAAATTGTCCATTTTCAATAGGTATCACAAAATCGCTACACCCCTCACTATAAACAGTTGCCCCTACTAAATATTTTTCATAAACTTTTGTAGAAACAGTTAAATTAGTGGCTAACAGTCCAATTCTTTTAGTTCTACTATGTTCTAATGCGTATAGAGCGGTCGGTTCAACCACACCAAGTAAATACTGATTGCTATTATCAATGATATCAGTAATGGACGAAGTGGCAGTATTACAAGCAATAATAATGATTTTAGCCCCTAAATTTTTCAAATATTCAATATTATTCAATGTAATTTTTCTTACTAAACTTAAGTCCTTTGTCCCGTATGGACAATTTTTAGTATCAGCCAAATAGACAATATTTTCATTTTTAAAGGCCTCTACTATTTTAGAATAAACAGTAAGACCACCTATACCTGAATCAAAAATACCGATAAAATCAGCCATAATATTACCTCACATCATTTTATACGTTTTATTTATTATAACATATTTTTTGTTAAAAAAACAAAATAAACGCTGATTCATTTAAAATCAGCGTTTTCAGATTATTTCAATAGGATTGTTTCAGTAATAATCTCTTTTTGGCTTCTTGAATAATAACTTATCTGTACTTCAGAGCCAATGAAATATTCTGTAAGTGAATTAAGCTTTGCACTTAAAATATTGAGACTTGTTAATTTTTCTCCATCAAAGGTCAAAATAATATCATCTTTTTGCACACCACTTCCACTTAATGAACCACCAGCAGTAATATTAACAACATAAATACCATATGGTTTGCTTGTGTCGTAAATATCTGGAATTTCTAATAATCCGTTAGCTGCAATCACCGCATTCGTTAATTCTCGCACATTTGATCCTGTAATACCTAGTCTAGGTCTTGTAATTTCTATATCTTTTTCAATATAATTTTCAATCAAACTTTTAATCACATTTGAAGGAATAGCAAAACCCATATTATCAATTTCCTCATCAACAATTTTTAAAGTATTAATGCCAATTAATTTTCCATCTATTGTAAACAAGCCACCACCAGAATTACCAGGATTGATTGAGGCATCATGTTGAATATAAGTGGCATTAAAATCATTCACATTATCACCATCTGTATCATCACTAATATATCGAAGTTCACCACTTACAATTCCTAATGTTGCAGAACCATAATAATCATATCCATCAGGATTACCGATTGCAATCACAAATTGACCTTTTTCAACCTCATCACTGTTAGCAAATTCAACTGGCTGAATGTATGTTGAATGATCAAATTTAATGACAGCCATATCAACTTTTGTATCATAACCTACAATCTCTGCTTCAATTTCAAGATCTTCATATCCAAGATAAGCATAGATTTTATATTCATAATTTGCATTACTACCAGTAATGACATGACGATTTGTAACAACATAATACGTATAGCTGATAATATTACCATCAGTGTCTTTATTTTCAATTCTTTTATATATTACACCACTACCAATGCTTTCAGTATCTTCTGAAGTAATAGGTCTTCCCATAATTGAAGTCGTATAATTCGCTTTTAGCGTTACACCAATTACTGCATTTTCAACCATTTTTGTTGTATTCACTATACAATTTTCCAAATCATCAATTGTAATATTTTCATAATTGACAACAGTATTTGTAATTTTATTTTCTACATCGACGGTTTCTTTTTTGCTTGTTGTAAAAGTAATACCTGTACAACTCGTAAGAAAAGCAACTGCTGTCATTATTAAAGCAATACAATACATCTTAAATTTTCTTTTTATCATTGATTTATCTACCTCTTTTCTATCTTATTCAACAATATAGTAAAATTATACGCTCTCATTATGATATTAAAATGAAAAACTTCTTATCAAATTCTAAAAAATATTTAAATTATTTCTTAATAGGCATTTTAAACCAGAACGTGCTGCCAGAACCTACAGTCGATTCAACTCCATACTCAAAATTGTGATATTCTAAAATTCCTTTAACAATGGAAAGACCAAGTCCAGATCCTTGAATAGATCTTTGATGACCTTTATCAATTCGATAATAACGATCCCAAATATATTCTAGTTTTTCCTTTTTAATTCCAACGCCATAGTCTTTCACACTAATTTTAACATAATTGTTCTCAACAACTTGATTGATTTCAATTTTTTTAGCATCACCACTATAATTAATAGCATTGTTAATAAAATTATAAATAACTTGATCTAATTTACTTTCGTCTGCTATTACATTTACATTTTGATCATAATTTAAAATAAATTGAAATTCTTTATTTTCTTGAAATTTTTGATATCGCTCAACAATTTCAATTAGATTGTCAGTAATTGAATATAATTGAGGGTGAAGTTCAATAGTTTTACTAGAAATTTTTGATAAATCTAACATGTCGTTCACAAGCACATTCAAGCGATTTACTTCATCAATTATAATTTGCAAATTCTTAGGATTATTTTCACCAGGTAAATCCTGCATCATCTCAGCATAACCTTTAATCATCGTAAGTGGTGTTCGTAAATCATGAGAAACATTAGCCATAAGCTCCCTTCTTAATGTTTCTGTTTTTCGTAACTCCGCAATCGTATTATTTAAGGTTTGATTTAATTCATTGATTTCTAAATATCCTTCACCCTCAAAAACTACATCATAATTCCCTTTAGCCATTAATTTAGCCGTTTCATTCATTACTGAGATTGGTTTAGAAATATATCTTGAAATAAGAATTGCTATAATAATTGTAAAGATAACCACGATAATCGCAATATAAGTCAGTTGTAATTTTAAAGTATCTACAGCTGATTCAACAGGGATAATTTTGTTATCTAAAACTAATAAATAAGTTTCGCCATCACTTAATTTTACAAATGAACAGCACATAATTGAATCATTTTGACTAGAGAGATCTCTAGTTAATTGTTTAGTTGGACTTTCTACACTTAATATTTGAATTTGATCAAAACTTGGTACAGGATTAACCGAAATAATAGCATAAAATTTATCATATGAAGTTGTTTTCGCCTTTCGCCATATCTCATCAATCAAAGTTGGTTCTAATTTATTAAATGAACCACCACTAATAGTTTTATAAATCAGCGTATTAGAATATAAAAGTTTGTCATTGCTAGTAATAATAAGAGGTTTTGCGTAAAGATAAATAGCTGCTTCTTCATCTAGAGAAATTTTTTCTAAATTGCTTACTAAAAGACTTTCATCTTGAATAAAGTTTTGAATATCTTGATTTTCAATTGCAGCACTGACTTCATAAATGAGTTCAGTAGTTCTATTTATTTTATTGCTTCGATAAAATCTACCTAACAATGCTATTTGAAAAATAATAAAAACTAGTACAATGATGGTTGCAAATATCAAAATTGCAAAAAATAACTTCCACATCAAACTAGTAGTTTTCAGTTTCAAATCGATAACCAACCCTTCTTATTGTAATAATATTATCAGCGTACTGTCCCAACTTTTTTCGCAGTGATTTCATGTGTGTATCTAATGTTCGATCATCACCATAGTAATCATAACCCCATACTTTTTCTAAAAGTTGTTCTCTTGTAATAGCAATATTAGCATTTTTGGTCAAATAAACTAAAAGTTCATATTCTTTGGGCGTAAGTTCTGTTCTTTCACCATCTATATACACAATATGAGCACTGAAATCAATTCGAAGATTTTTATAATTCCAAGTATCACTGCCATCTATTTTTTTATTTTTTGTACCTACTCTATTCATTACAGCATTGACTCTCATCATAAGTTCTTTGGGCGAAAAAGGTTTAGTCACATAATCATCAATCCCCAAATCAAAACCATATAATTTGTCATATTCTTCCGATCTTGCTGAAAGCATAATTACAGGCACATCACTTGTTTTCCTAATTTCTTTAACGGCGGAAAAGCCATCAAGTTCCGGCATCATAATATCCATAATAACTAAATCATATTCATTATGTTTGCACATCTCAATAGCCTCTATTCCATTTGTTGCAGTATCTGATTCAAAATTTTCAAAGACAGCATATTTTTTTACAAGTTCTCTAATATTTAATTCATCATCTACAATTAAAATTTTTGGCATAATTTCCTCACAATTTCTTAATAGTTATGATTATTATATCATATTTTATAGGTTTTATCGTGAAATTTAACTGAAAATTTAGTAATTTTTCTATAAATTTAATTGATTGCAATATTTTTGACTAACTTTGTTTTTTTATGTATAATAAATAAGATTTAGGAGGGATAACGTTGGAAACGAATGTGAAACAAATTAAAACAACCCATAAAATGGCAACCTCTAAAATTGGAAAACTCCTATTTACGATGAGTATACCTGCCATTTTTTCAATGCTAATCCAAGCTTTATATAATATAGTTGATAGTCTTTACGTTTCAAGAATAACTGAAACAAATAATGAACTTACCGCATTAAATTATGCTTTTCCTATTCAAATGATTGTACTCGCAATTTCACTTGGTATTGGTGTAGGTACGAGTTCGGTCATTTCAAGATGTCTGGGAGCCAAAAAACAAAAAAAAGCTGATGATGCTGCTAAAACGGGTCTTATTATTACTTTCTTTGCGTATCTTATTACTCTTAGTTGTAGTTTCTTTGTTCCTAAACTCTTTATGATGATTTATCATGATAGTGAAAATATAAAACATTTATCTATTCAATATTTACAAATTGTAATGGCTTTTAGCATAGGCTCCTATTTTGAAGTTGTAATTAGCAAAATTCTTCAAGGAACAGGCAATATGATAACTCCAATGATTTCCCAACTTATTGGTGCTATTACTAATATTATTCTTGATCCTATTTTTATTTTTCAAGCAGGTGAAGGAATTGGTCTACCTTTTGGTCTAGGACTTGGCGTTAGGGGTGCCGCAATTGCAACAGTTATTGCCCAATGTATTTCTGGTCTTTTCGTAACCTCCATTATTATTTTTAAAAAACAACAAGTTTCCTTTAATTATAAACAATTTAAAATAGAAAAAATAATTATTCGAGATATTTTTAATGTTGGACTTGCAGTAGCCATTATGAATTCTATTAATGCCATTACAACAATTATTTTAAACCGAATTTTATCATCTAATGGTGTAACAATTCTTGGTACATATTTTAAAGTTCAATCGTTCATTTTTATGCCCGTATTTGGTTTGACACAAGGAGCGATGCCTATTATGGGCTATAACTATGGTGCTAAGGAAAAAGAAAGATTTCTTAAAACCTTCCAACTATCTATGCTCACCTCTTTCATTATTATGACCGTAGGTTTATTGATTTTTCAATTTGGTTCTGAAATAATTACTGCTTCTTTTCAGTTAGGTGATATTTCTAATCTAGCTATTAGGGCTTTTCGTATTATTAGTCTTTGTTTTATTCCCGCTGCGATTTCGATTATTATATCATCAATGTTTCAAGCTATCGGTCATGGCTATAAATCAACTCTCATGAGTATCCTACGTCAAGCAGTTATTTTAATACCAACAGCACTAATTTTAAAAATAATAACGAAAAATGATGATGCCATATGGTGGGCATATCCAATTTCAGAAATGGGTTGTTGTCTTATCTTTATTTTTGTAACTTCTTACACTATTAAACATCTATTTATAACTAAAAAAGAAGAAATCAAAGCAATTTGATTTTTTCTTTTGCAAAAAAATTCTTTTTTTGATATACTATAAAATATATCAATGAAAAATAGGAGTATGATATGGAATCAAATCAATCAATTGAAAATAATAAAACTTTAAAATTAAATACAAAAAACACCTTATACATTGGATGCGCTTTTTTTTCTATTTTAATGCTTTGGCAAATGTATAATAATTATTGTCCTTTATTTTTAGATTACTTACTTAGAAAAAAATATGGTGAAAGCAATGAATTTATTATTGGTATTATTATGGCTGGTGATAATGCATTGGCTATTTTTATGCTTCCTCTTTTTGGTAGTTTATCTGATAAAACCAATTGCAAATATGGGAAAAGAATGCCTTATATCGTTATTGGAATGATTTTATCTGCGCTTTTTTTCCCACTCATTGCAATTATGTTCTATATTGAATCTTTATTAGGCGTTATCATTATGATGGCTGTTATTTTAATTATTATGAATATGTATCGCAATCCTGCTGTAGCACTGATGCCCGATGTGACTCCTAAACCTCTTCGCTCTAAAGCTAATGGAATAATCAACTTTGTAGGTTATCTCGGTGCTATTTTAGCAGGCGGTTTAGCACTTTTTCTAAAAATAGCCAAAGATTCTAGTATTACAAATTGGGAGCCAACAAATAAAGGCAACGCTATCCTTGCTTTTTGTATAGCTAGTTTTTTTATGATTCTTGCCATGCTATTATTGATATTTAAAATTAATGAAAATAAACTGTTAAAAGAAAATCAAGAAGATATCGAATATGGGGAAAAATTAAGTGAAACACTTGGTGAAGTATCCGAAAATAAACCTTTAAGTAAAGCAGATAAGAAAAATTTTATTGTATTACTGATTGGAGTTCTGCTTTGGTTTATGTCTTTTAATGCTATTGAAACTTTTAATAGTTTATTTTGTAAAAAAATTTTAGGAGATGAAGGTATTGCTTCAACAATTGTGATTATTTTGACCATTTCATCAATTCTTACTTTTCTTTTAGCAGCAAATTTGCCTTCTAAAATCGGTCGTAAAAATACTGTTTTAATTGGAATAGCTGCCCTAGCAATTGGATTTGTAATTATACTTTTATATTTCTTTTTCAATGGCGTATTTAACGAAGAATATCATCAATTGATTGAAAAAAATAATAATCAATTACCATTTAGCGTTATCCCCATTTATATTTGTATCGCCCTATGTGGAGCTGGTTGGGCTTTGATTAATGCCAATTCCTATCCAATGATGGTAGAAATGTCATCTAGAAATAATATTGGGAAATATACTGGCTATTATTATACAATTTCAATGGTAGCACAAACAATTACTCCTATCTTAGTTGGCATTATTATGTACAAAAGCGAATCTAGTTTAAAACTCCTTTATATTTATTCAGCCATTTTAATGATACTTGCCTTTTTATCAATGCTTTTCTTCAAAGAAAAAAAGCATCAGAAAATATTATCCAAAAAGGGTCTCGATGCTCTTGATGTTGATTAATCAATACAACATTCTAATAAAAAAGACTATTTGTTCTTTATTCAATTTCTTAATAAAGTAATTTCAAATAGTCTTTTTATTTTACAATTCAAGTGAAATAAATAGTTTATTAAAAATTTCCTATACTTTTTAGCTATCCCGCTTTAATTTCAATCTTTTTAGAATTTTTTCTGTTTCATCACAATTTTCGGTAGTAAATGTCAATAGGTAAAGATTAATCCCTTCTTTTTTAAATAAGTCAATTTGATTTATCAAATCAATAGGCTTATCATTGATCAATCGCAAAGTACAATCATCTGTAGGATTGGGAAAAAGTCTAAATTTATTATGATATTCATCTTCTAAATCATACATATTATTCCAACACTGTTGACAAGATTTCTTAATGTAGCCTTTGGCTTTAGCAATCATACAATGCTTAAACACCATCATATCCATCTTTCCATAAATAGGAATTCCAATATTTGCTTCAACTTTATTCAAATCCAATAATTTTATTTGTGTTAAATCTAATTCATATGATAAATAAATTTTACTAATACCTAAATTTTTAATACATTCAATTGCTTGTTTATTCACAATATTAAAATAAGGTGAAGCAACATTATTTTTTTCAATATGTCCTACATTATGAATCATATGATTCCTTTGATTTTTGAGCAAAAAACGAGAAACCGTCATCATCGAAGATGGATAATCCGTATAAATTATTTGAATACCATATTTTTTACATATTTGATATTGTTCTTCTGTATGAACAATTGCTTCAAAGGTTGGAGCAAATTTAAAATATTTGTTTTGTTCTACTATGAAAGGATGATACTGTGCTACTCCTTTGCTATTTCTTTTTTCAATTAAATCATGGATAGCTTTTTTTCGCAAATGATTTAACTCCTTTAAACTTATAAAAGCTTTTTGATCCGTATCAATAGATATATTTGCAAAATAAAAGGGGGTATCACCTAATTTATTCAGACTATTAATGTAAAAAATATCATTTTGAGGATGATTACTATAATGATTTAACACGCTATCGGTAACTACTTCAACAGTATTTTTATTATCTGTAACGATAAGTTTTGCTTGCTGACCAATTTTCAAATAAAATTTGCCATAAAGGGGAATTTTAATCTGTTCCTTTAACATAAATTTTTTCACTTCGACACTTAAATCAGCTGATTTGGTTTTTAAAACTTCTTTTCCTAAAGCATTTTTTACTCCAATTGGAATTTTTACTATTTCATTAGCCCTAGCATTGGTTCTTTCCACACCATCAACAAACATCTTCTGTACATAAAAACCAATACCACTAGGTGTATTGATTCGAAGAGCATCCTGTTTTGTCAAATCTGATGATAATTTGATTTCGATTTTTTTAGAATCACATCTAATAATTTTGCCAATGACAATACCCTGATGATTTACATGATCGATATTAGTGAATAAACTATTCTTTTCATTCAAAAGATAACCCTTTGTAAATTGTCGATTAAAAACCATTTTCATTTTTAGCACTTCATCATCTATATGCATCATTGGTATTTTATCATAATAAGCATCTATTGCTTTTTTATACGCTTTTACCGTGGTATAAACATATTCAGCACTTTTCATTCTTCCTTCAATTTTAAAAGAAGTAATCCCAGCTTCTATTAATTTATCTATCTCTTGAATCGTACAAAGATCTTTCATAGACATCAAAGCGGCAGTAGCTGAAATTTTTGTTTGATTTTCATATAATGTATAGGTTTTGCGACAAGGTTGAGCACATTTTCCCCTATTGCCACTTCTATTACCAATAGCATAACTCATCAAACAATTACCAGAGGCACAAAAGCAAAGGGCACCATGAACAAATACTTCTAATTCAATCTCTTGATTTTTCAACTTTTTTATCATCTCAAGTGAAGTTTCTCTTGCTAAAACAACTCTTTTTACACCTAAATGATTTAAAATTTCTAATCCTCTTTCATTGTAAATATTCATTTGTGTTGATGCATGAACTTCCATATGAGGATATTTACTTCTAACATAATAAAGAACACCTAAATCTTGTACAATAATGGCATCAACATCAATTTTTGATAAATAATCTAAATATTCAATCAGTTGATTCCATTCGGATTGATACACTATAGTATTTACCGTAACATAAACCTTTGCTCCTCTTGTATGAGCAAATAGTACAGCCTCTTTTAAATCTTCATTTTCCAAATTAGTTGCAAAAAATCTAGCACCAAAGTTTTTTCCACCAAGATATACCGCATTAGCACCTGCTTCTATTGCTACCTTTGCGGTATATAAATCTTTTGCAGGGGCAAGTAACTCTACACGTTTCATTTATCCTCCTAAAAATAATACCATTAGATTTTATCATCTAATGGTACTTTTACTATCTAAATATTATATTTCTATTATATAACATTTTCTTGTTTTTTGACTATCTCATCTTTCATAATATATAAAATACCAATTGTATTTTTTCCACAATGAGAACCAATTACGCATCCTGCAACAGTTTCATACAAATTCTCAATTTCGCCACTTACATTAGAAATTAATGATTTAATATAATTCGCTCCATCAAATGATAAAGTATGCGTAATAAAAACAAACTCCTTATCAATATTCGGGAAATCCTTTAAAAATATATTGGTCATTCCTTTTTGGGCTTTAGTAATACTACCAATAAATTTTGCTCCTACTTGCATTGTCTTTTCTCTAACAACAATTAAAGGTTTTACCTTTAATACTTTTGAAAAAACATAAGCTACACTGCTACATCTTCCCCCTTTATAAAGATAATCAAGCGTATCTATAACAAATTGTGATTTAACACGAGGTACTATCTCTTCAAGTTTTTCCGCTATCTCCTTAGCAGAAAATCCTTGATCACGAAAAGTAGCTGCTTTTAATAGAACTAAACCAATACCTGTTGACAAATTGCCACTATCAACTAAAAAAATTCGTTCCTTATCTAAATCTTCTCTAACCGAACATGCAACATTAAAGGTAGCTGACATTTTAGAACTAATTCCAGTATATACAATATCATACCCTTCGTCTAAATATTTTGTGAAAAAGTCTTTTATTTCACCATATGATGCCGCCGATGTAGTTGGCAATTTTTTCTTTTCCTCTACCTTTTTATACAAATCTTCTAATTGAATTTCTTTCCCATCTAAATAGGATTCATTATCAAAATTAACATGCAAAGGTATTACAAAAATATTATATTTTTTTAATAAATTTTCACCTAAATCACATGTACTATCACTTAAAATAACAACTTTATTACTCATTTTTACCTCTTATTGGAATGATAATTGTACCATCTTTTTCTACCGTTTGAATTAAAATATCTCTAAATAAAATACCAGTATTAGAAATATTTTCTCCTCCTAAAAATGGATTTTCTGGTTTATCAAAAATATAATCAATTGTTGCTACTGAATACATTTTATCATTATCAAGTACTTCACCATTAATATAAATTAGTCCCGTAGCACGATCTTGATATACATTACTACTCATAACAAAATCGCTTTTATTGACTAAAATTCTTACGTCTAATCCTTTCAAATCAACTGTTTTTAAAACATTATCAAATGGCATAATTTCATATATCTTAGAAACAGTAATATTTGTTCCCTGTTCAATTGGAAAAGCTTGTGCTCTAATTCCACCAATATTAATGACAGCAATATCGGTTGTTGCATATTCCTTTAACGCTGTGGCAGCCCAATCTGCCGCACCATATCGATCAACATATTCATTAGCAATGCCAATAACCCGTCCAAATACAGGCAAAGTTTCTTCTTTTAAATTAGAAACAATTGTCTTAATCGTTGAATCTTCAGTTTTAGAAAGATTGTATTTAACCTCTGCCGTTCCTCCTGTTACTTGTTTGGTATCTTGATCAATACTTAATTTAATTAATCCAAATTTTTCTCCAGCACTACCTGCTTGAACATAAGGAATTTTTATTCCATCAGTTCTAGTAATCGTTCCACTATAAGTTGAATGAGTATGTGCATTAATAATTGCATCTACTCTCTCATCCCCTTCTAGCGATGCTAACATCTGATTTGAATCATTTCCTTCATGTCCTGAAACAATCACCACATCAACACCTTGATTCACCCTTAAATCAGAAATTGTCGATTTAATATAAGGAATTGGATTAGCAAATTGATAATCCCCAATCATGGCTTCCGCAATATCGCTTTCGTTACCTTCTCCCATATAACCAACAATCGCGATTTTTAGACCACCACGGTTGACAATTTGATATGCATCTACTCCTTCAGGTCTTTGACCCGTATTTTTTTCAATAATATTACATCCTAAAAAAGGAAAAGTTGCTTCACCATTCTCATCACTACCATCAACATATTGATATATTTCTTCAAAGCCCCAATCAAATTCATGGTTGCCAATGACCATTGCATCAAATTTCATCTTATTCATAATGTCAATCACAGTTTTACCATGATCATAATTTGACAAAGCCGTACCTTGAAACATATCACCAGCTGATATCAAAACAGAAGCCTCTGCATTTTTTTCTTCAGCTGAAATTGAACTAGCAAGTCTTGCTACACCATATTTACCATCAGACTCATCTAATGCACCATGAAAATCATTTACAGAAATTATTGTTAATTCACTAACAAGCTTATTGGTTGTTTCACAACTAGAAACAAATAATAAAAAGCAAGTTATAATGCATAAGTAAAAAAACTTTCTCATTTCATTTCTCCTTTATTATAATTATCATAAATATTATAACAAATTATGAGATATTTTTCAACATTATCACCTTATCATAAAAAAAGACAGCTTTTTATCCGATTATTTTGAAAAGTTTTATAAAAAAAGAACACATTATTGAACTGACATCTACTTGACAGATATCCGTTCATATTTGTGCTCTCTTTCATCTTTTCTATAGATTGCATATAAACCAACTAATTATTTATATACATATTTTGCAATTAAATTGGCAATAAATTCTATTTCTTCTACACAACCACCTTTAATCCATTCAATTATAATTGCATGAATGCCACTCATATAATATTTAATTACGTATTTCTTTTCTTCATCGGGAATTTCAAATTTTAACATAATAGGTTCAAAGATATCTTCATACAATTTACCAAATGTATCCTCAACTTTAAATAACTCTTGATGTTGAAGAGCAACCATAAATGACTTTTTATTTTCCTTTATAAAAGATAAATATGGTTTGGAATACTCGGGAGTATAAAGCATTAAATCTTCTAATGTCCCACTTTTCAGTTTTTCATCTATTTCCAAATCATAAGAATACTTATTTTTTAATTCTTTAAACATATTCTCCATACTTTCAATTAACAAATCATCCATTGATTCATAGTGAAGATAAAAAGTAGATCGATTTACTCCAGCCTTTTCACATACTTCTTTGATTGTTATGTATGCATATTCCTTTGTTTCTAATAAATGCATAAGCGCTTCATTCATATAACGGGCAGTATTAAAATACTTGCTCTCGTGTTTATTCAAATTACTGCCCATAAATTTATTTAATCTCCTTCGCTAATTCTTTTTGCTAATTCTATAATATCGCCAGCATATTTTTCTTTTCTGCTATTTAACAACTTTTTATAGAAAAAATAATTCGTTGATGCACCTAAAATTCCTATTAAGCCTATAATAATGCCAAATATAAACCAAAGTGTAGACCCATCACCAATTACCTTCATACATAAGCACATTCCTAAACCTAATATAAGTGCTGAAATAATACCAAATGTATAAGTAAAAATATTCACTGGTGTTTTAACCTTATTATCTAACTTCTTTAAGGCAATTACTTTAGATGTTTCCTTTTTTGAATATTCATTTGCAATCGCTTCTGCAAAAATTTTATCTGTGTTCATTCTTTTTTCCTCCTTTATGAACTTTACACATCAATTTTATCAAATAAAATGTGTAAAATGAACAACGTAAAGAAGAAAAAATGTTTATTTGTAACAAATTACTTTTATAAAGTGCAAATTTTATTTTATTATATTAAAAAGACTATTCTTTAAATCAATATTTTTATCTAATTTCCCTTTTACATATTAGTATTTTACCACCTTTGTCCTGATTACTCATATACATTTTGGTTTTCTAGTAAAGACTTCTATTCATCACTAGATTTTATATATTCATTAACAATCTTATAATATGATTTACCTAATCTAACACTATCTTCCCATTCATCTAAAGGAATGGAGAATACTCCGTAAAAATCAATAGTAATAGTATTACCCTCTGCAATAAAAAAAATACCTATAGTATATGAAGGTACAACTAGTTCATCACTAACAGTCATTTTTCTGACCATCTATCTATCGACCCTAATAAGAATAATTCCTATGTTTCCTTTAATTCATCTTCGCTAAATAACAAAATTGTTTCATATTTACAATCTAATTCATAATATCCGTTTTTTAAAACTCCAGTCTTCAAATCATAATAGCCATTAAAATCAAATGTTAAAGTAATTACAAAATCATCAAGCATTTCTTTTGGTAATGATGTAATGTTTGTATCACAACCTACTAAACATAATCCAAATAATGATAAAAAGAATATCATTATTTTCCTCATTAATTTACACTTCTTTTATCATCCTCATTGGTCAATATATTTTGATATATCTTACTAACATACTTTTTGGTTATTCATAAGAAGGGATATATTCAACCCCTTATAGACAACATAAAAGTTATATTTTTATAAACAAACATATTATACCACTTTTTATCCTAAAATCCTATTAATTCAATGAAATAGGTCTAATTAATATATATTTTTCATTAAATTTCTCTAAAAATCAAAAGACAAAGTGAACCAGACATTTGACAGCTTCGCTGTCATGGCTTGATGTCTTCGACCGCCACCACGTCTAGATCACTTTGTCTGTCTGAGAGATTTTGAACTTATCTACTGCACAACCTCAGATTTGTATTTATATCAATAAATATAAAATCATTACTTTCTGTTGGGTTTTCTTTTTATTCCCAACAGTTTAACAAAATCATCAAATAAGGCTGTATCTGTTGGCTCAAACATCAACCATTTTCCGTCGTGATAGGTTTTAGTTTCATCATAGACTTTTTGCACTTCTTTTGAATAATTATTTCTATCTGTATCAAATTTTAATTGTTCATCTTTCCCTAAGATAATCATAAATCCTATACAGTTTTCCCTTGCATATAATGCACAAAGCGTTTTTCCGCCACGACGATATTTATACTCATAAGTCCACACTTTACCACCTTTGTTCCATAAACATTCCATGTCATACTTTTCATCAATTAAAATACACAGTTTATTCCATATATCAAATAATGATTTACCGACTAAAGCAGTCATCTCTTCTGCATTAGGTATTTTATCCAGCATATTCGTTTCTCCTTTATAATTTCTTCAATTCTATAAACTACTATAATAATTTAATATAAATCCTTTTCTTTTTTTAGTTAATATAATATTACCTCTATTAAATTTATCTTATTCCGTTTAATTTTGATATATCTCTCTATCTTATTTAGAGTTTTCTCATATTTAGTACCTATTGATATATGCAACCCTATAAGAATTATACAAAACCTAATTATCTTTATATTATTATACCATTTTTTAGTGTAAATTTATAGACAAAAGTAATATTCAATATTTGTCCTATGACAATAAAATATTTAAATTATTCTTTTTTAATAATTGAATATTTATAAACATAATTATTCTTTGTTTCCTTGATTTAATTGATTATGATATTCAATAATTGCATCAACTAAAGCTTTCCCATCTTTCCTGTTTTTCGTCACATTAATATAAAATGGATATTGACCACCATCAGCATCAACCATTAAATAATATTGATCTGTTAATTGATTAATTATCTTATGATTGATAAAATGGATTTTAGATAATTCAATAAATGCATAATAAGCTTTAAAGCCACCAAATGCTTTTGCAAAAGAAATATAAAGTTTATCATCTTTGATTGATAAAATCATAAAGCGTGGAAGATTACCTTGATAAGTACTAGTTACTTTCATAAAGACACCATAGTTTCTAGTTTCTGCAACATTTGCATTAGAATGGCACAGCAATCTCCTATCATCAATATACCCTAAATCTAATAATGTTTGACTTATTTTTTTATAATTCATTTTTATTCACCTCTTTTTATAAATCATTATACAAGAAAAAGAATCCATCACGATAACTATTAGGCTTTTTTTCTAAATATGATGTTGTCAATTTCATTAAATACTCGTAATCTTCATCTTTAAACAGATTGGTATTTTCATAATAAGCATTTTCATCTTTACATACAAATAATCCTAACAATGGATAAGCATCACGCCAATTACCACTACAATTCGGTCCAATAATTAAATCATCCGAATAAGCAAACATATTTTTAGCCATATACCAATTACAAGTTACAAGACGTTCGTTTAACTTGAATTGATATTTTACTGCTAATTCTTTAGGAAATTCAAGCAAAATGACAGCATCTAGTTCGTCAGAATAACAAGAGATAACTAAAGGATCAATTGAGATAACCATAGCTGGTTGAATATCACCAGTAGCAATTTGTTTTTTAATCCAACTCTTTTTCTTTAAAAAGAATTTTGCTTTAGTTGGGTCTAATAGAAGAGCCATTTCTTTAAATTTTTTCTTTGAAAATTTTAACATTCCAGGATTTGATGCATATGATTTCATAATTTCCTCCTCTTTCAACTACTTATTGTTTTAATACTGTTTCAAATTTAATTGAGATTTTGTATAATTTTTGTTTTCTTTTAAAAAAATATAAATTTATTCCTTTGCATTTTGCCATATTTCATCTATATCTTTTAACATCAAATATAAATTTTGATGAAGTTCTTTTAATATTTGCTATAAATTATCCACATACTCTTCAATCACTTCATTATACATCTCTAATTTCATTAAACTAATCTTGATACAAACATTATACCATATTTTAACAATAAAAAAAAGAAAACTACGATATTTTATATATTTTTACATTTAATTTTCACCAAGATTTTTGAAGTTAATTCTAGTCTAAAATTGACAAAATATATAGATATTTATCAACTTTATATAAAATATAAAAAATCGTACTTATCTTATGATAAAATACGACTTCATTTTCAATGACAAGAACGATATAGTTTAATACAAATGCACATCCCAATAAATTGGAATTTATTAAATATGAATAATGAATTTATCATAATAATAAATTTCATTGTTTTCTCAATTCAATTATTCTAGATTTTTGTTTGTTTGTCATAAAAATGCCTCCTAGCTGAGAAACTTCTTTATTTCAATAAATGGGTTAAAATTTAGGAATTTTTGGAACTATAAAAATATAAAACTCTAGGAATTTAAACATCCTAGAGTATGCAAGTATTAATATTTAATTTTTACTTATTTCCTTTATAATTTGAATTATTAGGATTACATTGATTTGCGTGATTATTGTTATTTGCCTTGTTTGCTGAGTTATTAGGATTATGCTGATTTGCATAATGATTCACTTGTTGCTTTGTATGTGTATTGCTTGACACACCTTTCCCTTTACCCATAATCATTACCTCCATTATTCTTGTTCATATATTTCATATTCATTTCTTGTTCCTCTAATACGCATCGCTAGATATCTCCTACCATTTGCCATCCAATGAGGAAATGAATCTCCTTTCTCTTCATTGGTATCACGATGGCAAATTATGATATTATCAAGGACATCGCAACCGCCGTTTGAAAGCGGACGTATGTGGTCAAGTGTAGGATGATAAGCACTGTTTGGATTTCCACAAGCAGACTTTTTCATCAGTCTTCCTGTGTAATCGTATGCTTCTTGCTTCGCACCGAATACCTGATTCCACACATCAATGGTTTTATACTTTGACATTTTGAGTACCTCCTTTTTTATTTGGTACTCAAAATATATCATGAATGTTCATGTCTCACCATGAACCACGCGGTTCAAAAAATAAAAGATACCCCTAAAAAGGGATATCTTTTACATTTACATTTGCTATCCGCAACAAACGGAGCAATGTTTTTTGGCAAGGCTTTCGTTTACCATTACAGTAGAAACTTATTATTCTCGAACTTACATTCAGCTTTTCAGCAATTGTTTCATTGCTCAATCCTGAACTAAGAATAACATTTCGCAAATACCCTGCCAATTCGGGATCTCTCTTACGATTAGATTCCATATTAGCAACCTCCTGGCTTCCGCCGTTGCTTTGACCGAAAGTTGCTATTCATATTATACTTTAATTATAGGTAAAAGTCAATCGCCATCGGGATATAGCGAACACAAATAAGGTAATATCGTCACTTTATTTCTCATGAAATCCTCAAAGAATGCAAGCTGATCTGCAATTACCCTTAGATTAATCCAAAGAAGGAATAATTTCATTGCATCATTCTCGGAAATATCTATGGAATCGTTATAATAATCTCCATGGATAATTGAATTCCTGTTGATTACATTTACATCTTTTTTAGGATTATCAGTCAATTTTTTGTAGAACAAATTGATTTTGTCCCAAGCTTCTTGATCCCACGGTCCCATTACGCTATCAATAATATTGTAAATCTTTTCGGATCGTTGCTTACCATTCTTGTACTCCTTTTTTGCCTCCCAGTATCCCTCAAGAGTATCGGCACACCTTTTGTGTTCGTGTTCAATTAGTGAAAACCAATTTCTTGCTGCACTGCGATAATAACCATTATACATCATTTCTAATGCCGCACGAGCGTCTTCCAATTTACGCTTTAGTGGTTCTCCCGGTTCTTTCGCCTGGCAAAAGGAAGAAAAAAGTTCTCTTGCACTTAAATATCCACCAAATGAAAACGACTCCAATATAAAATTGGAAGTGCATATTTCGTCAAGAAGCGGCAAATCCGGAGTCTCTAAGAAATACAGTAAAACTCCATCTTCTGCAAATTGACTCATTTTTTCGCAGTATGCGGTAGAAAATAATAATTCTCGATCTTTTTCAATTTTTCTGTTAAGAGCATCGTTTGCAAGATAAAAATCAAAATGTGCTTTCGCGACTTTTACATTTAGTTTTTCGCATTCAACCAGTTCGGGAATTGTTTTTGTCATAGATGATATATCGTGAATTGGTGAATTATTATCAGATATACTTTTGAATAATATTTCTTGCACGCCTACCTGACTATCGGAATCAGGCAGTAAATCAAGAACATTAGGATATTTTGAAGTTAGTTTTTGAAGACCGATTGCAAACAATTCTCGATATTGTGCTTCTAAAGAGTCTCTTAATTGCATTTTTTGAAGTGCAATATCGTGAAGTTTGTTCTGTTCAGAAATCGCTATTATCTGATCTTCACTCATGGTATTTTGTTGTTTTTCTAACAGTTTAAGATAATTTGCTAATTCCACAAGGGCACTTCCTTACAAATGTATTTTATCTAATTTTATCATATTTGCAAAAAAATATCAATTCTACTAAAATGAAAGCAAAATCTTAAAAATGAATTTACTCTTAAAGTAACATCTAAAAAATGAGGACGTTTTAAACGTCCTCATTTTTTATTGCTGAAATTTATTATTTATAAAGAAATATAATCCGGTAATTTCAGAATGGATTTTAAATTATGAACTGCTTCATTGGTGGAAAGGATTAATATTTTATCATTACTTTTCAATTCAGTATTACCTCTGGGAATAATGGTCATTTTATTTCTGATAATAGAAATGACGATCGCATCATTAGGAATTTTGATTTCCGACAATGTTTTTCCGTCTAATTTATAATTATCAGGAAGCAAAATTTCACTGATAGAGGATTGCCCCTGATTGACACTGACAATTTGTTTGATCGCGGTAGTATCTACTTCCCTTTCAATCAACTTCGCAATATTATCCGTACTGCTCACTGCAATATCGATTCCTAATTGAACCATCACAGAAAGATTTTTTGGGTTGTTCACCTTTGCAACGGTACGCCTGACGTGAAATTTTCTTTTGGCTAATTGACATGCGATTAAATTGTCCTCATCCTTACCGGTGACGCTGACAAAAGCGTCGCACTGCTCTACCCCGGCACTTTCCAATGCTTCAATAGTGGTCCCGTCACCGCAGATAGTAGGAATATCCAAATCGTTTGCAATATAACTGCAGGTTTCTTTATTTTTTTCTATAATCATCGGATCATGTCCATGCTCCATCAGTGTTTTTACCAAATAATATCCAACCTTGCCGCCGCCGACAACTGCAACTTTCATATTTTAACCATACCTTTCTAAACTTCTGTGCATTTTACGGACAAGCATTGCAACAAATAAATAATCATCCTGCTTTCCGTCTCAAATTCCCAAGAAAACAATGACTTGATTTTTCCACCCTTAATCCATAATAGTTACTGTAATCAACATATCATTTTTTTGCAATATTACATCTTCTTTAATCGTTAACGAAATATCAAAATTATCATGAATAACAGCGAAAATATCTTTATCGGCAATTTTATCCGATGCCTTGCTTGCCCTTTTCCCCACCAATTCATCGGGTACTTGTATTAAATTGAACGCCAATGTATGTGCCCCGAAATTAATGGTACGAATAGACTGATTTTCGGTAAGAGCAGATTTCACTGCGGACACTGTCAAATTGGTCGGACAGACCGTATGCAATCCAAAATGGGAAAATACATCCTCCCTGGCAGGATCGTATATCCGCGCAAGTACAGACGGAACTTTGAATATTTCCCGAGCTAACTGCGAACACATAATATTGAGATTATCATCCTGACTTACTGCGGCAACGGCATCGCAGCTTTCAATTCCGGCCTGTTTCAAAACATCCTGATCTATCGGAACTCCAACAGTCGTCATGCCGGAAAAGTTGTCATCAAGCATCTCAAAATTTTTGGCGTCTCGGTCTATAACTGAAACATCATGTCCCTCTTCGCTTAACATAGACGCAAGCTGCGAACCAACCTTTCCGCATCCGATTACTAAAATATTCATATATCATATCTTTGCCCGACAATCATGACAATCAGGCAAATACTCCTTTCCTACTATTTTTATTACAGATATTTGTCAGCATTATCTATTATAGTACATTCCAATAAAAAGTAAAGATTAATTTTTTCTTTCTGTCTTTTACGTTGATATTTTGGCATATCAAATCTGAATTTTGTCCATAATGATATTAGTTACAACGCCGCTTAAAGCAGAAAGGTGGTTTTCCTGTTGTGAAAAAAAAATATCGTATCTTTATTTTAACTTTTTTTACCTCTTTTATTGTATTAATTTCTATTGGCAGTATTTTTATGATGATGCCGGATAAAAATGATAAAAGTAACCATTCATCGATGATTTCTGACGCTTATATTCCGAAATCTCAGGATAATCTTTCTATTCTGCTCATCGGCAGAGATCGCTCTGAAAACAATGCCCTTTTTTTTACACTGATGAGGTTTGACGCACAGCATGCAGTATTGTCGCTGACGGGCATTCCTACTCAAACACAGATCAGCGTAGGATTACAGAACGATACATTAAACAGGTATTTTCAGCGCGGCGGTGCAATAGATGCAGTGCGGGCTGTAAAGCAGGCGCTTCGCGTATCAGTGGACCGTTATGCCCTATTAGATGAAAACAGCTTGATTACTCTCGCAGACAGTCTGCAAGGAGTAGAATTTAATATCCGGGATGATATGGTAAATGAATCCGTAAATATCAGAAAGGGATACCAACTGTTGGACGGCAAGAGGTTCAAAGACATTATTTTGTTCGATACAGAATATCAGTTGGATTTAGAAATGGCTAAAGAATTAATCGAACAAAGAATCACACCTCAACTCATTGAAAAAGCAGACAATCTGTTCACCAAAATAACCGGCAGTATGGAAACCAATATTTCCTTTTATGATTTTGAATCCCGCAAGCCCGCATTACGTCACTGGATTCAAAATTACAGCAGTCAAACGGAAATTTTTACCTTTGAAGGAAGATATTCCGACGATACATTTTTGTTATCCGAGGATTCTGTCATTCGTTACCGGCAAACAGTTTATCATCTTGCGGGCACTGAATCGGAATAAAATACCCCCCGCATGAAAATGCGGGGGTATTTTATCATTACGCAGCAGGTTCTGAAGAGCACTGTTTTTGTATTTTGTTTCCGCCGCTCGCAAAACCAAACGAGAAAGCCGCACCAACTACAATTGGACAATAAAAGGTCAAGATTCGCCAAAGCAGCATGGATAAATTCAGATCACTACCATTCATAAAAATAGCAAAAAAGGTAACGAAGCTGATTTCCGCTCCTCCGGCTGCTCCCGGTAAAGGAACAAAGGCAGTAATCATACTTACGAATGCCTGCGCAGCAATCACCTGCAACGGTGATACACCTGATTTGCCGAAAGCAAGACACAAAAAATACGGAACCAAAAAAAATACGGTTAACTGTACCACCGACAGCCAAAACATATTTAAAATAGTGTATATATTATGCCGAATCAATGCAAAACCGCCGTGGAATTGTTCCAATTCCTGAAATGCGGCTTCAATTTTTTTATCCGGTTGCTTTACCAGATGTAGTTTTGCCAAAAAGCGAATGACGCTTTCTGTAATTTTTTTCGCTGTCCCCTTTGCAAAACCGATGAAAATTAATCCCAGCATGACCGCCATATTGATGGAAAATCCCAGTATAGACAGCGTCGCCAATCCGCTTACCTTAGAAGAAAAAAATCCCCAATAAATAACGAGCATAGCCAGAGAATACAGGGTTAACGAGAATTGATAAACAATGAACTTCACCAATAAAGAACTGCCTGCTATTCCAAGCGGGACACCGTAGCTTACCATGCTATACGCTTGCATGGGTTGTCCGCCGCTGGCAAACGGCGTAATACAGTTGTAAAACTGACCGATCATTGATGTACTTAACGTATTCATGAATCGCTGTCCGGAATATAATTTTTTTGTTACAAGATGCAATATCCCGCTCTCCAACAACCAATAAACAACCATCATCATTGCGGCAGATAACAACCATACCGGCTTTACTGTAAGAACAGCAGATAAAATATCTGCTGGTTTGTCTACAACGAAAATATATACGATTAATACAATAATCGATATTACAATAATCGTGCCGTTAATCCATTTAAATTTCTGATTTGGCTTTGATTTTTGATTTTGTTTTTGATTTTGATTTGACAAGCTGTTTCTCCCTTACTAATTCAGTGTAAAAATCATCCCACATGGATAAAACATGTTCTTTATTATAAAAACAATGACCTTTCCAAGATTGTTCTACTGCATTATTATAATACTCCGAATCATTCTGCAACCGGTTGAGAATTTCTGCAAAACCGTCGTTATCTTTCGCTCTTAAATAATAATCAAATAAAATGTTTTCATAGATCGGAATATCCCGAAGCAATAACGGAACGCGGCAATTCATTGCCTCCAAAATCGTCATTGGAAACAATTCCTCATACGACGGTAAAAACATCACATCGGCAAGGTTATAAATTTCATTCATTTTATCCCGATCCACAATGCCGGTGAATTTAATATTATCAGGAGGGTTTTCTACTACTTTTCTTACCTCTTCATATCCGTCGGTAATTTTTCCGAATGAAAAGCCTCCTGCCCAAACGAACTGTGTATCAGGCATCTTTTTTGCAAGTTCAATAAAATCAAAGATACCCTTTCTGCGCTGTAATTGACCTGCACAAACCACAGTGAAACGTTCCGTCGGCAAGCCGTATTGCATTCTTAAACTTTTCTTTTTCTCTTCCGGCAACGGATAAAAGGTACTGTCGCAGACAAAGTTCGGGATGTAAGTCACTTTGGCAGGATCTACTCCATATGCCGCCAGTCGTTCAATAAAATACGGATTCACCGTGACTAAAAAATCCATTCTTTTATAAAAACGAATCAAATAGCCGTAAAAAATCTTTTTTATCAAAAAAGGAAGCTTTAAACTGGACTCCATCGTTTCCGGCAAGAAATGCACATATCCTACCGTTGTGCCGGCATGCTTTGTAAAAGGAATGGTTAAAAAATAGCCAAAGTTTACCGTATGATAATGGGTAATATTCGCCAGCATACGCCTATTCTCATACACATCAAAACGATCGTTTAAGCCTTCTTTGACTAACTTGACTTGTTCCTCATAAGCGGAACCTACGCCCTGCCCTTTGACTGTGTCTGCTGATGACACCATATTTATTGTGTATTTCATAAATATTAATCCTTTCAAAGAAACGAACGAAATAATTTTAAGAAGCTGTAAGCTGCTGTCCGTACGGCAATCCGTTTTCATTTATAGGTTGAAAAGCTAACTATCATAGCTCATTATTTATTAAACCATATCTCCATTACAAATAAGTTATCATATTCCTTACAATTTTCTTACAATATACTTTTAAATGAATTTGGACAGAAAAAAATCATAATAAGAATTACACTTTGACTTTAAATCTGATAACACAAATTGTGAATCATTTATAAACATTTTATCACAAAATGACGATACAGTCAATTTTTAATATCATGACTTTTATCCGGCTTTACAAAACAGGACTTTATAATATAATGTTTTCAAAAAAGCGCAAAAAGCCCCTGCTTTGATTTTAAGCAGGGGCTTTTTGTTATTTCTTCAGCAAGTGCTCTATACGCAAAGCAGCTTCAGATGTTTTTTCCATACTATTAAAAGCAGTGAGTCTGAAATAGCCTTCACCGTTAGAGCCAAATCCGCTTCCCGGTGTGCCGACTACGTTTGCTTTTTCAAGCAAGCAGTCAAAAAACTCCCAGGAACTCATGCCCTGTGGACACTCCATCCAAATATAAGGGGAATTCGTTCCACCGGTATAGTTTATATTCAATCGGCGCAGCCGTTCTGCAATAATATTTGCATTTTCAAGATAATATTTAATGTTATCCCGGGTCTCTTTTTGACCTTCATCCGAAAAAACGGCTTCTGCTCCGCGCTGTACGATATAAGGCACGCCGTTAAACTTTGTTGATTGCCGGCGAAACCACATATTATGCAACGAAAATCCATCCCGAATCAATGCAGAAGGTACCACGGTATAGCCGCATCTGGTTCCGGTAAAACCTGCCGTTTTGGAAAAAGAGCAAAATTCAATGGCACAGTGCTTAGAACCTTCGATTTCATAAATGCTGTGCGGGAAATCTTCTTGGATAAATGCCTCATAAGCTGCGTCAAACAGAATAATTGCCTGATGCTCCAAGGCATAATCTACCCATAACTGCAACTGTTCTTTATTATACACAGCGCCGGTTGGATTATTCGGTGAACACAAATAAATAATATCAACATCCACGCTTTGATCGGGTAACGGGAGAAACCGGTTTTCTGCATTTGCGTTAGCATATATAATTTTACGTCCCGACATTTTATTGGTGTCCACATAGACAGGATAAACCGGATCCGGCACTAAAACCGTATTATTGGTGGAAAAAAGATCCAATATGTTTCCGATATCGCTTTTTGCTCCGTCGCTGACAAAGATCTCATCGGCATCCAATTCAACCTGACGGCGCAGATAGTACTTTTGGATTGCCTCCCGCAAAAACGCATACCCTTGTTCCGGACCATATCCCCGAAAGGTTTCTTTTTTGGACATCTCCGTTACCGCACTGCGCATTGCGGTTACCACGGCATCGCAAAGTGGTAAGGTAACATCCCCGATGCCAAGCCGAATCACGTTACAGTCCGGATGAGCCGTTTGATATGCAGTTACCTTTTTATTAATCGTAGAAAACAAATAGCTGTCTTCTACCTGTTTGAAATTTTTGTTAATCTCCATCTCAATCTCTATTCCTTTCTGATCTTGCGTGCATCTTATAAGAGCAACACAGTTTACTTATTTTTCTCTTTTTGCTCTAAAGCTGCCGCAATCAACTCACGGAACAGTGGATGCGCCCGATTTGGACGACTCTTAAATTCCGGATGATACTGCACACCGACAAAAAAGCGTTTATCCGGTATCTCTACGGCTTCTGCAAGCAAACCATCCGGCGAGTTTCCGGTAATGATCATGCCGTTTGCTTCCATTTCTTCTTTATACTGATTGCTAAATTCGTAACGATGACGATGACGTTCCTTGATGAAATCGGTTTTATATGCTCTTTCCAACATAGAGCCCGATTTGATTTTACAGGGATATGCACCAAGCCGCATTGTTCCGCCTTTGGGAATATTGCCATGCTGGTCCGGCATCAAATCAATTACCGTATGCTTGCTTTCAGAAGAAAATTCCCCCGAATTTGCATCCGCATATCCCAGTACGTTTCTTGCAAATTCAATGACCGCAATCTGCATTCCCAAACAAATGCCCAGATACGGAATATTATTCTCACGTGCATACTGACAGGTTAAAATTTTTCCTTCAATTCCCCGGTTGCCGAATCCTCCCGGCACCAGAATACCGTCGCAGTCTTGCAGCATTTCAGCAACATTATCCTTTGTAATCTGTTCGGAATCGATCCACCGAATAATCACTGTCGCACCGTTTTCATATCCGCCGTGCTGCAGCGCTTCAGCTACCGAAAGATAGGCATCATGCAGTTGAACATACTTTCCGACCAAGCCGATCGTGACAGTTTTATCACAATTTGCAATTCTCGCCAGCATTTCGTTCCATTCACGCATATCCGGCTGCGGACAATCAAGCGAAAGTTCCCTGCAAACCAAATCGGACAAATGGCTGCGTTCCAGCATTAGCGGTGCCTGATACAATACCGGAACGGTTAAGTTTTCAATGACACAATCTTTTTTTACATTACAAAAAAGGGCAATTTTTTCTTTTACGCTATCCGGAAGCGGCTCATCACAGCGAGGAATGATGATATCGGGAATAATACCGATAGACATCAGCTCTTTGGTAGAATGCTGTGTAGGCTTCGATTTATGCTCCCCGGAGCTTTTAATATAAGGTACTAAGGTTACATGGATAAACAAACAATTCTCTTTGCCGACTTCAAGCGACACCTGCCGGATGGCTTCCAGAAACGGTTGGCTTTCAATATCGCCGGTTGTTCCGCCGATTTCGGTGATTACTACGTCAGCATGCGTCTTTTTCCCGACAGCATAAATGAAAGATTTTATTTCATTCATAATGTGAGGGATAACCTGCACTGTTTCTCCGAGATAGTCGCCGTTGCGTTCCTTGGTCAGTACATTCCAATATACTTTACCGGTTGTCAGATTGGAAAATTGATTCAAATCCTCATCGATAAATCTTTCGTAATGTCCCAAATCCAAATCGGTTTCTGCGCCGTCCTCGGTAACAAAAACTTCACCATGCTGATACGGGCTCATTGTACCGGGATCTACGTTAATATAAGGATCCAGTTTCTGCGCCGCAACCTTTAATCCCCGCGCTTTCAGCAGTCTTCCCAAAGAAGCTGCGGTAATTCCCTTTCCGAGACCTGATACAACACCGCCTGTCACAAAAATATACTTGCTCATACCATTCATTGCCCTTCTTTAATTTTTGCTCTTTCCTGAACAGCGTCCGCATAAACGGTGCCAAAAACGATTTTTGAATACTCGTTATTATGTCCGAAAAAAAGTATTCAAAATATAACAGCGCCAATTCATGCAGACACTATTTTATGCTGTTTATACCTCAATTTCACCTTCAAAAACTTTAACGGCATTTCCTGTCATAGATACTCCGTCATCGGTATACGAAATCACAAGACTGCCGCCTTTTAATTCCACAGTGACCAAGTCGCCTTTTTCACAATAGCCGTTCTCAACAGCAGCCACCACAGCCGCACATGCGCCGGTTCCGCAAGCCCATGTTTCTCCGCTGCCGCGCTCCCATACCCGCATTTGCAGTGTCTTATTATTGACTACTTTTACAAATTCGGTGTTCACCCGTTCCGGAAACAGCGGATCGTTCTCAAACTTCGGACCGAGCTGCTCCAGAGGGAAATGATCCACATCATCTACAAACACGATGCAATGCGGATTTCCCATAGAAACGCAGGTAATATGGTAAGGCTGTCCGTCAATTTCAACCGGTACATTGACTGCTTTGTCTCCTTCTAACCGAACCGGAATCTTCTCCGGAGTTAATACCGCCTGCCCCATATCCACACTGACAGCATGCACCAAGCCGTTTTGCATGGTCAGCTCCAATGTTTTGATTCCGCTCAATGTTTCTACTGTTACAATATCTTCGTTAACTAATTTATTCTCATACAAATATTTTCCGACGCAACGAATCGCATTGCCGCACATTTTTCCTTCGCTGCCGTCTGCGTTAAACATTCTCATTTTAGCATCCGCAATTTCAGACGGACAAATTAAAACAATACCGTCCCCGCCGATGCCAAAATGACGGTCGGCAAAACGCTTCCCGAGCTCCTCCGGGTTCGGCATATTTTGATGAAAGCAATCAAAATAAATATAATCGTTTCCGCATCCCTGCATTTTGGTGAAAAATAATCTCATGACATTTACCCTCCTTGTAATTAGGCTTATCGCCTTTCCTTTATTATAGCTGTTCGATATTTGCTCGTCAACTCTTTTTATGGGTATCTATCAAAGTCATAAAATCATCAAACATAAATTTGGTATCCTGCGGTCCGGCTGACGCTTCGGGATGAAACTGCACCGAGAACGCAGGCATATTCAGATACCGGATTCCCTCGCAGCTTTCGTCATTTACATTGGAATAACTCAATTGCGCGGTTAACGGCAAAGTGTCGGTGGTAACTGCATAACCGTGATTTTGACTGGTTACATAAATGCGGCCGTCCTCACGATTTAACACCGGTTGATTGGCACCGCGATGCCCGTATTTCAGTTTGTGCGTTTCAGCTCCCTGGCAAAGAGCAAGCAGCTGATGCCCCAAACAGATTCCGAAAGTCGGGATTTTTGCTTCGCACAGTTTTTTCAGCTGCGCAATAATTTCGGTATTCTCCGCCGGATCGCCGGGACCGTTCGACAACATGATCCCATCCGGATGATAGGATAATATTTGCTCGGCAGTAGTGTCCGACGGGACGGTAATAACCTCACAATTCCTTTTCAGTAGTTCTCTTCCAATATTTGCTTTTGCGCCGAAATCCCAGAGAACAACCCGCCGCATGGGATTTTCCGGAGAAACATCGCTTTTTTCACCGCCGCCGACGCTTTTTACGGCATCTGCTACGCGATAACTGCAAATATCTCTGTTTTCTTCTTCGGTATATTCCGGATTGGGAGAGATTTTACCGTTCATAACTCCGTATTCACGGACAATACGGGTAAGCGCTCGGGTGTCAATCCCGCAAATGCCGATGATTCCCTGAGATTTCAGATAACTGTCCAAATCTCCTTCCGAACGGAAATTAGAAGGTTTCTCACACAGTTCCCGCACAATATACCCTTTTAACCAAGGCTTTTTACTTTCAAAATCGGACGGAATGACACCGTAATTTCCAATCAAGGGAAAAGACTGGATGACGATTTGCCCGTAAAAGCTCGGATCGGTTATTGTTTCCAGATAGCCGGTCATCGCTGTAGTAAACACGACTTCACCGGTTACCTCTCCCTCAGCACCGAAATATTCCCCTTTAAACAACATACCGTTCGCTAATTTTAAATACGCGGTTCTTGCCATTTTATGACCATTCCTTTCTGAACTTTTGCGCATCTCAGAAGACCTTTGGCGAAAACACAAAAGCGGGAATTGAAAGAAACATCCTGCATTTCTTTCAAACCTGATTCCATCTCCGACCCTTTATTAAAACAGAGCCGTCTCTTTTCTTTCTATACGGAAACTTATCTCATCATTAAGATAGACAAGTTTCAGGATTCTCATACGTATTTAAGTAAATTTGCACTCTGCATTTCATTAGTTATGTGTATACAATTGTCGATACGGGTTTTGTGTATTCGGTGTCAAAACGAAAAAGGTTTCATTTAACAATTGGCTTTTGTCGACGCTGAAATATTGGCAATACATTTCCAAATAGATTTCTATTTCATTCATATCCTCTTGCGTTGCTTTGTTCACACACACTTGCGGCGGTAATTTTGAGGGCGGTGTTTTGCTGCGCATCACAATTTTTCCGCCATGCATTCCTGTCCCGCAAAAATATCCAATCGGAGGCTGATCGGAATCGTTATTTAATCCCAATACAATGATTATGCCGCCTGCCTGATATTCCCCCAAAAAGCTTCCTGCTGTTCCGCCGATTACCAAAACCGGCAATTTATCTTGATATGCTTTCATATGAATACCGGCACGATAACCGGCATTGCCTTCAATAAATATTTTTCCGCCTCTCATCGCATAGCCGGTCGCATCCCCCGATGAACCGTAAATAACAATCGTTCCGTCATTCATGGTATCTCCGGTAGCGTCCTGCGCATTGCCGTTCACTACGATGTCAGCACCGTTTAAATAAGCGCCCAAAGCATTACCGGCTGTTCCGTTAATCGTAATCTTTTTCCCCGACAAGCCGCTTCCGATATATCTTTGACCGATGCAATGATCAATTACTACTTCTGTATCCGCAGTTGACTTCACCTGATCATTTAAATCTTTAAAATGCATCAAATTCGCAACTATATTCATCATAACCATCCCTTTCCTATGATTTTCAAGGAATCTTATTTAACGCCGGCGAGCTGCTTTGCACGTTCTGCTTTTGCAAACGCCATCAACTGCGGCTTTTCTTTAATCAATTCAAAATCAATCGTATCAAGCGGCACCTGTTCCCGTATTAATTTGGTATATATTCCCGCACGCCGCACATCGCCGATCAGGATATATCCTTTTAGCACGCCGTCTTTTACAACCAATTTTTTATAGCTGTCACCGTCAGCGGACACATATGCTTCTCCGTCATAGCTGCCGGCGGTGATGATGTGATAGCCGAAAAAGCCGATTGCGTTCATCGGAATTGCTTTATCATAAGGCTTTGATGCCCCAACCATATCATATCCGGCGCTTTCCCCCTGCATATAGGCGTTGGGAAGCAACGCTAAGATGCGATGCTGATTGACAGTGATGTCATAGCTTTCGGTGCAATCACCGGCGGCATAAATATCCGGAATACTGGTGTGACAGCGCTCATCGGTAATGATACCGCGGTTCACGTCGCCTCCGATTTCTTTTTCCAGTTCCACATTCGGACGCACGCCAACTGCCACCACAACAATATCAAAATTCAATATATCATCATTGGTCAGGAAGGCCGTATTTCCTTTAAATTCTTTGACGGAATTGGACAGGATAAATTTTACGCCTTTTTGTTCGATTGATTTTTGCACCAGTGCAGAACCTTCTGCGTCTAATATACTCGGCAGAATACGGTCTGCCATATCCACTACCGTTACCGACGCGACTTTATCTCTGATTCCCTCGACGCATTTTAATCCGATCAAGCCGGCGCCTACCACCAGAACGCTGGCACTCGGAAACAATGCTGCTTCCAATGCCTTTGCATCATTCAAGGTCATGAACGTAAATTGCTTTTCTACGCTATCTAATCCCTTCATCGGCGGGACAAACGGCTTGGAACCGGTTGCAACCAACAGTTTATCATAAGCTACGATCTGCCCGTCATCAAGCTCAACCTTTTTGTTATCCTTATCAATTCTGACAACGCTTTTCCCTAAAACAGCGGTCACGCGATTTTCTTCATAAAAGCTGTCCGGACGGTATTTCATTCGCTGCTCATCTGTTTTTCCGTATAAAAGATAAGAAATCAGCGGTCTGGAGTAAGTATGATGCGTTTCATTGGAAATAACCGTAATATCAGCTTCCTGATTATTTTTCCGAATTCCTTCGATACAGCCGACCGCCGCCGCAGAATTCCCGATAATAACAATATGCAAATCGCTCACCTCTCTTCAAATACAATTGCGTGATTCGGACATCCTTTTACACATGCCGGCTCTCCGCAGGAATTTTTAATACACAACTCGCATTTTTGAATCACACCCTCGTCGGACGGAACAACAGCACCGTAAGGACATGCCATGATACAGGTATAACAGCCGACGCATTTGTTTTGATCAATTTCTATCACGCCGTCATGAACGGACAATGCGCCGGAAATGCAGGATTTCACACAAAGCGGTTCCTCGCAGTGACGGCAATTAACTGCAAAACAAACATCCTCATGTTCTTCTACTTGTATTCTGGGATTAATCTTGATACCTTTCAGCTTTGCCATATCGTTCTTTCCGCTGTTGGCAAAAGCACAGTTATATTCGCACAGGTGACATCCCAGACACCATTTTTCGTTGACATAAACTCTTTTCATCTGAATGCCCCCTTATTCTCCGGCGTGTTTGATGCCTAAAATGGAAAGTTCTTTATCATTTAGCCCTAAGCCTCTGAGCATCAATCTGTTTCCCCGCAGGCTTTCAATGGAGTTAATCCCCATTCCGCCCATCATTTCTTTGATTTCATGATTCCATGCCTGCATTAAATTTACTAAACGCTGAGAGCCGACATCAGGATTCAGCCTTTTTACCAAATCAGGGCGTTGTGTCGCAATCCCCCAGTTACATTTTCCGCTGTGACAGCTGCGGCACAAGTGACATCCCAAAGCAAGCAGCGCCGCCGTTGCAATATATACAGCGTCTGCACCGAGCGCGATCGCTTTCACCACATCCGCACTGTTACGGATGCTTCCTCCGACAACAATCGATACATTATTACGAATTCCTTCTTCACGAAGCCGCTGATCCACACTCGCCAAGGCAAGTTCAATCGGAATACCGACATTATCCCGGATTCTGGTCGGAGCCGCACCGGTTCCGCCGCGAAATCCGTCGATTGCAATAATATCCGCGCCGCTTCTGGCAACGCCGCTTGCAATGGCAGCCACATTATGCACTGCCGCAATTTTAACGATAACCGGCTTTTTATACTCGGTAGCCTCTTTTAAAGAATAAACCAGTTGCCGCAAATCCTCGATTGAATAAATATCATGATGAGGAGCAGGCGAAATAGCGTCCGAGCCTTCGGGTATCATTCTGGTCTTGGAAACATCTCCGACAATTTTTGCTCCCGGCAGATGCCCGCCGATTCCCGGCTTAGCGCCCTGCCCCATTTTAATTTCTACCGCAGCACCGGCTTCCAGATAATCCTTATATACACCGAAACGTCCAGAAGCCACCTGAACAATGGTATTGGCTCCGTACTGATAAAAGTCCTGATGCAGGCCGCCCTCGCCGGAATTATAAAAAATTCCGAGTTCCTGCGCGGCTCTCGCCAAGCTCTCATGCGCATTATAGCTGATAGATCCGTAGGACATGGCGGAGAACATTACCGGCATAGAAAGCTCCAGCTGCGGCGGAAGATTGTCGATAATTTTTCCGTCTGCGTCCCGTTCGATTTTATTGGGTTTCTTTCCCAAAAAGGTTTTCGTTTCCATCGGTTCTCTCAAAGGATCAATAGACGGATTGGTAACCTGAGAAGCATTAATTAATATTTTATCCCAATAAACCGGCAACGGTTTCGGATTTCCCATGGAAGACAAAAGCACCCCGCCTGAATTAGCCTGACGGTAAACTTCCTGGATATTTTCTCCGGTCCAATTTGCGTTTTCTTTAAAAGTATGATCGGTTTTAACGATTTTCAGCGCTCTGGTCGGACAAAGGGACACGCAGCGGTGACAATTGACACATTTGCTTTCATCGCAGACCATTTTTCCGAGCTCTTCATCATATCTATGTACTTCATTTGCACATTGCCGCTCACACACACGGCAAGCGATACAACGATCCATATTCCGAATGACTTCATAATCCGGGTATAAATAATTTATTGCCATTACAGATTAACCCCCTCGTTGAGCTTTACAATAACCGGCTCGCCGCCCTTCGGCGACCACAGCTTGTCTAATTCCGGCTGAATCACCCGAATTGCACATTCTTCGCTTGCAATATACACCATATCGTCCTTTTCTCCGACAACCATGGAACGCAATTTCAAACGATCGTTCAGCGCCATCAAACCGCCTTCAAAACCGAGCAGGATAGAGAAAGGACCGGTAATCAGCAGACTGGAATAAGCGTTTCTCAAATAGGTCAGCATTTTGCGTTCTTCTTCCGATTTTCCGGCAATGGTTTCCCAAAACGGCGCCGCAATCACTTCCGCCATTTCGGTTAATGACAGTCCCTGTTTCCTTACCAGGTAATCGACGATATATGTGATGACTTCAGTGTCGGTCTGCAGCGTACATTGGTAGCCAAACATCTCTATGTAACGGCGGTTGGCATCATAAGAAGAAATTTCACCGTTATGTACAATAGAATATTCCAGCATAGCAAACGGATGCGCGCCGCCCCACCAGCCCGGCGTATTGGTCGGATATCTGCCGTGTGCCGTCCAGCTGTAGCCTTCATATTCTTCCAATCGATAAAAATCCGCAACATCTTCCGGAAACCCGACGGCTTTAAAAACCCCCATATTTTTACCGCTTGAAAAAATGTATGCACCTTGAATCGTGGTGTTTACTTTAATCACGCTTCTCGCTACAAATTCCTGTTCGTCCAAATGACTGGCGGCAAGCTTTGTCGGCAGCGGATAGACGAAATAGCGCCAAATTAACGGCTCATCGACGATTTTCGGTGTTTTGCGAACGGGTATTTTGGAAAGGTTTACAATATCAAAATGGTGCTCCAAAAACGTTTCGCATTCCTCTTTTGCCGTATTGCTGTCATAAAAAACATGAAACGCATACAGCTCTTTATATTGCGGATAAATACCGTATCCGGCAAAACCGCCTCCCAATCCGTTGGAACGATCATGCATCACCGCTATGGATTGCCGGATTGCTTCTCCGTTGATTAATTTTCCGTTTTTGGAAAAAATCCCCGAAATGGCACATCCTGACGGTATTCTGATTTGTCCCTCTTTTTGCAACATCGATCTACATCCCTTTCTGACGAATAAAATATCCGCACTTTTTTCTTTATCATATAATGTCTTAACACAGGCATTTTTCAAAGTAAGAATAGGCAAAAAATAAAGGCGTTCATTAAAAGATACCCATTTCAAGTATCCTTTAATGAACGCCTTTGTTCATCTTTACACATTATAGTATAATCTTTAAATTTTGTCAACTAAAATTATCATTTTTTTTAGCTTTGTATTGATTTACAATAAAACTAATGATTTCAGTTAAATTTATGTCATTATAACACAAATATTTACTTTTTCAAAAAAAACTGCAAAAAAATGATTGACAAATCAGAATCAAGGGATTATACTGTGGACATTAACAGCAAAGGCGCTGTGGGATTTGTTCCCGCGGCGTCTTTTTTTGTTTTCTTTTTGTTTTATAAAAAGCCAACTGCCGCAGCAAATTGGCTTTTAGAGTTTCATTTAAATCACATGATAAACTGCGGAGAAATGGAGATCGCAATGCAAAAAGTAACAGAATTATTCGGAAGCATGGTATTTAACGACACCGTTATGCGGGAAAAACTCCCGAAAAACACCTATACGGCGTTGAAACAAACCATCAAAGAGGGAAAAAGCTTAGACATTTCCCTGGCAAATGTAGTCGCTCATGCTATGAAGGACTGGGCGATTGAAAAAGGTGCAACCCATTTTACACACTGGTTTCAGCCGATGACCGGTATTACCGCAGAAAAACACGACAGTTTTATCTCTCCTACCGATGACGGCAAAGTAATCATGGAATTTTCCGGAAAAGAGCTTGTTAAGGGAGAACCGGATGCTTCTTCTTTCCCGAACGGCGGATTGCGCGCAACCTTCGAGGCAAGAGGCTATACCGCGTGGGATCCGACTTCATACGCGTTCATCAAAGACAACACCCTGTGTATTCCAACCGCATTCTGCTCTTACAGCGGCGAGGCATTGGACAAGAAAACTCCTTTACTGCGCTCCATGGAAGTCATCAATGAGCAGG
>ERZ773235.264-NODE-264-length-75146-cov-10.880292_pt1 | contig 75146 bp, 62 predicted proteins | sample MGYA00580522_ERZ773235 | MGnify/ENA primary metagenome ERZ773235 (study PRJEB29015, sample SAMEA2737797) | human gut metagenome | biome: human gut; feature: human-associated habitat; material: faeces | place: China | collected 2012 ...
TCGTTCGACTTGCATGTGTTAAGCACGCCGCCAGCGTTCATCCTGAGCCAGGATCGAACTCTCAATTAAAGTTTGATCTTTGGTCATTATCAACTTCTGGCTAATAATTCCCTTTTTACTGTTTTTAAGGTCGTATGATCCGGTTTCTCAAGCAAGAATCGCTTCTCACTTTTGACCTTTACCATACTGTCCGTTTCTGAAATTCTTTTAGAATTTTCAGGGTTGTCTTATTGTTTAATTATCAAGGTTCTGTGTTGTTTTGCTGACCGGCTTTCCGTGTCAACGAAGCTTATATTATCACCCCGATTGGGAGAAGTCAAGGGGTTATTTTAAAGAAAGTTTATTTGTCAAATTTGTATATATTGTGTATACAATTGTCGACAACTTATCCGCATTTGGAATTGAATTATACACATATCCACATTTTGAGCCTGTGTTATCCACAATTTTCTCCTCTTATCCACATCTGATATATTTTTATTTTAACCGTTTAATTTTATATATTTTCACATCGTCATCCGTTTATTTTTCTTTTTTTCTGCATTTCATTCAAAATAAACCTGCCAAAGGGCAGGTTCATTTGAAATGTTTTATATCAGATCGATTGCTTCTTTCACATTTTTTACTCCCAGCAACCGCATCCCGGAAACCGGTTCGATATTAGAAGCATTCGTTGCCGGCAGAATGCAGGTGGTAAATCCCAGCTTTGCCGCCTCTTTTACACGCTGCCCTGCCATATTTACACCACGCACTTCGCCGCTTAGGCCAACTTCTCCGAAAATAATCGTATGCTCATCCACCGGCCGGTTCCGATAACTGGAGACCAGAGCCAGTACGATTCCCAGATCTGCTGCCGGTTCTGACAGCCGGATACCGCCGGTCAGATTGACATATGCATCACAGCTTCCCAGATGGATGCCTGCCCGCTTCTCCAGCACCGCCATCAGCAGGTTCACACGATTAAAATCAATTCCAACCGTAGTTCTTCTCGGCATCTGAAAATTCGTCTGTGCCACCAGTGCCTGGATCTCAATCAGCAGAGGACGTGTACCTTCCATAGAACACACGACTACTGAGCCGGACGCATCGGTTGGGCGTCCCTCCAGCATCACCTCAGATGGATTCTTCACCTCCGTCAGTCCCCGGTTCTTCATCTCAAACACAGCGATCTCATTTGTAGCACCGAACCGGTTCTTTACTCCGCGCAGAATCCGATATGCCGAGCTGCGTTCCCCTTCAAAGTACAATACCGTATCCACCATATGCTCCAATGTCCGCGGTCCGGCTACGGTTCCTTCCTTCGTCACATGACCGACAATAAAGATTGCAATATTTCTGCCTTTGGCGATCTGCAGAAGCCGATTGGTAACCTCCCGCACCTGTGATACACTGCCGGCCGCAGAATTCACTTCTTCCAGCATCATAGTCTGAACAGAGTCTATGACCATGACCTCCGGCTGTACCCTATCGATTGCCGATTCGATCACATCCAGATCCGTCTCGCAATGCAGATACATATCATGCTGAAATGTCCCCAGACGCTCTGCGCGCATCTTAATCTGCTGCATGGACTCCTCGCCGGATACATACAGCACCTTATGGCCTGCTTCCGTCAGATTACGGCATACCTGCAGCAGGATGGTTGATTTACCGATTCCCGGATCGCCGCCCAGCAGCAGCAAGGATCCTTTTACAATACCGCCGCCCAATACTCTGTCAAACTCACTCATGCCAGTACCAATACGGGTCTCTTCACCTGTTGTAACCTCTAAAATACTAGCAGGCGCCGAGTTGAGAACTGCAGCCTTACCTGCAGTCTTCCTGGCGCCTGTCACTACCTTTTCTTCTACAAATGTATTCCAAGCCTTACAGCCGGGACATTGCCCCATCCATTTGCTTGATTCATACCCGCATTCCTGGCAAAAAAACACCTGTTTTGCTTTTGCCATTCTGTCTGCTCCTTATAATACTTTATGAATTTTTACCGTAGCAATCTCATTTGGAACCAATTCTACACTGAAACTTAATTTTCCGCCCAAATTGGTTTTCATTTTTCCGAGATTGGTATCATCCACATAAATCTTATATTCCTTACCTGCTTCCATTTCCAAAGTGATCTGCGCATCTTCTGTGCCTTCTACCTGAAATGTCACGGTATTCTCTTCAATCTTTAAATCGTGTACAACTGTACCTGGAACAGATTCATACACCATGGTTCCGTTTTTCTCAAGCTTGGTAATTTCCTTAAATGTTTTGATCTTATATAAATCACCGTTATATTCATAGCCATCCAGTTTTGCCTTGGCCGGAAGCTCCGTATTACCAAAACTTAATGTGCCGTTTTCCTCTGTACGAATCAAATCATTAATTACTGACATTTCTTTATCCTCCTAAATATAGTACTGTGCTTCATACATATTGCTGCATTTGCTCTGTTGTCAATTCAGACCCATTCTTCCGTTCCGGTCTCTGATTTGTCTATTCCTATTATACCGTAATTCCGGTTATTTGGCTAGTGAATTATACTTGATTTGCGGAACAGTTTTTAAAGTGCAGCTTTCCCTTCCGGACTGTAATCTTTACAGTATCACCACTCTGAACCTCGCCATTCAGAATCGCCTCGGCAAGTCCATCCTCCACCTGCGATTGTATCGCGCGGCGCAGCGGACGGGCTCCGTACTTCTTATCATAGCCTTTTTCAAAGATATAATTTTTCAGATGGACATCATATTTCAATGTAATATTCATCTGCTCCTGTACCCGCTTACATAACTGTTTCATCAGCAGATCCACAATCTGATGGATCTCATCTTCATTCAAGGCATGAAATACTATAATATCATCAATCCGGTTGATAAACTCCGGTTTAAAGATATGCTTTACTTCTTCCATGACTTTCTCTTTCATCTCATTATGATCTTTTTTCTCATCCGCAGATGCGTTAAAGCCGAGCTGCTTCGGTTCCATGATCCGGTTCGCGCCCGCATTGGAGGTCATAATAATGATCGTATTCTTAAAATCAACCTTCCGCCCCTGTGCATCGGTAATATGACCATCATCCAATACTTGTAATAATACATTAAAGATATCCGGATCTGCTTTTTCAACTTCATCAAACAGAATTACGGAATATGGATTTCTCCGGACCTTCTCGCTTAACTGCCCGCCTTCTTCAAATCCGACATAACCCGGAGGGGAACCGATCAGCTTGGAAACGCTGTGTTTCTCCATATACTCGGACATATCTACCCGAATCAGTGCATTTTCATCTCCAAACATTGCCTCTGCCAACGCCTTGGATAGCTCTGTTTTTCCCACACCGGTCGGACCTAGGAATAGAAATGAGCCTATCGGCCGCTTCGGATCCTTCAGGCCTACCCGTCCGCGTTTAATTGCTTTTGCCACAGCATCTACTGCTTCATTCTGTCCGATCACACGTTGATGCAATATCTTTTCCAAAGACCGAAGTCTCTGGGATTCCTTTTCTTCCAGCCGCGTAAGTGGAATCTTTGTCCATACGGAAACGACCTGTGCAATATCACGATCTGTGACTGACAGTGTGCCGTTCTGCTGCTTCTTCTCCTCCCGTTTCTTCCGGCGTTCCTCCTTCTTACGGATTTCCGCCATCTCCTGATTCAGGCTTCTGGCAAGCTCCAGATCCGCCTGTTTCAGTGCCTTCTCCAACTGTTCATTTTTATCCCGAAGCTCTTGTTCCAGGCTCTGTGACTGCGTAGTCTGTCCAAAAGACTGTAACCGTTTTCTGGAGCACGCCTCATCGATCAGATCAATTGCTTTGTCCGGAAGATACCGATCATTAATATAACGCTCCGAGAATTCAACTGCCGCCTCTAATGCCGTATCTTCAATCTTCACACCGTGGTGCTCCTCATAACAGTGGCGCAATCCTTTTAATATTTCTATTGCCTGTTCACCGGTCGGTTCTTCTACATTCACCGGTTGAAATCTCCGTTCCAGTGCTGCATCCTTTTCAATATATTTGCGGAACTCCGCTGTCGTTGTAGCTCCGATCATCTGGATCTCTCCTCTGGAAAGTGCCGGCTTTAATATATTGGATGCATCAATGGCGCCTTCAGCCCCACCTGCACCGATCAACGTATGCAGCTCATCTACAAACAGAATGATCGAGCCATCCCGTTCTACTTCTTCAATAATGCGTTTAATCCGTTCTTCAAACTCACCACGGTATTTCGATCCGGCCACCATAGCCGATAAATCCAGGGACACCAGCCGTTTATCCTTCATTGTCAATGGGACATTGCCCGTAGCCAGCATACTGGCAAGGCCTTCTACGATAGCCGTCTTTCCGACACCGGGTTCTCCTACCAGACACGGATTGTTTTTTGTTCTCCGGCTCAGTATCTGGATCACCCGTTCAATCTCCTCGGTACGTCCCACGACCGGATCCAACCGGCCTTCCCGCGCCTGCTTTGTCAGATCGCGGCTGTATTTATCTAGCATGGCCGTTGCCTGTTTTGCTTTCTTTTTACCTGTATTTCCTACATACTCATTTCTGGCTGTCGCCTGATCAACACCCATTGCCATACGAAGCTCTATATATAGTTTCTGGATATTTACTCCGATGCTGTTTAAAATCTTCATTGCAATGCAATCCGGTGTCCTGATCATAGCCAGCAGCAGATGCTCGGTTCCAACCTTCTCGCTCCGGGTCCGGATTGCTTCTGCTTTACTCTGTTCTATCACACGATTATACATCACTGTATATTTATACGGACTTTTTACTGCCACAGAACCTGCGGAACAGATGCTGTTCTCAATTAAATTCCGGATTCTCTCTGCCTGAATCCCGCCTGCTTCCAGCACTTTAGCCGCAACATTATTCTCTTCTTCCAATATGCCAAGCAGCAGATGCTCGCTTCCTATGCAGTCATGCTTCATGTGTCTGGCCGCTTTCGCCGCTGCCTCGATAGACATCTGTGCTGCCTTTGTATACTGATTGTCCATCGTAAATCCTCCTGTTATTCTGAATTTCTGCCATTCTGAACTTCTGTCATTCTAATCTTCTGTTATTTCAGTTCTTCTTTTTCTGATTCCGTCTTCTGTTCCTGCTGTTCCGCCCGCCGGATTGCCTGCTGCAGCTCTGACAGTTCTTCTGCTACGGCTGCTTCTTCCGCTGTTTCTGCCAAAAATGCCGCATACATATCCCGGACCAGTGTCTGCATCTCATCCAGGCTCACTTCCTTACAGATTGCCTGTGCAACGATCATTTCCATATCTGAGTGCAGATTCTCCACATGGTGCGCCCGATTCTCAAGGCTCACGGATACCACTGCGCCGTTTCTCCGATCCAGCTTCACATAGCCATCCTGACGCAATAATGCATATGCTTTATTTACAGTATGCATATTTACACCAAGCTCATTCGCCATCTGCCGGACAGACGGAAGAGATTCTCCGTCCTTCAGTGTTTCCTTTGCAATCCCCAGGATAATCTGATTTCTCAACTGTATATATAAGGCTTCATCACTGTTAAAATCCATTTCAATCAGCATCTCTACCACCCCATCATCTTTTGTTATATTTATGCTATAACACAAGCCACTTTATGTCAAGCTTGAATCAGAGTCCTGTTTCATTCGCACGCCAATGTAGATCAGCATTCCAAGCATAATGATACAAAGTCCGGCAAGAATGTACACCGCCACCCTGAGTATCTGGGTATTGTCTGTCTCTTCCGGTACCGGTATAACTGCCGGTGCCTCTGTCATATCTGCTGCCGGTGCAACCGGCTCCAGTATCTCTGACTCGTGATACCGCTGATAGGTCCCCTCCACCGTATCATAGAAATAGAATCCCGGCTCACCGTCCAGATTCATTGCATATATCAGAACAATGGAATCATCACCGTTGCACACATAGGATGTCACCGGTGTTCCATTTAAATTCAATTCTGACTTCTGATATCCATCCGGAATCACAACGTCTTCCCCCGGTGTCAGAATCACATACCGGTTCGCTGCATTTCTTTCTTCTATATATAGTGTAAAGTTTTCAGTTTTTTCGGTATAGATATACCATTTTCCCTGTCCTTCCGCATCCAGCAGATACATCAGCTGAAGCTTCCGGTTCGGCGAATGATAAACCGGAACCTTAATGCCCTTATAGTCTGTCTCACCCGCAATAAAGCCTTCCGGCGCTTCTACTGTTTCCAACTGTTTTGCAGATGCGATTGCATACTCAGCCCCATTTACCGTAACCGTCTGTGCCTCTGCCTCATCCGGCTCTTTCGCCTCTCCGCAGGTAATATTTAAAACATAGGTCTTCTGTGTTCCGTTCTCTGCCGTCACAACGATATACGTCTTATTCTCTCCCGGTTCCAGATCATTATTATGGGATACTGCCACTGTTGCCTTTGCGTCATTCGGTACTGCACTTACTACAATGGAGGTCGTATCCTCCGGCAATGTCACGGAATAAGCCGTATTTCCAGGCTGGAACGCCGGGTTCAACGTACCCGGTGATATTTCCAGACTCTTTAAGGAGTTATCTCCGGAGCCTTTCAATGCCTCCGTCGTGCCGTCGCCGCTATTACCACCACCCTCGGTCGATGCCGGTGCCTGTGGTGCCGCAACGGTCACTGTGGCTCCCGCATAGCTGATGGTCTGAGCTTCCTCCGCCCAGTTATAAACACTTCCGCCGGAGGTTGAGATGGTACAGCTTCCGTTGGCGATTGCTTTAAAATTTAAGGTTGCCGACAGACTATTTTCTGTACCACTGGCAAACCCGGAGATCAGAACTGTTCCGCCGCCGCCATTTCCTGCGCCGCCGGTATATTCCAGTACACCGCTATTGTATGTAACTGCCATGGAATAGGAACCAATAAGCCCATCTGTTGAAATTCGTACCGTAACCGATACCGAATCACCGATCCGTAGATCCGTCTGACTGAGTGCAATCGAAACTCTTGCCTCTGCAGCACTGGCTTTCTGTGGCACGATTCCCAGGCAAAGCATTGCAATCATAAATCCGGCCAATATGCTCTTCCATTGTTTTCTATCTAATTGTTTCATATGCTTATTCCTCCATTTCCCGGTGGCATCTTACTGTTCAATCTTTGAAGCTCCGATAATATGCTTCTGCACCTTCAACAGATCCAGCGCAGAAATATCACCGTTCCGTTTGACATTTCCGGCCTCCAGATATGGGCCTGTCAATGGCGCTGCGCCGATAATATGCTTCTGAATCTTTAACAGATCCAGTGCATTGATCTCGCCGTCCCCGGATACATCGCCGTAAATAATCACTGTATAAGTCAATGTCTTTGATTTGCCGACTATCTTTACCACATCTCCGGTCGCTATTGCACTCGTTTTCTGTGTCTTTCCATCTGACTGATACAGAGTCGCCGTTCCACCGCTGACTCCCAGATTCTTTATAAAGTCTGCTGTCTGCGTTCCGACTGCCACTCCGGATATATAATTGCCCTGTATCCGATATGTGGTATTCAGAGTCGGTGTATCAGGCTGGTCCGGTGTCACCGGCTGATCCGGCGTATCAGGTGTATTCGGTGTGTCCGGAATATTTCCTCCGGTATCCTTCCGGATGATTGTAATATGATAGGTTCTCCGATCTCCGTTCTGTGCGACCACCCGAATCTTTAGAACATTTTTTCCTACATTCAGGGGTTGCTCTCCGATACCGGAAACCGTTGCTGCCGCATGGACTGTACTTGCAGTCACCGTCACGTGATCAACCTCATTTCCTACGATCAGTGAATATTCCGTAGTTCCGCCGCTAAAGCTAGGAGTCAATGTACATCCGGATACCGCCAGTCCATTCAGCCAGTTATTCGGACTTCCGGAATCGGCCGGTTTCTCTACAGCAGTCTCTGGCATATTCTGATACACCGGAATCTTAAATACCAGCGGCGATGATATCAGTCCGTTCGACCGATAGGCATTGCACATATTTCTCGCCTCTGTAGCCGGTGCCTGTATATTACTCATGTACTGGTGTCCGAACAGATTCGAACGGTTCGTTACATTAAACTTCTGCGTATAAAGGGTATCCTGTCCCTTGTTAATATAGGAAGAACCTATAAATTCCGCGCCTCCGGCAATCGCCTTGTATGCAGTATTCCATGGTCTTCCATAGGTGCCGCTCCGCGCTGCCCACGCAAGACCTTTATTGACAGCACCACCTCCGGCAGAATCTACCGAACCGACATTAAAGAAGTTAAAGATGCCCGGATAATTCGGGCTGGTTCCGGTCGCATTCACACCGGCAGTCCGCCCCATCTCCTGTCGCATCCGGGATGCCAAATGATATGGACTCACATTGCAGGCCGCCCCTGCCTCCATAATCTCCGTGGAGAATGTCCTGGACTCACCTCTCGGACAGCTCTTATACATGAAGCTGCCTGCCAGTATCGCTTCTACTCCCTGTGCATTATGAACACTTCCATCATAGGACAGCTGTTCAAATGCAAAAATATAGGTCTCATATAAATAAGTTCTCGGATCTATATAATAGGCTACGATCTCCTTAGATGCCGCAAACCAGGTCGTACCGTCAAACGGTGACCATTTATCATTACGCCAGTTATAACCGACACCGGTCTCCCGCCAGTTGTAATGCGGTGCCGACGATGTTCCGTAAATCAGATTCTTGATCTGTCCCTGCTTATTGCGTTCATTCTCTATTACTGTATTCCAGTCAAGGCCTGTCTGAACCGCAACAAACTTCCAGTTCGGATGCTGTGCATGAAGGTCACGCAAATAAGGCTTATAACTTTCCGGAAATCCCTGTCCGGTCATATAAGCCTCAAAATCGCCATCGGCAGAGTTGTCATCCGAAATAGAAACATACTCTGCATAAACATAGCCTGTATACGTGGTACCATCCTTCCGGAAGCGCACATGATACCACTCCTGATTCGGCTGATCCAGAATAGTAAGTGCCTGTCCACCATGGACCTTTGTAAGAGAGGCGGAAGCCGTGGTAGGCTGCTGCCGCACATTTACATTCTTAACTCCCGGTGTAATCTGCGCCACCTGTTCCGCCCAGACATTCCAGCCACTGTTTAAGCAGGGAATCCCCTGCAACAGACTGAATGTCAGGAGAACGCTCAAAATTACAGCTATTATCCTTCTTCCGCCGCTTCTTCTCTCCATCAATCTATGTACCCCGATCATTTTTCTTTTATGTAAACCACAATATCTTTGCAATATATCAAAAGAATACCACAATATTTTCCGTCTTACAATCCAAATGATTTCACGATCTGTTTAAACTCCGGACATCCGGCAAATGCTTTCAGAACACTCTTCCGACTCTCACCCTTGTTCAGCCGTCCGATCCAGTAATTTAATCCGCCCTGATCTGCCTCACGTCCCATAAAGGTACGATATAGTACTTTCACATATGCAGTATTATTCAGTTTCTTATTCGTAAATTCCGGTGCAAAGAAGAAAAGCTCTGCTACCTCAACCGGAGTCTTGCGTTTCGCCTTGATCTCGCCCACCCAGTATTTCAATCCTGCCGGTTCTGCCGCACGTCCCAATGCCTTTGTATAGATCCGTGCCACATATGCCTCCGTATTTGTATAAACGGTAATCTTACAGGTCGCTTTCTTTCCGCTGCCATCCTTGGCCCTACAGGTAATGGTCACCGTTCCCGCTGCCTTGGCTGTTACCTTACCGCTACTGCTGACCGTTGCTATTTTCGTATTGGAGGATTTCCATGTCACCGCCTTATTGGTTGCATTGGTTGGTGTCACCGTTGCTTTCAATGTCAGAGTTTCCTTCGGAGCCAGAGTTGCTGTTGTTTTATTTAAAGTAACTTTCGTTACCTTTACAACCGGATTCTTAACCGTTATCTTGCAGGTCGCTTTGACACCGCTGCCATCCTGTGCTGTACAGGTGATAGTCGCCGTACCGGCTGATTTGGCGGTTACCAACCCGCTTGGGCTGACCGTCGCCACATTCTTATTCGAAGTACTCCATTTCACTTCCTTCTTCGTTGCATTGCCAGGTGTCACTGTCGCTGTCAGCTGCAAGGTCTTGCCCTTTGTCACGCTTGCGGTTGTCTTGTTCAATGTGATCTTATTTACCTTTATCTCCGAAGGTGTCTGTACCTTGGCCTTCACCGTCACATTACAGATTCCGACCACACTGTTATCTGACACAGATTTACATGTAATCATAGCACTTCCGGCAGTCTTTGCAGTTATCTTACCATTACTGTCCACACTTGCAACCGCATCCGAAGAAGACGTCCAGGTTACTGCCTGATTCGTTGCATCTGATGGATAAATGGTCTTTGTCAGTGTCAGCGTATCTCCTACCGTCAATGCAGCACTGGTCTGACTTAATTGAATACCCGATACCGGCACCGTAACAGTCACCTTACAGGTTGCTTTGACACCGCTGCCATCCTGTGCTGTACAGGTGATAGTCGCCGTACCGGCTGATTTGGCGGTTACCAACCCGCTTGGGCTGACCGTCGCCACATTCTTATTCGAAGTACTCCATTTCACTTCCTTCTTCGTTGCATTTGCCGGAGCTACCGTTGCTGTCAATTTCTGTGTCTGACCCTTCGTCAGAGTAAGACCGGTTGATGCGCTTAATGTAATCCTGCTGACCTTCACATCCGCCGGTGTGGTCGTATCCCGCTTATCTGTATATGCCTTAATTCTACAGTTATAACCACTTGCCGAAACATCCTGCCAGTAACTTCCACTAGAACTTATAAAGCTCTGACCGGTCTTTGCACTGGATACGCCGGTCAGCCAGTTCCAGGAAAACGATACATCTATCGGAACTTTCGGTGTTCCGCTGGACGTTGTCTGATAGACCACAACCGAATAGGTATCACCCGCATTCAGATCAACCGGAGTATCTAAGACAACGGTATGAAATCCTGCATATGGTTCAGTTGCTGTCTGAGTACTGACCAACGTTCCACTGACCGGATTTCCGGTACAGTTCTTATAAATCTTAATCGTGCAGGTATATTGGACATCCTCTGTATAAAATCCAACTGCTTTTAATGTTTCAGCAGAATTTGCCGTATAAACATTTGCTGCATTTGCGACAGAATAAGTTGACAGCCCCACTCCACCATCGTACTGATAGTTGTAGTCATAATTATCGCCCGTACCATAATCATAGAAATATGCATTTCCATTCAGATTCGGCGAATCCTCATAGGAAATATAAAACAAACCATCTTTACTCCAGTTTGATCCCCAACTATTTTTACATAACCATGCACCGTTTGATGACGGCTTATAAGTACCGAAATTGTCCTTGCTATAGTTATCATCCCAGCCCACAATGGTTATCGCATGATTGGTCGAAGTCCCCGTCGGCTTATACTCTGCCAGTGGTTCCGAACGATTCCACTGACTAGAGGAATTAAAATATGCCGAATCGTGATAATATGATGCTGCGCAGGCTCCATATTCCATAATCAGCTGCTTTACAATGTCCCGGTCCTTCATAGACACCCAATATGCATTCTCCAGATGATACGCATCCTTACCATAAGCCAGTGCATCATCTAAGGTCTTCGTTCTGTCATTATATACGGTGCTGTACGGTGCATCCGCTTCCTGTGTTACGCCCTGCCAGGTCGCCAGACGGTAAGTTGCCAGCTGCTGATTACCGCCTCTGTCCAGATAATCCTCGGCACTGCTGTCCGTTACAACGGTCACACTGTCTCCTGCCGTTCCACCAAGCGGATCTTCTACCGTATGATAGAAGAAATATGCCAGTTGCCATTCAGACAGATCGATCGTACTATCTGCCAGTCCTTTTTTCCAAAGATCTGCCTCTGCAGAAGCCATAGCTGCATGTGCCCAGCAGGTTCCGTATGGGTTCTGATTTTTAATCGAAGTAATGTATGGTGATATGTAAGACGATGTATGCACACCCCGATCTGCTCCCGGTTCCAGCTCCTGCAGACTGGAGACCTTGATCTCCTCTTCCCCATGATAGCTCAGAATCATGTCTGCGTCATTACCCTGCACTCCACCCTCATCTACAGACTTCACGCCTGTCTCCGTACTAATAATCCCGGTTATTATATCATTTCCATCTGCATTTCCCGTCTCTGCATAAACCGCCGTAGTCCCCATCAGCAGAACACCTGCCAGAATGCCGGCCAAAATCCTTCTTTTCATGTAATATATCCCTTCTCTTTCGTAAATTTAATTAATAATTTCAGATTATCATGTTTTCGGGCTTCTGCATATATAAAACAGTATGTCAAAAAACCGGATATGTTTCCATACCCGGTTCCCTTAAACATTGCTTTTCAGTTGTAACTATTTCAAGCTCTTACGCCTCATCAATTGCTTTACCAATATCATGACGCATATATTTGTTTTCAAAATTCACCCATTCAGTCGCCTTATATGCATTCGCACGAGCCTCTTTCAGATTCGATCCCTTGGCTGTGATTCCAATCACCCGTCCGCCGTTTGTTACAATCTTACCATTCTTAAACGCAGTACCTGCATGGAATGCATAATAACCCGGATGATCCTTGAAATTCTCCAGCCCGGTGATTTCAAATCCCTTCTCATAAGAGACCGGATATCCGTCAGATGCCAGAACCACACATACCGCTGCATTGTCCTCAAACTGCAGGTCAATCCGATCTAAAGTTCCGTCAATGCATGCCTCCATAACATCAATAATATCATTCTTCATTCTCGGAAGAACGACCTGTGCCTCCGGATCGCCGAACCGTGCATTATACTCCAGCACCTTGGTTCCCTTCGGGGTGATCATCAGTCCGCAGAACAGGATGCCGACAAAGTCTCTTCCTTCCGCCTTCATGGCTGCCATTGTCTTCTCATACACTTCCTTCTGGCAGAACTCGTCAATCTCTTTAGTATAGAACGGACTTGGCGAGAAGGTACCCATACCGCCGGTATTCAGCCCCTGATCTCCATCCTTCGCACGCTTATGATCCTGTGCCGAAGTCATAGTCTTAATATGCGTACCATCACAATATGCCAGCACGGAAACCTCCCGTCCGGTCATAAACTCTTCAATTACCATACGGTTTCCGGCACTGCCGAACTGCTTATCCAGCATGATCGTCTTCACACCTGCCTTGGCTTCTTCCAGATCCTTGCAGATCAGAACACCTTTCCCCAAAGCCAGTCCGTCTGCCTTTAATACGATTGGAAAATCAGCCTCTGTCTCCAGATAATGAATGGCTGCATCCGCATCCTCAAATGTCTCATATGCCGCTGTCGGAATATTATATTTCTTCATCAGATCCTTGGAAAATGCCTTGGAGCCTTCAATGATTGCAGCATTCTTTCTCGGTCCGAATACCCGCAGGCCGGCCTTTTCAAACTCATCGACAATACCACCAACCAACGGATCATCCATTCCGATGATGGTAAGATCAATCCGGTTCTCCTTTGCAAAAGCCACCAGCTTATCAAATTCCATTGCCTTAATGTCTACACATTCCGCCAGCTCTGCAATACCGGCATTCCCCGGTGCACAGTAAATCTTATCTACCCGTTTGCTCTCGCTTACCTTCTGTGCAATTGCATGTTCTCTTCCGCCACTGCCTACGATCAAAACCTTCATGCTGTTCCTCCTTGATTCTATCTTCCGGCTTTCCGCCGTCTGTTTTTATCCCTATCTGATCCTTGTTCTGCCGTCTGTCACTTCTACTCTGCCGTTTGCGATCAGATTGATCGCTTGTGGCAGAAGCTTCCACTCTGCCTGTTCCATAACTCTCCGTTGTAAAATCTCCGGCGTATCACCGTCCTGCACCTCTACTGCCTTCTGCAGAATGATCGGACCGGTATCCGTTCCTTTATCAACAAAATGTACTGTCGCACCAACTACCTTCACGCCACGTGCCAGAGCTGCCTCATGCACCTTCAGTCCATAATAACCGGTTCCGCAAAATGCCGGGATCAGAGACGGATGGATATTGATGATCCGATTCTCATATTTCTCTATCATTTCCGGCGGGATCACCACCAGGAACCCTGCCAGCACGATCAAGTCAACCTGATAGGAATCAACCGCCCCGATCAGTGCCTGATTAAACTCCGCACGCGTTTCATAGTTCTTCGGAGATATGCACTCTGCCGGAATCCCTGCCTTTGTGGCACGTTCCAGTGCCTTTACGCCCGGATTATTGCTAATCACTACCGCCAGCTCTGTATTTGTAATGGTTCCGTCTGCTACCCGGTCAATAATCGCCTGCAGATTCGTTCCGCCACCGGATACCAGCACTGCAACTCTTAACATAAGGTAACTCCTTTTTCTCCTGCTTCAACCTGTCCAACTACATATGCAGCATCACCGGTTGCCTTCAATGCTTCCAGTGTCTTATCTACATCTGCCGGGTCGATTGCAAGCATCATTCCGATACCCATATTGTAGGTATTGTACATCATCTGTTCCTCAATATTTCCGGTCTTCTGTAACAGTCCGAAGATCGGAGGAATCGGATAAGAATCCTTCTTTACAACCGCACGGACACCATCCGGCAGCATTCTCGGAATATTTTCATAGAAGCCGCCGCCTGTAATATGGCTGCAGCCCTTGATCTTAACACCTGCCTGACGTACGCTTCGTAACGCCTTTACATAGATTCTGGTAGGCTCGATCAAAGCCTCTCCCAGTGTCTTGCCAAGCTCGTCATAATATGTATTTAAAGACTCTTCTGTCATATCAAATACTTTCCGCACCAGTGAGAAACCATTGCTATGAACACCGCTGGATGCGATACCGATCAATGTATCTCCCGGCTTTATATCAGCACCTGTGATCAGATCCTTCTTATCTACGACACCAACCGCAAATCCTGCCAGATCATACTCATCCTCTTCCATCAGACCCGGATGCTCTGCAGTCTCACCACCGATCAATGCACAATCAGACTGTACACAGCCCTCTGCAACACCCTGTACGATCGTTGCGATCTTCTCCGGATAATTCTTACCACAGGCAATATAATCCAGGAAAAACAACGGTTCGCCACCGGCACATGCCACATCATTTACGCACATGGCAACTGCATCGATTCCGATCGTATCATGCTTATCCATTACAAAAGCCAGCTTCACCTTTGTACCGCAGCCGTCGGTTCCGGATAACAATACCGGCTCTTCCATATCCTTAATCTTAGCCAGTGAAAATGCACCTGAAAATCCTCCGATATTTGTCAGTACCTCCGGACGCATCGTCTTCTTAATGTGCTTCTTCATTAATTCTACGGACTGATAACCTGCTTCAATATCCACTCCGGCATTCTTGTAATCCATGCTTCGTTCCTCCTGTGATCTTACTCTTCTCTTGTTCTCTCCGTGCCTTTCCGGCAACTTTTAACCGGTCGCACTACCAATATATTATAGAGTACGTATACATATTTTTCAAGTAAGTTTCATTTCGCTTTTTGTTTTCTTTATTGCATCCTCTTTTTATGCAGTGTTAACAAATTATTCATATTTTTTAGTCATTTTTTCATTTACTTTTTATAAAATTATGATAAACTAAGAATAGTTACTGTTTGGGGAGGTATCTTTATGTCAAAAAAGCGATTGACCATTGGGCTTTTCATCTGTCATCTGGACAATGATTATGCATACGACATATGCAAGGGTGTAGATTATGCTGCCAAAGAGCTGGATATTAACCTGGTGATTTTTCCAGGAATGTATATCAATGCAGCCTACAATGATCCGGCGAATGCCAAGTACGATTACCAGTATAACTCCATCTTTTACTATGCGAAACCGGAATCTATCGATGCTCTGATCATTTCAATCGGCACGATCGGTACATTTTTAAATGATGCGGATTCTCTGGAATTCCTGAACCGTTTTAAGGACATTCCGGTTCTGACACTGGAAGCAGAGTTTCCGGGCTTTTCGTCTCTTGTCATTGACAGTGCAAAAGGATTACGTGAGGTTATCCATCATCTGATCTATGACCACAATAAAAAACATATCGGCTTTATCAGCGGTCGTCAGGGCAATGCCGATGCACAGGAACGTCTGGATATTTATCGCTCTACTCTGAAGGAATCCGGAATTCCGGTTGATGAGACACTGATTGCATATGGCAATTTCTCTGAATATTGCGAAGATCTGGTGGAGGATCTGCTGGATACACACCCGGAAATCGATGCCTTATGCTTCGCTAATGACCAGATGGCATTAGGTGGCTATAATGTATTAAAGCGCAGGGGTATCGAAATCGGAAAAGATATTGCCGTTACCGGATTTGATGATGTTCCTCTGGCACTGGCACTTTCGCCGGCACTTACGACCGTCCGTGCGAATGCCTGTGAATTAGGCTATCGTTCTGTCTATCAGGTATGTGAATTGATCAAGACACATGAGATCACTTCCAGACGCTTCGATTCCTCCATGATCGTCCGCGATTCATGTGGTTGTGCAGAAGTATCGTCCTCGCCTGCATCCGGTGCATCCGATTCAATACCTCAAACCAAGCAGGATATTCTAAACTCAATTATTGATTCTGTCTTTGTAAATGACAAGGATACCTTTATATATAAACGTATTTCTGTACTGATCACGGATTTTCTATCCAAGTTACTGGATATTACCCTTGATCCGGCACAGCATTCTTTCCCGCAGGAGCCGTTTAAAGACATCCTGCTAAACTACTGTAATTCCGATATGCCGCTCTACTATTCCGTGCCGCAGCTGAGCTACTGTATGCGCAATATTGAGAAGCTGATCCTGCCTCTCCTTTCGGATCTGGACAAGAAGATTTCCTTCTTCAATCTGACATCCGCACTCTCCAGCCTGCTTCTGAATGCAGAGGACGGCTTCCGTTACAATGAGAACCGGGATTATAAGTTAAATAACTGGACCTCCAGTTATATTATCCGCGATACAATTATCAATAGCACGAATACGGAGCTGATCTATCAGCAGATTGCAGATAAGTTCGAAAAACTGAATCTGCTCAGCTCTTACATCTTCACTGCGCCAAGCGAGGAGATTCATCTGAATCCGGACGGCAGCTGGCATATACCGGACGCTCTTCAGCTACAAGTATATAACAAGGATCATGTCAGTGTCCCACTTACAAAGTCTGCTTACATGGTAGATGTCAAAGACCTGTTTAACAATCCGTATATTCCGCAGAACCGCCGGTACACCATGGTATTGACTCCTATCTTTACCAGCGACGAGCACCACGGTGTCTTCCTGTGTGAGCTGGATATTTCCAACTTCCACCATATTTACTCTATCAGCCTTCAGCTCGGAACCACATTAAAGTTCCTGAAGATGAACGAGACACAGCAACAGACTAACCAGCAGCTGGAATATACACTTTCCGTGCTTCATGAGAAGAACCGGCAGTTGAGTAAGATTTCAACCATCGACGAACTGACCGGGCTAAAGAACCGGCGTGGCTTCCTGGCAGAAACGCAGGCTGTTATCTCTTCTTCCATCAATGAGGATCAACGGGCAATTCTGTTATTTGCCGATATGGATAATCTGAAGATTGTAAATGATACCTTTGGTCATGAGGATGGCGACTTTGCATTACGTACGATAGCGACCGCATTAAAAAGCAGCTTAAGAAACGGTGATATCATAGGCCGGATCGGCGGCGATGAATTCGTGGCTTTTGCACTGTTAAACTGCCAGCAATCCGCTGACCTGATTGCCAACCGTATACATAAACGTCTGGCGGATATTAATGCTAGCAGCGATAAGCCATATTATATTGAAGCCAGCATTGGCATTGTCGATTTCATCTGTCATACAGATCTGGATATTCAGACTCTGATCAAGCAGGCCGATGATGCATTATATGAGAACAAGTCACACAAACGTGCTTCCGTTCTGAAAGAAGATTTTCAATAAGTTTTTAATAAAGAATCCTTTAAAACCAGCAGGAGCTGATGGATCATATGATTCCATTCAGCTCCTGATATAAGCTTCTCGCATAACTGTCTGTCATTCCGCAAACAGAATCTGTCACCAGCAGAATTCTCAGATACAGCTTTTCTTCTTCACTTTTCCCTCGCGCTTCCGCATAATAGCGTTCCACATAGTTCTCAGACACCAGTGTAATGACCTTCTCATCAATCGTACCCAGCTCTTTTTCCGTGTCAAAATAAATAGCTGCCCGTACAAACTTATCCAACAGAAACTCCAGCATATGTCCGGCGGCAATCTCCAGCTTATAGATCGGCTCTGACACAAATGCATTCCGATATGCAATGTCACCCATTGCTTTCATCAGGCCTTCTGCATAGGTACCATGAAAGAGGTCATACGGATAATTCCCCTCAATGATTGCCTCATAATTTTGAATAAATCCATAGGTCGCGCATTTGATCAGATAATTCTGCACATTCAGTGCCCAGTTCTGTACCGCATAAAACTCCGGATTGCCATACTCCCGTTCCAATGCTTTCTGATACTGGTACTGCAATTCCTCCAGCGGATTAAAATAATTCATTACCCACGGTGCACACTGCCGGTTCAGCCTCCGCAGCTCCCGTTCCAGCATACCATAGGTAATGCAACCTTTCTTCACCGCATCCTCAATATCTGCCGTCTTATATGCAATATCGTCGGCTGCCTCCAGAATAAATGTCATTGGATTCCGACAGCCATGTGTTCCTGTCATTTCCTGAATATCCCGGTAAATCTCCCGCTCCGCATAGAAATATCCCATCTTTTTGTTCTTAATATCCCCCGACTTAGGGTCTGATTCCAGGGATGACACCGGGTATTTCAGAATTGTACTCATTAATGCATAGGTCAGGTTCATGCCGTATTCGTCCAGAGAAAAATGCAGCTTACTGATCAGCCGAAGTGCCTGCGCATTACCCTCAAACTGATAAAAATCCTGCTTCATCTGTTCCGTCAGCATATCCTCTACCCGCCGGTCAAAAAACATCAGCTCCGGCAGACGTTCCCGGAACCACTGCCGGATCGCAGTCTCTCCAAAATGTCCGAATGGCGGATTCCCGATATCATGTATCAATCCGGCGCATTGCAGGACATTGCACATTTCCTCTGCCATCCGCCAGTTAAAGCCCGGCTCCTTCCCCGCAGCGATCAGATTCTTTCCGATATTCTGTCCGAGTGAACGCGCAAAGGATGACACCTCCAGGGAATGCGTCAGTCTGGTCCGGATAAAATCACTCTTATCCAGCGGAAATACCTGCGTCTTATCCTGCAGTCTCCGGAACGAAGCACTACCGATGATTTTCTGATAATCCTTCTCATATTCGGTTCGCAGATCTCTTCCTCCATTCACAGAGACCGGATAATTTTTTCTCCGTTTTGAACAGAGCAACTGATTCCATTCCATTGTCATTCTCCTCGTTTACACAATTCTCATGCAATCAGTATATCAAATGTAACAGGTATATTCAAACCGAAAATGCATATAATACATTCATGATTGAATATAGAAATGAGGCTTATATTATGAAACAGACTTTTCCCTATCCGGCTGAACCGCTCCCATATGCGTATGACTGCCTATGCCCGGTGCTTTCTCCGGAAACACTGGAATTCCATCATGACAAGCATTACAAGACCTATGTTGATAATCTCAACAGTACTCTGGCCGATTTTCCCAAGCTTCAGACTGCATCTTTGGAGGAACTGTTGATCCATCCGGAGGATATCCCGGAAAACATCCGCACATCCATCCGGAATAACGGCGGTGGTGTGTATAACCATGAGCTTTACTTTCACTGTATGCAGGGCTGTGGTTTCCGGATGCCGGAAGGCACCCTGGCAACCGCTATCCAGCGGGATTTCGATTCTCTGGATAACTTCCAGCGGATGCTTACCAATGCAGCGGTCCGTCAGTTCGGTTCCGGCTATGCCTGGCTCGTAGTGGAAAACGAGAAACTATCCGTTGTCAGTACTGACAATCAAAATACTCCCATAACCGAGACACAGAAACCGATCCTGTGTATCGATGTATGGGAGCACGCATATTATCTGCAGTATCAGAACCGCAGAGCCGATTATGTTTCCAACTGGTTCGGCCTGATCAACTGGCCGTATGTTCAGTCTTTACTGGAAGGACAATAACTCAGATACTTCCTTCCTCTTCGGTGCCTCCGGCTCAAACACCGGGTATCCGATCGCTATCAGGGCGGCTACCTGCTGCCCTTCCGGCACATCAATCACTTCTGCAATCTTCGTTTCGTCAAAGATGCCCATGATAACAGAACCCACTCCCTGTTCATGTGCTGCCAAGCAGAAAGTCTGCGTTGCGATTCCGGCATCAAACATCTCCCAGCGATCCTCTTTGGAGGTAGTATAAGAGCCATCCTTCTCATAACCGGAACGGTTCTTTACCATAGTTACCACTACCAGATCTGCACAGTTCCGGATTGTTTTGGTGTTATACTCGAATCCAAGTACACAGTCTGTTGCGATTTTTTCAATCTTCTCCCTGTCCTCCACCACAATATATCTGGTAATCTGTGTGTTCTTCCAGGATGGTGCATATGCAGCAGCACCTACAATTGTTTCCAATACCTCATGTGGCACTACCTCTTCTTTAAACTTTCTGCAACTTCTCCGTGTCTTAATGCATTCCATTGCTTCCATTGTTCATTTCTCCTTTCGTATTATGGATTGTATATTGTATTATCTCGTTACAGGCTGCCTGCTTTCCATGCCTGCAGCACCTTCTCCAGATCCTCCCTGGTCTCCATCTCATTGACCACACCGCGGATCCGGGTAGAATTCGGATATCCGGTTGTGTACCAGGATACGTGCTTCCGCATCTCGTGTACACCGGTGTATTCTCCTTTGAACTCTATCATCATATCCAGATGAAGCAGAATCATATCCACCACCTCTGCTACGGATGGCTTTCCGGGGGTTTCTCCTGTCCGGAGTGCCTCCTTAATCTGTGAAAATATCCACGGATTACCTTTGGCACCTCTGCCGATCATAAATGCATCACAGTTCGTTTCTTCCTTCATCCGCAAGGCATCCTCCGCCGTCAGGATATCGCCGTTCCCGATTACCGGAATAGATACTGCCTCTTTCACCTGCCGGATAATGTCCCAGTCGGCTTTGCCTGCATAATACTGTGTCCGTGTTCTGCCATGAACTGCGACTGCCGCCGCTCCGTTTCTCTCTACAACCTGTGCAACCTCTACGGCATTTACATGTTCATCATCAATGCCCTTGCGCATTTTTACCGTCACCGGAATGGATACCGATTCCGAGATTGCCGCTACGATCTCACCTGCCAGGGATGGATTCTTCATAAGTGCAGAACCTTCTCCGTTATTAAACACCTTCGGCACCGGACATCCCATATTTACATCTATAAAGTCAAATCCAATCGCCTCGATCTGCTTCGCCATATCTCCCAGCAGCCGCGGTTCTGACCCAAACAACTGCAATCCGATCGGCTGTTCCCGCTTATCCAATGCAAGCAGCGGAATCGTATTCCGATTCTTATAATACATTGCTTTCGCACTTACCATCTCTGTGTAAAGAATATCGCAGCCCTGCTCTTTACAGAGCAGCCGGAAGGGCAGATCTGTCACACCCGCCATCGGTGCCAGTATCAGTTTATCCTGTATGTCAATGTTTCCGATTCTTGCGCTCATACCTAGTGTTCCTGCTTCTCATAGATCAGCTTCAGACCCTTCAGTGTCAGATCCGGATCATAGATATCGATCACCTTTGTCTCCTGGGAAATAATTTTTCCAAGTCCACCGGTAGCTACAACCTTTATATGATCCAGCTTTGCTTCCTGTTTGATCTTATGTACAATGTACTCTGTCTGACCGATACCTCCATAGATCAATCCTGCCTGCATACTGGTAACTGTATTCTTCGCCAGAATGCTCTCCGGCTTACGGATCTCTATCTCCGGCAGCTTTGCCGCATTATTCCAAAGTGTATTGGCCGAGATCCGGATGCCCGGCGAAATCACACCTGCAACCAGACTGCCATCCTCGGTCACCAGATCATGGGTGGTTGCCGTTCCGAAATCTATTACGATCACCGGTCCGCCATACAGCTCGTATGCTGCGACCGCATCTACAATTCTGTCTGCACCCAACTCCCGCGGATTCTCCGTTGCCAGCTTAATCCCTGTACGGATTCCCGGTCCAACAATAATCGGTTTTACATGAAAATATTTTAAAATACCACTTGTAAGCGAATGCATCACATCCGGCACTACGGATGCTACAATCACTGCATGGATTGACTTTACCGAAAGATTTCTTGCATTCAACAGATCCATAAAGAAGATTCCATATTCATCTGATGTCCGCGGAATCTTGGTTGTCATTCGGAAGGTTCCCTTTATTTCATCACCATCAAACAAACCTATAGTAATATTTGAATTTCCAACGTCAATTGTCACTAACATAATATGCCTCTCCTTAATCAGATTTCATAATCCACACAGCACCGGCTGGTTTTTACCTTTGCGATTTCTCCGGCAACTGCAACATGTGCTGGATGAACTGCATATTTCTCACAATCCTCCATGGAGTCAAAATCTGCAAGCAAGATCAGCTGTGCATTGTCCCTTGGTGCCTGCTCTGCATTGACACCTACCTCCATCTTCCTCAGAAACGGAATCTGTGCCGGAAGCTCCAGCAATTTATCCCCTAATCGTCTGGCTTCCTGCGTTGGTGTCAGATCTCCGTTTTCGCAGATGCCAAACATTACCACATGTCTTATCATCTCCAATTCCTCCTACTCTTCTATGTCTATTTTCTCGCCTAAAAAGAATACCTTATAATATGTCTCCAATGCCTCCAACAGTTCTCTCCGGCGTTCCCGGATCTGCTTAATCTTCAATGCACTTCCAATATCATCATATAACAAGTCACCTTCATTGGCCGCTGTAATAAAGTTCAGATTGCCCTTTGAATCATACTCCAGTGTCAGAATACCACCGATTTCTTCCGTAAAAGTTACGCACATGATCTGCAGCTCCCGTCGGATTCCATCCGGAAGATTTTCAAAATCCTCATTCAGATAATATTTCTCCTCGTATTTGGATGATACACATAAAATCACATTGTCCTGATGCATAAATCTGCCTCCCGTATCTTCTATTCCTCCGCCCAGAAATCTACCGGATCCCGCCAGTCACAATACCAGCCGTTTTTCCCCAGTGAATATCGGAACATATACTTTGCATAAATCTCATCTTCCGGAATAAATGTCTGATTCCAGTATCTGGAATCTGCTGAATTCTCCCGGTTATCACCCAGTAGAAAATAACTGTCTGACGGAACGATCCAGTCATCCTCGCCATCCCGCAGTTCTCTGGTCGTCCCTTGCACATAATCATCCCGTACCCGACGGTCATTCACATAAACACCATCTGTACGCAGTTCTACATGGTCTCCCGGGCAGCCGATCACCCGCTTGACCATAAACTCGTTATATTCCGCGCTCCAGAATATCACAATCTCTCCATAGTCCGGCCGGTCAAACCAGTATGCCATCCGGTTACCGACAATCCGGTCTCCGGTCATGATCGTTGTCTCCATGGAACCGGACGGTACCTCCGCATGGAAGAACATCACCTGTGTCAGAATCAGTGCGATCAGAATGCCATATAGTATTGGAAGTATAAATGAATTTACAAATGACTTTATCTTCCTGGTCGGTTTCTCCGCTTCTTCTTTCAGGCTCTTCCGAAGCTCCGCCTGCCGTTCCGCTTCAAACTTCCGTTCAACCTGCGTCTGCGCTTCATGTAACAGATCTTCTGTCCGTTCCTTCTGATTTTCCGATAGCTCTACATCCTGCAGTTCATTTTCTAATGAATTATTACTTTTTTCCTTCACAATCTTTTCCTATCGTTTCTATCTCAATCTATATATCATGCCGCCTGTCGGCTACACGTTGTTTTCGCATTATGCCGGTATGTGCAGGCATACACTTTATTATATCACAGAATCCTGAATATGACCATAAGATAGCTTTTTTCTTCCGAAAACGGCCATAGCATATATACACAGTCTGCAATCTGCAGTTCCTGCTTTTCATAGGCTTTTCCCAGTTCCTGTTCCAGCTGGTATGCCCCTTCTACCCTTGACAGCCGCATCCGGTGCAGGCCGGCACTTCCCTGTTCGCTCAGCCGTTCTATTGCTTCTTCTCTGAGTGCAGCATCCTCCCGAAGGAATGTCGTATACTCATACCCCAGATATATTATGCCGCCATATTGTTTCATAGCTTCCAGAGATTCTTCTGCAAAGCTCCGGTTTAACTGCTCTGCGATCCTCTGAACCTGCTGCCGTACCGATAACGGATAGTGTTCTTTCTGCAGGGTAAGTATCAGTGGCATATACACCTGACTGTGAAAGCCCATGCAAATAATCCGGTCAAACTTTTTGTCCTCATATGGTTCCAATATTTCCTGCAGTTCCCGGAATCCCGGATTTTCTCGAACCCGGAGGTCATAAGCCTCTTTCCATTTCTCCAGTTCACTGCTTCCTTCTTCACAAGCCTTCTGAAATGCTGTTATCTGTGCTTCCGTTAATCCTGCTACATCCATGCAGATTGTATGCACATTCTCCTTTTTCTTCACCTTAGACACGGCTTTCTCCAGCGTCTCCGGATTGCAATCCAGCAAAAACACCTGTCGGTCTTCTTCTAATAATCGTTCCAGATCCAGATCATCACAGGCACCTGCTCCTATAACCAATACCTTTTCGCCCTGCTTTGCATCTTTGACCACATACTCTGTCAGATCATTTCGATAAGCCTTCCACCGCTTCTCTGCTCCATCTATTCTCGGATTTCCACTCATCTTATGCCTCTTATTTCTCTATTCTGTATCTGTTCTATCGGCATATCACTCAGATCCTGACTGAGCTGAAGCCATAATTTACAATATGCTGCAATCGGCGCAATGCCCTCCGGTATCTTCACTCCGCAGTCTCTGTATGCCTGTTTGGTTTCATAACCATCCTGCATCTGCTCAATCCCGAGTAGATATACCGGAATGTCCTTCTCTGCCATTGCCCGGACAAAGTTCCGAAATGCACTATCTACCCGCATCGTTCCCGCATGGTAACTCTGTATCAGAATTGCACGGATGCCCTGTACCTGTTCCGGCGCCGGATACACGATTCCGGGTGCATTATGCAGCCAAAGGATCCCGGATTCTTTTTTCAGTATATGATAATCATAGGCATGGTTCGTCTGTATCTGCAGATTGTCTTTCGCCTTCAAATCGGTCATATGTGCAAGCGCCCCCGCTATCCAGACTCCATCCCGGTCATACCGGCCAACATATTTTTCATAAACACTGTGCAGATCATCCTCAAACACCGCATGTTCCATCAGTCGGTCACCCCGATGAATATACGTATTGCCATCCGCATTCCGATAAACAACGCCTACGCCACAATACCCATCTAATATCCGTTGCACCGCATAGCGGAAATTATCCAGTCCGTTCGCCCGTGCATCCTCCAACGGATAATTACTGGATACCAGCAGGATTGGAACCGGCTGATTTCCATATATATATTCCAGCATGGCCGCAGTGTATTGCAGTGTATCCGTTCCATGGCAGACAATGATCCCACCATATTCTGCAGCTTCTATGCAAGCTCCGACTTCATCCAGCAGCTTTACCAGATACTCAGCCTCCAGATTTTCACTCAATATCTGATATGGCATCCGGCTGTTTATCTCCACTTTTTCTGCCAGAGCCGGATATTTCATCTGAAATAAGCGCAGCACTTCATACGGTGCCTCTGTATCCGGAGAAATCCAGCCATCCTGTTTTACCTTGCTGCCAATTGTTCCGCCGGTTGCGATCATTGCTATTCTCATACTGAATCCCTTCATTTCTTATTGAAATTAGTATCAAGGTATCAAACCTTTTTCTATCTGTCAATTCCTTATATGATTGTTTTTGAGAAAAAAATTCATCCTTTATTGACAAGGTATAATTCCCCCTCTATAATTAAAATAATATTATCATATAAAGGGGGATATTTTATGGGATTTCAATTAGCAGATGACAATGATCCATCGTCACCTTCGAAGCGTAACTCACCGACCGGTTCTTCCGCCGCAGATGATTTCTCGCTGGATACCGATACCAGCAAGTCAAAACAGGATGACTGGAATGAAGGCTTTGGTCCACAGGTCAATGATACTGTTTTTATAGCGAACCAGTATCAGGGTTCCAGACCTGCCGCCACATCTGTTTCATCAAAGTCGAACGGACGTGCAACTAATTCTTTTCCACCATTCCTCATGCTGATCAGCGCCGCATTAAACATCCTGTGCATGGTGCTGATCGTGATGCAGATTAAAGGAACTGTCACAGATGCACAGTCATTAATGACAGTCGCTTCCTCTTATACTTTATTAGTCGTAGCTGCTGAAGTATGTCTGATCGCGGATGCCATTGTCATGTGTGTAAAAGGAAACGGATTTGGGCTGATCATCTGGGCACTTTTCTTCCCTGTCATTTATTACTTTGTCCGCTGCAAACGCAATGGAGATTCTTCTCTGCTCGCAATCATTATCATCCTGTTAATGCTGATCACCGGAGGAGTATATTTCTTCTCTGTTTCATCCGCAATATCCGGCTTCAATATAAGCGGGCCACAGGACGTCAGCACCGATCCTGCCTTAGCGGAACAAGTTAACCGTCTTCCTTCCCAGACTCTGAAATATGGCGGAAAGGAATACAGCTATCAGAGCATGATTGATGCCAATATTGTCAAGCCTGTTTACAGCCTGATTCCTGAAACGAAGGATGCCGGTAAGCGGCTGTCTATCTCCGGCACTTTAGCTACGGACAACAATCAGACTATCGAGATTCAGATCAACACGGGTTCCTTCAAGATCTTCCAGATTACGATCGGATCCACTACTTATACCACGGATACTGAAATCAATAATGCTTTAATACCATTATTGGCGAACACAAGTGCAAACTAAATCTTTTAATATAACAGCTATGGATAAGACCTGCAGGATGAAAACTGCGGGTCTTATTTTTATGCGAGAATCCAGCATATTCCCATAGCAATCCGTTCCTGTACATTGCTGAAATGTCCACCCTCCTGCCATTCGAATACTACCCGTTCTGCATTTTTATCCTGTTCTAATTGTTGATACTGCTTTTCGGTAATTTCTCCGATTCGTTTCATAAGCGGGTGCTTAGTCTTAGGTTCCCGTTTGCCTAGACTCAAATAGATTTCAGAGTTTCTCTGAAGAAATGACTGTTGCATATATATCTCCCATCCCGGATACCATAAAGAACCCGAACAACAGACTGCCCCATCAAACACCGTACTCTGATACAATGTCCATAAAGAGAACAGTCCGGCCAGGGAATAGCCTGCAAGATATAATTGCTGATGATCCGGCAGTCTGGTATTGATCATTGGTATTATTTCCTTTTTTATCGCTTCCATCAACACCCTGCCCTCCCCGGCAAAGCACCTGCCTTTCATGCAATCATCCACCGGCCATGGTGTAAGCATCCGATCCCAGTCACTCACTGCCAACTCGCAAAAACTGAATTCTACCCCGGTAATCATTTTCACCCGTTCGTATAGATCAGCTGCCCGAAAGTCCATCTCCCGATTGGAAATATACAGGATCACCGGAGCACGGTCTTCCACTGATATAAAGTTTAACTTATTCTTCATTTCATTCATTGACTTCTCTTCCATCTCTAATGTATCCACATTTCCCTCATCATAGCAAGAAAGTCCTGTGGGCTTTCACCTACAGGACTCTTCTTTATGATTTTGTATTTATTTAAGGTCTTGACTATACAACACCCTGAGCTAACATAGCATCTACTACCTTCTCGAAACCGGCAATATTAGCACCAGCTACATAATCAGCATTGCCACCAACTGTCATGTTATATCTCTTAGCAGCGTCTGAAATGTTCGCATAGATTGTCTCCATGATGCCCTTCAGCTTACCGTCTACCTCTTCGAAGCTCCATGAAAGTCTCTCAGAGTTCTGGCTCATCTCAAGTGCAGATGTAGCAACACCACCAGCATTAGCAGCCTTACCACCTACGAATAATATGCCACTCTCCTGCAAGTACTTTGTAGCATCCAATGTAGTAGGCATATTAGCACCTTCCGTAACTGACTTGCAGCCATTTGCTACTAACTGCTTAGCATCCTCAAGATTCAACTCGTTCTGAGTTGCACATGGAAGAGCAAGGTCACACTTGATTGACCATACACCATGATCATTTGCATCCTTCTTTACATGATACTCAGCAGATGGACGAGCAGCTGCATAAGCATCCAAACGTGCACGCTTAACTTCCTTAACTTCCTTCAGAAGTTCTACATCGATTCCTTCCGGATCATAAATCCAACCTGTTGAATCAGAACAGGTTACGCACTTAACACCTAACTGCTGAGCCTTCTCAATAGCATAGATTGCTACATTACCGGCACCGGATACAGTTGCAGTCTTTCCTTCCAGACTCATTCCATGATCCTTCCACAGTGCATTGGTTAAGTATAATAAACCATAACCGGTAGCCTGTGTACGAGCAAGAGAACCACCCCAGGTAAGTCCCTTACCGGTAAGAACGCCCTCGAACATACCCTGAATTCTCTTATACTGACCAAACATATAACCGATCTCACGTGCACCAGTTCCGATATCACCAGCTGGTACATCGATATCAGCACCGATATATTTTCCAAGCTCTGTCATAAAGCTCTGGCAGAAAGCCATAATCTCTCTATCTGACTTACCCTTAGGATCAAAGTCAGAACCACCTTTACCACCACCGATCGGAAGTGTTGTAAGTGAGTTCTTAAAAATCTGTTCAAATCCTAAGAATTTAATAATACCTAAGTTAACAGAAGGATGAAGTCTTAAACCTCCCTTGTAAGGTCCGATTGCATTATTAAACTGTACACGGAAACCACGGTTAACCTGTACCTGTCCATTATCATCTACCCATGGTACTCTGAACATGATCTGACGATCTGGTTCTGTAATTCTCTCAAGAATAGCGTTCTTTCTGTAAAGGTCCTCATTGGCATCGATAACCGGTCTCAATGACTCCAATACCTCAGTTACTGCCTGTAAAAACTCAGGCTGATCAGCGTTCTTCTTCTGTACTATCTCAAGTACTTCATCAACGTATGACATCACAAAACTCCTCCTTATAATAAATAATACTCCTCGAACGAAAGCGGTGTAATTGACCTGCATATGCTAAAATCATAATGAGGTCGCGGTTCATTATGACTGCATATAGAAATCCCTGAAGCAAAAAACGTTCAGGGATTGTAAGACGCCTTTGTTCTAGGCTCAATTATATTATATATATTTTCTTTTTTCAATGATTATTTCAGGCAGTTATCCGAAAAATATCAGATTCTGTCTCCGGAATCTGTTTCTAACCGATTTCCGGAACCCTTGCCAGCAGATATGAATAAATTTTCTCAGCATATGCTCTTTTTCCCGTAAAATGTAATACATACTGCTGCTTGCCGGACTGTATCTGGATCATGACATAATCAATATCCGGACTCGGTTCTACCCACTGTACTCTTGAAACCTCATCATACGGAAGCAGTTTCTCCCCATTATGAAGAATCAGCTTTATATGCTCTTCGGTGAATTCATACGTGATGTCATATGCCTGCTGCCGGAATGAGGCTTTCAGCAGATAAACACCATAGAATGCAGCCACCGCTGCAACTGCTATCACAAGGAATTTCATAGACGGAACCCGGATTGCCAATAGGACTCCGAGAATTCCAAGCACTAAAAATACGGCTCCGGTAATCCGGTAGCCGATCCGTCCTGCTTTACTTTTTTTTACTGTATATTTCATAGTACCTCCTCGCCTGTCGGCGCGGTTGACAATTTTCAATAAGGATTGCATGCTTGCACGCCGTGCCTACCTCGCCTGCCGGCTCGGTTGACAATTTTCAATAAGAATTGCATGCTTGCACGCCGTGCCTACCTCACCTACCGGCTCGGTCACCGGGCTGCGCCCTATACAACAAAACGGCAACTCGTTGCTTTGTATGCAAGCATACCGCAACGATTGTCGTTTTGTTGTGCACGGCTTGAGCCTTATCTGTATATGATATCGTCGCGGCCAGGGCCGTTGGAGATGATCGTGATTGGGAAGCCGATATGCTTCTCTACAAACTCAATATACTTCCGGCAGTTCTCCGGCAAGTCTTCATATTTCTTAATGCCGCGGATGTCACACTTCCAGCCCGGCAGAGTCTCCAGTACAGGCTTTGCCTTCTCCAGTAAGGTCGTGGTTGGGAAGTCTGTGGTTACTTCGCCATCGATTTCATAACCGGTACATACCGGAATCTCATCCAGATATCCTAATACATCCAGAACAGTAAATGCTACATCTGTGGTTCCCTGTACACGACAGCCGTACTTGGATGCTACACAGTCAAACCATCCCATTCTTCTAGGACGTCCGGTAGTAGCACCGTACTCGCCGCCATCACCGCCGCGTCTTCTTAACTCATCTGCTTCCTCGCCGAAGATTTCACTGACAAATGCACCGGCACCTACCGCACTTGAGTATGCCTTACATACGGTAATGATCTTCTTAATCTCATATGGCGGAATACCGGCACCGATCGCGCCGTAACCTGCCAGTGTCGAGGATGATGTTACCATCGGATAAATACCGTGATCCGGATCCTTTAGGGAACCTAACTGTCCCTCTAACAGGATATTCTTGCCATCCTTGATCGCCTGATATAAATATGCAGAAGTATCGCATACATATGGCTCGATCATTTCCTTATATTCCATTAATGTCCGGAAAATCTCATCTGCCTTTAACAATGGCTGATGATATAAATGCTCAAGTAATACATTCTTCTGAACGATCACACGCTCGATTTTCTCTTTCAGAGCATCCTCATCAAACAACTCACTTACCTGAAAACCGATCTTCGCATATTTATCTGAATAGAACGGTGCAATTCCGGACTTGGTAGAACCGAATGACTTACCTGCCAGTCTTGCCTCCTCATACGTATCGAATAGAATATGATATGGCATAACGATCTGTGCACGATTGGAAACCAGAATCTTCGGCTTCGGTACACCCTTTGCCACAACGTCATCAATCTCATGAACCAGCTTCGGAATATCCAGTGCTACACCGTTTCCGATAATACTGGTTGTATGTCCGTAAAATACGCCGGACGGAAGTGTATGCAATGCGAATTTACCATAATTATTTACAATGGTATGACCTGCATTTGCACCACCCTGGAACCGAACAATAATATCGGATTCCTTCGCTAATGTATCTGTAATCTTACCTTTTCCTTCGTCGCCCCAATTGGCTCCCACAATTGCCTTTACCATACGTGCATCCTCCTGCTACATCTGTCACAATTCAATGTCATTGCGAAATAAACCCACAATGCTTCTTTAGTATACAACAAGTTCTTCCATAAGTAAAATCAATATTCATTATATTTTTCATAAGCATTAATTATGCCATCAGCAGCTTCATCAATCCATTCGCCGCTACCGACAGCGGCAGGCGGTCATCATTGACCACACAGATATGCCGTTTCGGTATCTGTTTATCGAACTGCAGGACAAACAGTTCATCCGCATCGATATAACGCTGTGCAAAATCCTGTACCACACAGCCGATTCCCAGATTCTGCAATGCAAACTGTACGATCATATCACTGGTCGCCAACTCGAACTCCGGCTCCAATGTCACCTGTTCCTCATTCAGAAATCGATCCACATAATGTCTGGTACTGGTATTTTCTTCCAAGCATATGATCGGCATGTCATTTAACTGTTCATATCGGAGCATCTGCGATTTATAGCTCCAGAACCGGCTGCCCGCCACGAACACATCCTGTATCTCCCGTGCCGGAAGAATCTGCAGATGCTTCTGCTCCTCGAACGGAGTGCTAACAATTCCGAAATCGATCCGCCCTGCCTTCAGATGTTCAAGTGTCTGTGGGGTCGGAGCATTGGTCACCGTAACCTTGATATCCGGATACAGCCTGTGGTAATTACGGAGAAACGGGAGCAAATAAAACTGCAATGTCATATCACTGGCTCCGATCCGGATCTCTCCGGTCTTCATATTCAGCATTTCCTGCAGCTTCTGTTCTCCCAGTGCGATCTGTTCATATCCGTTTTTCACATAAGAATAAAGCATGGTTCCCTCTTTGGTCAGGGATACACCCTTTACGGTTCGGACAAAGAGACTGACACCCAGTGCCTGCTCTAGCTGTTTCAACGCCTGACTGACTGCCGGCTGGGAGATGCAGAGTTCACCCGCCGCACCTGTGATGCTTTTATATTTCGCCACATAATAAAATATCTTATAATATTCCATACTGATATTCATGCTCCGCTGCCCTCCTGTCATAGCTTCATTCTATCATCAATCATCCGCTCTGTCATGCAGAATCATTCAGTGGCATTTCTTCCATTGGCATATAGCATAATAAACAAAAGACCGCCTGCTTATCATTTATCTATCATGTAAAGCAGACGGTCTCTTATTTATTACTTATTATACATTAATCTCTGCGGTCATACCCAAAATATCGCGGTTAGCATCCAGAATCGGCTGTACCACTTCATCCAGAAATTCCTCTGTCTGTTCCGGTGCACGTCCCACGAAGTTCTTAGGCTCTAACAGTGCCTCGATCTCCTCCTTGGTCATACCGAATGCAGGATCTGCAGCGATTCGATCTACCAGATCATTCTCCTTGCCTTCCTTCTTCACAACAGCACCTGCTGCCATGGAATGCTCGCGGATACGCTCATGCAGTTCCTGACGATTACCGCCTCTCTTAACTGCATCCATCATAATATTCTCTGTTGCCATGAACGGAATCTCCTTCATGAACCGCTGATAAATAACTTTATCATATACAACCAGGCCATCTACGACATTCAGATACAGATCCAGAATACCGTCGATTGCGAGGAATGCTTCCGGAACAGAAATTCTCTTATTGGCAGAGTCATCCAAAGTTCTCTCAAACCACTGGGTGGCTGCTGTAATTGCCGGATTAATAGAATCTGCAATCACGTAATTTGACAGGGATGCAATTCTCTCACTTCTCATTGGATTTCTCTTATATGCCATCGCAGAAGAGCCGATCTGATTCTTCTCAAATGGCTCCTCGATCTCCTTCAGATGCTGAAGCAGACGAATGTCATTCGAAAACTTATGCGCGCTCTGTGCAATTCCGGATAATACATTCAGAATTCTGGAATCCACTTTCCGTGAATAGGTCTGCCCGGATACCGGATAGCACTCTGCAAATCCCATCTTTTCCGCAATCTTTTTATCGATCTGGCGGACCTTCTCATGATCACCATTAAACAGCTCCAGGAAGCTTGCCTGTGTACCGGTCGTTCCCTTAGATCCAAGCAGTTTCTGCTGACCGATCATATATTCCAGATCACTTAAGTCCAGTAACAGCTCCTGCATCCACAGGGTCGCACGCTTACCAACCGTTGTCGGCTGAGCCGGCTGGAAATGTGTAAATGCAAGAGTCGGAAGGTCTTTATAGGTTCTGGCAAATTTTGCAAGTTCATTGATCACGTTAATCAGCTTCTTACGAACCAGCTTCATGGCCTCTGTCATCATGATCACATCTGTATTGTCACCGACATAGCAACTGGTCGCACCCAGATGGATAATGCCGGCTGCCTTCGGGCACTGCTGACCATAGGCATATACATGACTCATTACATCATGACGCACCAGTTTCTCCCGTTCCTTTGCAACCTCATAATTAATGTCATCGGCATGTGCTTTTAACTCATCAATCTGTTCCTGAGTAATAACCGGTTTGCCATTCTCGCTCAGTCCCAGCTCCAGTTCTGTCTCTGCCAGAGCGATCCACAGCTTACGCCATGTCTTAAACTTCATGTCCGGTGAGAAGATATACTGCATCTCGCGACTTGCATATCTGGCTGATAACGGGCTCTGATAAATCTCATTGTTACTCATTGTACTTCCTCCTAAAACTTGTTTGTTGTTGTTCCTCGCTTGAACTCCTCATGTTCGCCGCGGATATCCTCTGTCGGCCGCTTGATCGGATAATTACCGCTGAAGCAGGCATCACAGTACCCGCAATGATCATGGATCAGCTCCGGCAGACGGTTAAGCTCCAGATAGCCGAGCGAATCCGCTCCGATGATCCGGCAGATCTCTTCCACTGTCTTGTTATGGGCGATCAGCTGATCCTCATCCGGTATATCCGTTCCGAAATAACACGGATGTAGAAATGGTGGTGAACTGATTCTTACATGCACCTCTGTTGCTCCGGCCGCCTTCAGCATACCTACGATCCGGTCACTGGTTGTTCCCCGGACAATCGAGTCGTCGATCATAACGACCCGCTTTCCCTTCACAACCTCTTTCAGGACATTCAGCTTCACATTCACACTGGACTCCCGCTGGCTCTGCTTCGGTTTAATAAAGGTCCGGCCTACATATGTATTCTTAATAAATGCTGTACCATATGGAATCCCGGACTCCAGCGCATATCCCATGGCTGCCGCATTTCCGGACTCCGGAACACCGACTACCAGATCTGCCTCCACCGGATGATCCTTTGCCAGACACCGTCCCGCAATGATTCGGGACGCATACACGCTCATACCATCAATATGACTGTCCGGCCGTGCGAAATAAATATATTCAAAAATGCATCGTGCATGTTTCTCCTGACACATGCTCTTTACAGACCGGATTCCATTCTCCGGCGAGATCGTTACAATCTCTCCCGGTTCCACATCCCGGACAAACTCTGCGCCAACGGTATCCAGTGCGCAGGTCTCCGATGCCAGGAAATACGTATTATCCCGCTTTCCTATGCATAACGGACGGAATCCGAATGGATCTCTGGCTCCGATCAGCTTCCTCGGGCTCATGATCACAAGAGAATAGGCACCTTCGATCTTCTTCATAGCCCTTGCCACTGCATCCTCAACGGTGGTTGTATTTAACCGTTCTCTCGCTATATGATATGCAATCACCTCAGAGTCAATCGTGGTCTGAAAGATAGCGCCGGTATACTCTAACTCTCTCCGAAGCTCCGGTGCATTGGTCAGATTACCGTTATGCGCCAGTGCCAGAGTCCCCTTTACATAATTCAGTACCAGCGGCTGTGCATTCTCACGGGTACTGGAGCCCGCTGTCGAATACCGCACATGTCCCACGCCGATATTTCCTTTTAATTTCTCCAGATTCTCCGGTTCAAATACCTCATTAACCAGTCCCATTCCCTTATAGGACAATACCTTTCCCTTTGGGCCTTCTGTATCTGACACCGCAATACCACAACTCTCCTGTCCCCGATGCTGAAGTGCGAACAATCCATAATACACGGACGGTGCTACATCTTCGCCATCAAAGCTGTACGCTCCAAAAACCCCACATTCTTCATGGAGTTCTTCTTCCTCATATGCATGATCCATAATCTGTTCGGACATTCTTGTTCTCCTTGTAGTTTATTCTTTTGTCAATCAACCATGTATCATTATGTCCTTTTTCCGGGAAACTGTCAATGGTTGTTTCCCGTCATGTCGCATTTCTACATTTTACACTGGCATATCATTCTATGATTTGTTATAATTAACAAAAAGTCAGAAAGGGGAGTATTCACTATGTCTGAATCCGTATCCGAAAAAAGAAAATATAAACGTCTTCCGATTAAATTAACACTGGAGGTATCTTCTTTATTTAAGCAAAACGAACAACTGCAAATCGGAAACGCCGAGTTTAATGTATTTAATATTTCAAAATCCGGTCTCGGCTTCACAACCACAACTCGGATTCCACTTGGTTATTATTTCAATGCAGCCATTAAATTCGACGGCACCACAGATATACTCCGCTATGTTGTAAAGATCATTCGTACAGAAGAGCTGGACAATGGTTTATATCTGTACGGTTGTGAGTTTGTCGGACTTGCAAACATCTATGACTATCTCTTTGATGAATATGAATCGAAGGTTGAGAACTAAGGGCATATGTCCATTACTCCGGAATCAGTATGCCCCTTTTTATTTTTGCCAGAAGAATCCTCCTACAGGATTCTTCGATCCGTTCCTCCGATATCTGTCCCTCTGCCACTGCATTCAGAATGCCCTGATAGCAGGCATTATAATCCTGTGGCATCAGTATCATATCACAGCCTGCGAGCACAGCCTTCTGTGCCGCTTCCTCCTGGCTGTAGTTTTTTGTAATCGATCCCATCTGAAAAGAATCCGTAATCACAACTCCCTGATATCCAAGCTCCTCCCGCAGATACCCGGTCACAACCTCCTTTGACAAGGTAGACGGTTCCGCCGGATTTACTTCTGAAAGCGCCAGATGTGAGATCAGGATTGCATCCACATCTTCTTCGATTGCCTTCTCAAACGGCAGAAATTCCACTGCTTCCATTTCCTCTAACGTCGTATCCACCTGTTGCAGATTCTTATGCGTATTTCCGCTGACTGCACCATGGCCCGGAAAGTGCTTGGCAACTGCACTGACACCCTGCTCCTGCAGGCCCCGCACTTCTTCTCCGACCATCTGTGCCACCAGACCGGCATCATTGCCAAAAGACCGGTTCCCGATCTCGTAATTCTGCGGATTCGTCAGAACATCCGCATCCGGAGCAAAGTCCAGATTAAATCCATATCTTTGCAATCCTTCTGCCAGTGTTTTCCCGACTTCATATGCCTGCTCCGGATCACCGGTCATTCCAATATCCTGCATAGGCCCTACATTCTCCATACTAATGCCGGCGCAGCCACCCAGTCTGGACACAATTCCACCTTCTTCATCCACACCGACAAAGAGCGACAGCTTCGTCCGTTCCTGACAGGCTTTTATCAGCTCTGTCACCTGTGCATCATTTTCTATATTCCCGCTCATCAGGATTATCCCTCCGGGTGCATAAGTATCTATACTGCTCAGCATACCATCGGTTGCCTGTGTGAACTGATTGGCCGCTTTGGTCGTAGGATTAACCAGATTACCGGGTGTCACAAAGAACATCTGCCCTACCTTCTCTTCCAGCGTCATTGTCTGAAGTGTTTCTTTTACCCACGCTTCCGGAGTCAGTACCCAGTTCTCATCCAGCCGGGATGCAGCCTTCATATGAACCGGTTCAATCACGCTGATGTCCATCTCTGTTTTCTCTGTAAAAAGGCAACCGCCGGCAGCTGCTGCGGTTCCCCACAGCAGCATTACCAGCGGCATAATATGACACAGGAATCTATTCAGTTTTCTCTTTCTGCTTTTTCCCATATATCCAGACCTTTATATCTCTACATTTCTTTGGTCTCTTATTACAATAATTCCTTCAGCATCTTATTTATCATGCCCGGATCAGCCTTGCCCTTCATGGCTTTCATCGTCTGTCCAACCAGGAATCCGATTGCTTTTTCTTTACCGTTTCTATAATCCTCTACAGACTGCGGATTGGATGCTATCACTTCCTCGACAACCTTCTTCAGTGCACCTTCATCATTTACGGTCTTTAAACCATGCTCTTCTACATATGCCTTTGGATCAATGTTTTCTGAGAATACTTTCTCGAATACTTCCTTGGCAACGGTACCGTTAATCTCTCTTGCTTCTACCATCTGAATCAATGCGGCCAGATGTGCGGCGGAGAACCGAATCTCATCTGCCTCCATCTCATGCTCCTTTAACAGCCGCATGGTCTCTACCATTAACCAGTTGGATACCTTCTTCGGTGCCGCACCAAGTGCGATCGTCTCCTCAAACAGATCCGCCATCTTCTTGGAAGACGTAATGATGTCAATATCATATTCCGGAATATCGTACTCTTCCTTGTATCTCTGCTGCTTCTCTGTTCTGAGCTCCGGCTGCTTCGCACGGATTTCTTCCATCCACTCATCACTGATTATGATCGGTACCAGATCCGGATCCGGGAAATACCGGTAATCCTGTGCATCCTCCTTAGAACGCATTGCATAGGAATATCCCTTTGTATCATCCCAGCGACGGGTCTCCTGAACAACCGCCTTGCCTTCTTCGATCAGATCGATCTGACGCTCCTGCTCATTTTCAATCGCTCTTGCAATCGCCTTGAACGAATTCAGGTTCTTCATCTCGGTACGGGTACCATACTGTTCTGCACCGACCTCCCGCACGGACAGATTCACATCTGCACGCATGGAGCCCTCGTTCAGCTTACAATCGGATGCTCCCAGATACTGAATGATCATTCTCAGTTTATCCAGGTATGCGATTACCTCCTCTGCCGAACGCATATCCGGCTCGGATACGATCTCGATCAAAGGTACACCGGAACGGTTAAAGTCAACCAAAGAGGTGTCATCATATGGATCATGTACCAGTTTTCCTGCATCCTCTTCCATATGAATCTCATGGATTCCTACGTATTTCTTATTTCCGTTTACCTCTATCTCTACCTTACCGTTTCTGCAGATTGGATAATACAGCTGGGAAATCTGATAATTCTGCGGATTATCCGGATAAAAATAATTCTTTCGGTCAAATTTGCAATTTTTTGTAATTGTACAGTTCGTAGCCAGACCTACTGCAATCGCTTTCTCCACAACTGCTTTATTCAATACCGGAAGGGATCCCGGCATACCGGTACATACCGGACAGGTGTGTGTATTCGGAGCGCCTCCAAATGCCGTACTGCATCCACAGAAAATCTTTGTCTTTGTTGCCAGTTCAACATGAACCTCCAGTCCAATGACTGTCTCATATGCCTTACTCATTTTAAAGCCCCCTTTCTGTCAGTGCTGTCGGTCTCTTATAGCCTCTGCTCTGTTCAAAAGCATAAGCGGCACGAATAATAGTCTTCTCATCAAAAGGCTTCGCCAGAAGCTGCATACCTACCGGCATTCCATCCCGGTCAAATCCGCATGGAAGAGAAATACCCGGAAGTCCCGCCAGATTCACAGATACGGTATAAATATCACCCAGATACATCTTTAACGGATCCGATAAACTCTCTCCGATCTTCAATGCAGTTGTCGGAGCTACCGGTCCGAGGATCACATCATATTTCTCAAATGCCTTATCAAACGCCTGCTTGATCAATGCTTTGGTTCGCAGTGCCTTAATATAATAAGCATCGTAATATCCGGAACTTAATACAAAGGAACCTAACATGATTCTCCGTTTTACTTCCGGTCCGAATCCTTCGGAACGTGTCTTCTTATACATATTGTGAAGATCTGTATATTCTGCTGTCCGGTATCCGTATTTTACACCGTCAAACCGCTCCAGATTGGAGCTTGCTTCTGCGGAAGCGATAATATAATATGCAGGAATTGCATACTCTACCAGACTCAGGTCAAACTCTTCAACGATGGCACCCTTTTCCTCCAGTGTCTTGGCTGCTGCCAGAACCTGCTCCTTTACATCCGGATCAATGCCTTCGCCAAAATAATCCCTTGGAATACCGATTTTCATTCCTTTTACATCATCAACCAGTGCAGATGTAAAGTCTGTATCTGCACGATCTACCGAAGTAGAATCCTTACTGTCATGGGTGCTGATGATCTCAAGCACTGTCGCACAGTCCGTTACATCCTTTGCCAGTGGTCCGATCTGATCTAAGGATGAACCATATGCGATCAGTCCATATCTGGATACCCTTCCATAAGTAGGCTTAATTCCGGTCACACCACAGAAGGCTGCCGGCTGCCGAATGGAACCGCCGGTATCCGATCCCAGTGCATATGGTACTTCCTCTGCCGCTACTGCTGCTGCCGATCCGCCGGAAGATCCTCCCGGAACCCGGTTCGTATCCCACGGATTCTTTGTTGCACCATAATAAGAGGTCTCTGTCGTAGAGCCCATGGCGAACTCATCCATGTTGGTCTTACCTACGATCACAGCTCCGGCCTTCTGAAGCTGAATCACCGCCTCTGCTGTAAAAGTCGGCTTAAAGTTACTCAAAATCTTTGAACTGCAGGTCGTCAGCATACCATTGATACACATATTGTCCTTAATGGCTACCGGAACACCGGCTAACGGTCCGCTCAGTTCTCCTGCATCTATCTTCTTCTGTACCTCTTCTGCCTGTGCCAGTGCAGCTTCCCGGTCAATGGTAACAAAGCTGTTATACTCTTTCTCCAGCTGTTCCATCCGATCCAGCGCTGCTTTTGTTGCCTCTACGGATGTCACCTCACCGGACGCAATCTTTTTTCCCAGCTCAACCGCTGTCAAACTCATTAAATCCATGTCACTGCCTCCTTAGTCAAATGTCTTCGGAACCTGATAGCATCCGTCTTTGCTCTCCGGTGCATTCAGAATCATATTATCTCTGTCATCGCCATTCGTTACAATATCTTCCCGAAATACATTATGCACATCAAAGGTATGACTCATCGGTTCTACGCCGTCTGTATCCAGTTCATTCAGTTTTCCTACATATGCCAGCATATCACTCATATCTTTCTTCGCCTGTTCTTTCTCTTCCTCTGAAAGCTCCAGCTTTGCTAATATGCCAACATATTCAATGGTTTCATCCGTAATTGTCATTTCATCAGCCTCCTTATGGTGATTTCATTTATCATTTACTTCTGTTCTTCTACCTGTTTTGCGGCATCCTTTTCAGCTTCTCTTTTCTCAAACGCACTTTTCAATGCCTGTAATCCAAAAATAATAATACCACCTGCCACAAAATATACAAATCCAAACGTCTTCCATGATAACGGAGCTACCGGTTCACTGATAGAGGTCGGTCCCATCACGATCGCATACAGAGAGCCGATCATCATGCCCAGTATAAAATACATCATGGCACTTCTGTGTTTCTCCAGTCCACGTTTTAACAGCTTCACAATTGTAAAAATGCCAACTGCAACACCGGCAGCGAATATAATTACAATCGGAAGATAAGAAAAATCTCCTTTTATCACACCTGTCAGCAATCCCTTTAACGCACCGAGAATTGCCTGATAGATACCGAATACCAGAAGCAGGGTAGAACCGGAGATTCCCGGTAATACCATGGCAGAAATTGCACACATGGCGGCAAAAAATACATATATACACAGTCCAAAATTCAATCCGGAAATACTCAGATCCACATTTCCCTTTAATATACCATTCTGTGCCAGATACGTGATTGCTACCAGCAGCAGGATCCCAAGAACCGTAAATACAAGATTCTTGTACTTGCCCTTCAGTGTTTCTTTTTCTTCCATAATAATTAACGGAATCGAGAACAATACAAATCCAATAAATAAAGAACTGATTGCATAAATATGTTTTTCGAAGATGCTTGTGATCACCATGGCAGCTCCGGCCATACCGACAATCCAGCCACTGCCGAGCTTTAACAGAAAGAGGAAAGCTGCCTTCCGTTTCTCCTTATCCTTGCTCACAATATTATTCAGCGAATTAATGAAATCATCATACAATCCCAGAATAAATGCTATGGTTCCTCCCGACACCCCAGGCACACTGTCTGCAAGCGCCATCAAAAAGCCACCTAAAATCTTCATTATCATTGCTTAGTTCCTTTCTGAAATCACTTATTATTTAAATACTCTTTCCTATAAATAATACCAATCATGAGAAATGCTATCACGCAATGGTAAAGTCTGTCAAGGTCTTTTCTTATTTCTCTTTCTTCTCAGGATACCTCTTCCGTTTATGAATATAAATGTCAGAATACTGGTCATAAGAAGCAACAGTCCGGCGAGCATTGAAACAGAATCTCCGGTAATCGGAACCGGAAGCTCCTGCTCCTTTTTATTCACAATATTCAGTTCTATTATCTGATCGTCTTTTGCTTCTACCGCAAATTCATACTTTAGCTCTTCATCAAACAAATACCCCAGTATGCCTTTTATTTCCTTAAAATAATACCTTCCATACGGGAGCTGTTCGATTTCAATTCTGCCGTCTTTACCGGTCACATATTCTCCGACCTTCTTTCCATCCCGGAACAGAGCAAATGTAACTCCCTGCAGCTTCTTATCATCATCTCCTTTCTTATTTAGAATAATCCGTGCCTTGTATAGCCGGTTCATCAGCGGCTGTTCCTTATTCACCTCTATTTTCCATCCGGTTTCTGTCTGGTCCGGCGGATACGTAAGTTCAAAATCATAGCTGTTCTCCTCTAATATATAACCATCTATGGTTTTTAATTCCTTCCAATAGTAGTTGCCGGCCGGCAATGCTTCCCGGATGCTGCAGCAGCCCTCCCGATCCGTCATGCCGATGCCAACCAGGGAATCTTTTTTCACTACCTCTTCTCCTTGTGCATTCAAGACCTCCTCTGCCGCATATACACCAAACCAGACACCTGCAAGCCCTGCCGGTTCAAAGGTCCACGTGCCATCCTCCAACGGCACCGCCGACTCGCCCTGCTTATACAGCAGAATTTCCGCATCCATCACCTGATTTTCTACTTTGATGATTTCCGTCACATAACCTGCAGCGTCCTCATCATAGATCATCTCACACGGATATTTATCCTTACTCATAACAACCCCTGCCGGAGCTGCCGTTTCCATCATATAGTATTTCTTATTTCCGGTCAGATCCAGCTCCGGCGAATAAGTAACTGCCCCCGGGCCGGTCACAAAGGAACATACCTCCCTGTCTGTCCCATCTTCATAGATCGTAAATGTAATCCCCTCCATCGGACGTTGTTCGTATTGCAAATGCCATACAATTCCAAACTCGGTCTCCTCCTGTTCAGCTCCGACAAGCACCGGTCCGGTTTTTGCAACAGCTGCCCGACCGGCCATCTTCCGATCCACCATTGTAATTGTCTGCACCGGTTCTGCATTAACCGTAAACGGTATCGGATCTGCAATCGCATATCCATCCGGTGCCTCAAGCTCCACCAGAAAATAGTTTCCTCTCGGAACATACTCCCATATCTGCTTCGTCTCTGTTGTTGTCCATCGGGCTTCTACCGGTTCCGGTTGCGCCTCTTCCGGTTGTGTTTCTCCCGGCTGCAATTCCTCTCTTTCTCTCTCCTGCTGTGCCTGTTGCCGGATCTCCGTCTGTCCTACAAGTTTTAATATCTCATAGTGCCCATCTGCATCTACTGCCGGCCGCTTTCCATCAGTATCGGCATAGGCGATTGCAAGTGTTGCACCGTATAATGGCTCTCCTGCTTCATCTACCTTCTCTACCTGAATCCGATATGGCATATCCTCCACCCGGATGATCTGAACCACTCTACCATCCTCTGCTTCAGTTTCTCCCCTGTGCCACTCACCGGCAGGCATGCGATCTGCAGACAGCTCTCGATATTCCAGATATCCATCCAGTACCCGGATTTCCACTTCTTTCATCTCATAATATTCCGGGGCCGCAACCTCCTCCAACCGGTAATGTCCCTGACTGATCCGACTGTCGAACCGAATGCATCCGGATTCATCTGTCGCAAATCGATTTCTCACTTTACCCTCCACTGACAGACTCACATACTGCTTCTGATCCAGATCATAGATTCGGAACTCTACCCTTCCATTGATTTTCTTTCCGGTCATCTGATCCAGCTTCTGAATTTTCAAATATTCTCCCGCAAATTCATCCGTCAGTGTTACTGTTTCCCTGGACTTATTACTCCCTGTGCCATCCGTTACCGGAAGGGATATCTCATATGGTCTGATCGCACGATATACATTACCGTCTCCCCGGTTTCCAATCGTCAGTTCCACTACCAGATATTCTCCCGGATAGCAGTCCTTAAATATCGCCTTTCCGTCTTTTCCTGTAACTGCTGTATAATATGGCTTCACATCCTCTAATACAGTTCCTTCCGTAATAGCCTTACCGTCTGCACCATAAGCAAGCTTCAGCCTCAGATCACCTGTCTCATCCGTTTCCAGTCTTTCCGAATCCAGCTCCGATTTCAGATATAGTGCAAATACGCATCCGGCCAGCGGTGTCGGTTCTGTAACACCAGTATTATCCTCTTCTGTTATTTTTTTTATCTCATAATCAGTCAATATTGGTATTTCTCTGCTCTCAACCTTTACAACCGGCTTCACATCAGCAATTAATTCCGGTGTGATTTCAACCGGATAAATATTCTGATCCAACTGATACCCGGGAGATGGTATTTCCTCCTTCACATAGTAAACCCCTTCCGGCAATCCTTCTATACATCCATAGCCGGTTTCATCTGTTATGATCTCTCCTCCCTCTATCCGTTTTAATTCAGAAGACCCCGGTGTCTTTTCCACGTAAATTCCGTATTTTGCGCCCTTCAGGGTTGCATCCGCAGTCCGCTCTCCACCGGCCGCATCTGTCTTATAAAGCTCAATGATCCCGGATTTCTCCACTTCCCGGGAATTGACCAGGGCATAATAAATTCCGTTTGGCAGTTTTCCGGTCGTTGATCTGCGATAAATCTGCCGATCCAGTAGCCAGCCCTTCGGGGCTTTGGTTTCTACAATATAATAAGTACCTTTGGGCAATTCTTCCGATTCCCCATAGACACTATAAGCAGACAGGTCCGGTCCTCCCAGTATCGTACTGCCATTCGTCCGATCAGTAATGATCGTCGTTATCCGGTTATCTTCATAGGCACTACCGTCATCATAGGCTTTTACCTGTGCCTTCTGTGCATCTTCCCGGGTCTTAAATATACCATATTCCGCACCAAGCATGCCGGCAGTTCCACCCGCACCCATTTCAAAGCCTCTCCCCAGAACATCAAACGGATTCTCTTTTCTGATCTTTCCGACATAAATAATGCTATGCTCCGGAGTCTCTCTGGAGGTCAGTGTCCCGGTTGTAATAAAGGTCTGCGTATTCCGTTTCCCGACATCCACCGTATGAATCGCTTCTTCCGTCAGCCAGCCATTCGGCGCATAGATTTCCTTCACATAATAAGTATCAAGCGGAAGACCGTCTATCTGTCCGTAGATTCCATCCGGATTTTTCTTTATAACAATGGTCGCCTCCGCTCCTTCTGCCGCCGCCCCAAGCTGTGCCGCTGCCGTAGAAGCGTATTGTACCTTTGCCTTCTCTGCTGCCTCATATGTATCATAGACACCATACACAGCACCAATCAGAGACACCGGATCATTGTTGATCGCCGGGAGCGCAGACACCTTATTTACCCGGATAGCCGCCGTATAATTCTGTTCCTTTGAAGTAATGCCTGCCGGGCTTCCTATATGCAGTTCCGGATCATAGGCTTCTTTTACATTCACCTTATAGATGGTCTGATCCAGCAGCCAGTGTCCGACTGCCTGTCTATGCTCATCCTGCGGTCCTTCCGTCTCCCTTACATAATAAGTGCCATAGACCAGCTTATCTACCTCACCGTAATCATTTCCCGCCATGTCCTTCCTGTCTATTCTGATCGCCGCAACCGGGTTCACATTAGCTTCCGCATCTGCTTTTGTCTTAAACACTCCATATACCGCTCCCTGCACGGAATATGGGGTTGTCATGTGTGTTATTGCCTGCTTATATACCCGGATACCACCCAGTGATTCTGTATATACTTTCAGATATACCCGGTGATTCTCCTGTGGCACAGCTCCGTCACACCGAATCAGAGGCTGTACTCCTGCCTTTATAGCCGTAACATAAGTAACTATCCCCATATCTGCCCGGCTGACTCCCGTCAGCTCTGCACACCCTGTCGCCTCAATCGCCCGATTTGATTTTATCCGCAGTTGATTGCCGGCCTTTTCACATATAATCTCCTGCATGGTATTCTCAAAGTCAAATCGTTCAAATACACCATTGGTATCTGTCAAGACTGTCTCATAGCAAGCGGATGTGTGATTATATTTTAATTTATATTCCGGTGCTGTTTCCCGCTGTTCTCCCGCAAAACCGGGAATCTTATCCAAGGCATCCACATACTCCCGTACCATGTTGCAATACTCCAGGCTGGCATATCCGTCTGCACAGGCCCGCTCTACGCCATACCAGCCGATACCTTCACACGTTCCCTGCGTGTAGTATCTGTCGATGTAGTACCAGATTAAAAGCTGGGTTGCAACATATTCCTGCCACGCCACCAGATTCCCTGTGTGATCAAATCCACCCTCTGCATTCCGCGGTGCATCCAGAATCTTCGTTTTTCCAAGCACCTGCGCCACAGCCTGTTTCTGTCTCTCATTCAGCCTTGCATAATCAGTTCCTTCTGCGAACCCGGTACCACTCTGTAATGTCTTTGCAAAATCAATGCAATACAGAGATCTTGTCACTCTCTGCCCGTTTTCCATAAATGCTCCATAAATAATCTGCGGCTGCGTATGACCGGTGTCTGATTCGTTTTTATAAATAGTCAGACTTTGCCCATCGAGATACGGATTCAGCATCCCAATCGTTCCGGGTGCCGCATCACCTTCCGGCTCCGGCCGGTTTTCCTCCTCCTTCAGCGTTGCACATTCACCGTTCACTTCGGGAACCGGCAGATAGCCGGAGCAGGTACCAAGCACCAGCATAATTGCAAGCATGGCCGCCAGTAACCGTTTTACCCCATGTTTTATCCGATGTTTCTTCATTTACAACATCTCCTTTTCTTTTAATATCTATCCATGAAAAGGGACTGCGCCCTTGAATTTTATGCCATTTTCTCTGCATTTCAGAGATAGATTTTACATATTCTGTTATAGTTTCTGATTCCATGGGGATCCCCCGGATGCTGTCCTGTACAGCCCAGAATCTGACATGCAGAAAATCTTCCTGCATTCCTACAGAAAACAGACGAATGCTGTTTTGATCTGTATCCTGCTATCCCGTATACCCGATAGCCCACAACATAAGGAACGGGTATGTATATAGCTTCTTAACCTTTTCGGTTTAAGACTATTATACATACCCGCTCCCGGTTTGTAAATATTTTTTTACATTTTTATTCTATTAAATTACTCCGATACTTATATATGCTATGTTCTTCTATGCCGCATGCTTATGCGATACGGTATCACGCAGCTTCCTGCCGAATTGCCTTATCTTCCCCCGCTTAACCAGGCTTTCTCCTGTTTCTGCCAATGCGATCGCCTTCGCCTGTCTTTCATTAAACAGAGAAAATGCATAATGTGAAAACTGCTCTGTAACATTGGTAATATACCGGCAATCTGTACTCACTGCCGGCACCTGCCGCAGATAATCATCATGCATTGTCTTTATATAGTTCATTAAATCCGGATATTCTCTGTAATCTTTATCCGACCACCATTGATCGTCCAGATGCTTCCGCAGCATCTGAAGCTGCTGTTTCTCAAATATACAATGCGTCCGGAAGTTAAAATCTCCATGATTATTATGCGGAGCCGTAAAATAATCAGCCAGATAATGCGTAACATAGCCGACCCTGTATGCAGATACCAGATTCCACCGTCCACTCGCTTCCAGCATTTCAAGTCTGCGCTTCACTCTCGGAAGTGTTGTATCATAGCTATGCCCCTGTATCATGGAACGGACCATAAAATCCGGTGCAATGCTTCCTATTTTAAACATCATGGCTATTGCCGGTCTGTGATTCTCCCGCATCAGATACTTTGCAAGCCGCCAGTGACTTTTCTTTCTCATTCATATCCCTCCAATTGGTGTCAACACATCTCCTTTATGTGTTTTGTAACCACCATTTTTATTATAATAGACTAACTACAGATTGTCCATCATTTTCTTGTAAAATCTATCTATCGCATATCTATCTTATATCTATTATCACCTATCGATATCATATCCATTATCGCTCCTTGACATACCTGTCCATAACTTCTATAATTGAAAGTATTATTTTATGCTTTTCCGGCATAAAACCAATATTTACGATATGAATGAAAAGAGAGAGAAAATCATGGATAAAATTATCTTAACCGGTGACCGCCCAACCGGAAAATTACACTTAGGGCATTATGTTGGTTCTCTGAAACGACGGGTTGAACTGCAGAACTCCGGAGACTATTCCAAAATCTTTATTATGATCGCTGATGCTCAGGCATTAACCGATAACGCAGATAATCCGGATAAGATCCGTGATAATATTATCGAAGTAGCACTGGATTATTTATCCTGTGGACTGGATCCGGCAAAATCCTGTCTGTTTATCCAGTCACAGGTTCCGGAACTGACAGAGTTATCATTCTACTATATGAATCTGGTTACCGTTTCCAGACTGCAACGGAATCCAACCGTTAAGTCCGAGATTCAGATGCGTAATTTTGAAACCAGTATTCCGGTTGGATTTTTCACCTACCCAATCAGTCAGGCATCTGATATCACGGCCTTCAAGGCAACGACCGTTCCGGTCGGCGAAGATCAGCTTCCTATGCTGGAACAGGCACGTGAGATCGTTCGTAAATTCAACGCTGTCTACGGTGAGACTCTGGTAGAACCGGAAGCTTTAATTCCTGAGAACAGCATCTGCTCTCGTCTGCCGGGTACCGATGGCAAGGCAAAGATGAGCAAATCCTTAGGCAACTGCATCTACCTGTCCGATTCCGAAGAAGATGTACAGAAGAAAGTATTCAATATGTATACGGATCCGAACCATATCAAGGTCAGCGATCCGGGTTCTCTGGAAGGCAATACCGTATTTATCTATCTGGATGCATTTGCTACCGATGAAGACTTCAAAGAGTTCCTGCCGGAGTACGCAAATCTGGACGAGTTAAAGGCTCATTACCAGCGCGGCGGTTTAGGCGACATGAAAGTAAAACGCTTCCTGAATGCCGTTCTGCAGAAAGAACTTGCTCCGATCCGTGCCAGAAGAAAAGAACTGGAGAAGGATATTCCGGCCGTTTATGAGATCTTACATCAAGGAAGCATTGTAGCACAGAAAGAGGCTGCACATACTTTATCCGAAGTAAAGGCCGCTATGCGTATTAATTATTTTGATGATGAGGAACTGATCAAGGCTCAACAGTTAAAGTACAATTCAGAAGTCTAGATATTGAGGTAATTATGGAAGAGAAGAAAATGCCAGAAGAAAAAAAGGATACCACATCGGTATCTCCGTATGAAAATCGAATAATCACGATTCCGAACATTCTGAGTATCTTTCGGATTCTGTTGCTTCCATTATTCGTCTATCTGTATCTTCATGCAGAAACGACCTGGGAATTTCTAAGAGCAGCCATTGTTCTTGCGGTTTCTGCTCTTACAGACTTAGCTGACGGCAAGATTGCCAGACGTTTTAACATGATATCGAAGCTCGGAAAAGTACTGGATCCGATTGCAGATAAGCTGACACACATCACGATTGCATTCTGCCTGTGCTGGCAGATTCCACAGATGATCTACGTATTTGTCCTGCTTCTCGTCAAAGAATTAAGTATGATGTTCATGGCTCTTTATGGCACTTTCCGGAAGAATAAGAAGATTTGGGATTCTGCGCAATGGTATGGTAAGGTCTGTACAACGATCGTCTTTGTCATATTCATTGTACTTGCTCTGTTCCCACAGATTCCGACACCGGTCATCAACACCCTGTTGTTTATCTGCTCTTTCAGTCTTCTCGGTAGTCTGGTCATGTATATCCGGATGTTCTGGTTACTGAATTCTTCCAAGCATAATCCGGATTAAGATCTGTCTGAATTCTTATAGATGCACGTAATAATAATAATAATAAACGTCCGGTTACAGGTTCATCACTTCCTGTAACCGGACGCTTTTGATTCTTGTTCTTTATCATTCGTTGTTGGGCTTCTTCATTGTAACTCCGGATTTTCGCTTTATTCCTGCATTCTCGCTTCTACTGTCTTGCGATCCGGAATAGCCGGAATGCCTCCGCGTTTCTCTACACAAAGACTGGCAGTTGCATTTCCAAACCTTGCACACTGTTCCAGCTGCTCTGTGGATAAATCTTCCGGCGCACATTCATGTCTTAAAAACTCTGAAATAAATCCGCCCCAGAAGGAATCTCCGGCTCCGGTTGTATCAACCGCCCGGCTCTTATAACCCGGCACCCGTTTCATCTTTCCTTCAGCAGCTACTAACACGCCATCCGCTCCTAAGGTAACTGCCACGATTCGGATTCCTTTCTTTATCAGATACTCTGCTGCTGCTTCCGGCTCCTTATACGGTGTCAGCAGCTCTGTCTCTTCATCTGAGATTTTCAACAGATCCACATACGGCAGAAGGGAACACATCCGTTCCATAGCCTCTTCCCGACTTTCCCACAAAGGCTGTCTGTAATTCGGATCATACGAGATCAAGGCTCCGGATTCTTTTGCCATTCTTACTGCCTGGAATGTTGTTGTCCTTGCAGGTTCATCCGTCAGAGACAGAGACCCTATGTGAAAGATCCTTGTATCCCGTACAATCTTCTGGTTCAGCTCTTTATAACATAGTTTTGTGTCAGCTCCCGGCTTTCTTGCAAATGAGAAGGTACGCTCTCCATTCTCCTTCAAAGCTACAAATGCCAGTGTGGTAAACACATCATCTGCCACTACCAGTCCTTCTGTGTCAATCTCTTCCGCTTCCATGGTATCCTTCAAAAATTGGCCATGCATATCATTTCCGACTTTCCCGATGAACGCGGTACGAAATCCGTTTTTGGCAGCTGCAGTCAACATATTGACCGGTGCCCCTCCCGGGTTCTGTTCGAAAAGCAGCATCCCGCTTTCCGAACGACCCGCAGGCGTAAAATCAATTAATACTTCACCAAGTGCAACAATATCATACTTTTTATCCATACGCAGCACCTTCTACTTCCTGATGGAAATGTCATAGAACTCTACCTTAGCATCCTGGCTTAACAGTCCTACTTCATACTGTGCCTTTGCATATTTACGATACGTAAATGCAACCTGTTCTCCAACAAATATTTCAACCATATCCTGGTCAATAATAAGCTTGATATCGATCGGTTCTCCATCCACGATCCGGAAGGTCTTCTCACACACACGAACACCATCCGGACCCGGGTCTGTCGCCTTCGGTACAGCCTGACAGGATGCCTCCCAGAATGGATCAACGCCCATCGGAAGATTTAAGAGTGATACCCTCTGCATTGCAACATCGAACTCTAAGAACAGGCATCCGCTCGCTTCTCTGTCTGACTTTATCAATACTCCAAAATGATCATATGCTTCTCTCGGTAATGCTTTCATGCTGAGAAGAAACTGTTCCTCAGACTGCTTTAAGAATCCATAGGTGCAGGTGCTTACAGAATCCATTTCTATTGTTTTCTCACCATAAAATTCTACATTTCCCAGTACATGCTCATATTCAAACGGAACCGACTCTGTAAATGCTTCTTCGTATTCCTTCGGAAGTTTTACATCCAGTTCTCCGTTCTCATCTGCAACCACTTCGTGTGGAATACAGAATGCTCCGCCCCAGTACCATTCGCCGGTATCACTCCGCTCTGCACGGTCATGTGCCCAGGCGAAATAGAACCGTCTGCCGTTATCATCCTGCATGGATTTCGCTGCATAAAACCGTCTGCCGCCGATTCCATCCTTCTTTGGCTTAGTCCATGGACCAAATGGCGATTTTGCCACCCGGTAAATCGTATTTACAAATTCTGAGAATCTGGAATATGACAGATACCAGGTATCTCCAATCTTATACATCTCAGAGCATTCCGGACAGTTCGTATGTCCCGGTGAGTAAATCGGTCCGTAATATTCCCAGTTCACCAGATCTTTGGAACGATATAAGACGATACAGCCTCTTCTCGTTACCGGCATATCCAGACGTCTTGCTGAGATCAGGATCCAATAACATGCATCTTCTTCATTGTAGAATACATATGGATCTCTCCAGTCCAGCTTCTCGTATAATTCTACCTTCGGGGTGATCACCGGATTGCCCGGATCCTTTGTCCATGTAATACCATCCTCGCTGGTTGCATGACAGATGGTCTGCTGGAACTCATTCGGCAGGGAATAACCGGTATAGAAAATATGGTATTTCCCCTCGCCGTAAATCACGGAACCTGTCCATACTCCGGATGCATCCGGCTCGTTACCTTCCCCCGGATAAAGGGCGGTCGGAAGCTCTTCCCAGTGTACCAGATCCTCAGATACACTATGGCTCCAAGTGGTTCTTAATCGGTCCGGGTACACGGTGGTACCCAGAGCCGGTGTTAATGAAAATATATGATACTTTCCTTCGTGATAAAACGGAATCGCATCTCCGGTTGAATCAGCGAAGGACATTTTACGAAAAATCTCCATATCTTTATCCCTGAAGCATTCTAAATCATGCTTTCCTTTCCCTCAGTCTCTTTATTTCTCTACCTTCTTTTTCTTCAGCTTGCCTAATTTGCCTTTCTGTACATCCAGAAGAACTGCACAGGCGATGATCAGACCCTTGATGATCAGCTGCCAGTATGAACTTACACCGATCAGGTTCAAACCATTGGAAATAATACCGATTACGATTGCACCGAATACAGTACCGCTGATCCGTCCTTTACCACCTGCCATGGAAGTTCCTCCAAGTACACAGGCTGCGATTGCATCCAGCTCATATCCACTACCTACAGATGGCTGACCGGAATACATTCTGGAGCAAAGTACCAGACCTGCAAATGCAGATAACAGACCGGATAATGTAAATACAACGATTTCTACTTTCTTGATCGGCACACCGGATAATCTGGCTGCTTCCCGGTTACCACCGATTGCATAGATGTATGTACCGAACTTTGTCTTATTTAACAGGAATGCAAAGATTGCAATTAAAACTACCATGTAAACAACCGGAAGCGGAATTACCTTGAACAGATAACCGGTACCGATGTTAATAAAGAATGCATCTGTAATACGGGTTGACTGTCCACCGGAATATACATATGCAATACCGTTTGCTACGTTCATCATTGCCATGGTAATGATGAAGGCCGGAACCTTAAACTGTGATACGATGAAACCACTTAAGAGTCCTGTCACTGCACCAAGCACGATGCCGAGCACAATTGCCAGCCAGATTGGAAGACCCTGATTTACAATAAAGCCTACAGTTAAAGTACCACTCATTGCTACGATCGCACCTACGGACAAATCAATGTGTCCCAGGATAATTACCAGCGTCATACCTAATGCAATATAGGTATTAATGGATATCTGTCTTAATACAGATATGATGTTTGTCGGGGTCAGAAACTTATCCGTTGCAAACGATATGATGACACACATGATGATCAATACCATAACGATACCGATATTGCTTCGGAATACATTGACCACCGGATTATTCAAAAGTACGTTTTTCTTCTTTGATTCACTCATATTATTCAACTCCTCCTGCGGCGTATTTCATAATTTCTTCCTGTGTCAGTTCATCCTTTGTCAGCTTTCCAACCAACCGTCCGGCTCTTACGACACATACGTTATCACACATATTGATGATTTCAGGCAATTCACTGGATACCATGATAATTGCGATACCCTGTTTTGCCAGTTCATTGATTGTGGTGTAAATCTCATATTTGGCATTTACATCCACACCTCTGGTAGGTTCATCCAGAATCAGTACATCCGGCTTGGTTGCCAGCCATTTACCAAGCACAACCTTCTGCTGGTTACCACCGGACAGGCTGCCTGCTTCAATCTCCGGAGAGGCTGCTTTCAAGCGGAGCTTCTTGGTATATTCATCAATGACTGCTTCACGCTTCTTCTCACTGATCGCGATACCGTTCATATAGAAATGAAGGGATGCCAGTGTCATGTTAAATGCTACACTGTTGCCAAGCACCAGTCCCTGTTTCTTACGATCCTCCGGAACCAGTGCGATACCGGCCTTAATCGCCTGCATCGGATTCTTAAAATGTACTTCTTTTCCGTTTAAGAATACCTGACCCGAGGTTGCCGGATGTGCACCGAAGATGGTCTCCATGATCTCGCTTCGTCCTGCACCGACCAGACCGGCAAATCCAAGAATCTCACCTCTGTGTACTTCAAAGCTGATATCCTGGAAATTCTTGCCATTCGACAGATTCTTAACACTCAGTGCAACCTCTGCCTTCTCCATGTCGCAATAATCTCTGGCATAGAAGCTTTCCAGATCTCTACCAACCATCATTGCCACCAGTTCATTCGGATTGGTCTCCGAAGTTTTCTTGGTTCCTACATAATGTCCATCCCGGATAACGGTCACCCGGTCTGAAATCCGGAACAACTCTTCCATTCTATGAGAAATATATATAATACTTACTTTCTTTTTCTTGAGGTTTTCAATAATTTCAAATAACTGCTCTACTTCTTCATTGGAAAGAGAAGAGGTAGGCTCATCCATTACAATAATGTTTGCATTAAAGGATACTGCTTTTACAATTTCTACCATCTGCTGCTGAGCGATGGTTAAATCTTCTACCATTGCATCCTCCCGGATCTTTACACCCAGAGATGCAATCATTTCTTTTGCTTTTCTGTTGGTCTCTGCCATATTGATTGTTCCGAGCTTCGTCTTGATTTCTCTGCCCAGGAACAGATTCTGTGCTACGGTCAGATATGGAACCAGCACAATTTCCTGATGAATGATTCCGATTCCATTTTCTCTTGCGGCCGGAACACCGTTAATCTTAACTTCTTTGCCCTGAATCTTAATTGTGCCTTCGTCTGGCTGATAGATTCCGCCGAGTACCTTGATCAGGGTTGATTTTCCGGCACCGTTCTCTCCGAGGAGTGCATGAACCTCTCCCTGTTCCAGGCTAAAATCAATACCGCTGAGAGCATAGATTCCAGAAAAGCTTTTCTTGATTCCTATCATTTCCAGAACTGTTTGTCCCATAGTGTACCTCCTTTATAAGGGAATGGCACTGTCAGTCATTCCAACAGTGCCTTTCTTCCCAGTCATCTTACTGCCAGTCGTTAATAGTTTCCTTAGCTTCGTCTTCTAATACCAGGTGAGAATCCAGATATACTTTCTTCTCATCAATCTGAGTGTCACCATTCAGATATTTTACTGCTTCGTTGAATGAGTATTCAGCGATCTGAAGTGGTACCTGGCAGGCAACTGCTGTGAACTCGCCATCTAATAATGCCTGCTTACCATCCGGAGAAGCATCAATACTGTAAACGCCGATCTCACCGGTCTTGTTTGCTGCCTTGATTGCTGCTGCAGCACCCAATGCTGAAGGGTCATTGATGCAGAAGAATGCATCGATGTCAGGATTTGCAATAATGATATCCTCTGCCAGGCTCATGGATGCATCCAGTGCAGCCTCGCCATCCTGCTGTGCTACAATGTTGAACTTATCCTTGTTATCGCCAAGACCTGCAAGGAAACCATTTACACGGTCTACACAGCTCTCATTGGAAGGGAAGTCTAATACTGCAATATCAGCTCCATCCGGATAATCCTTAACCATCTGCTCACCAACCAACTGTCCGGCCATGTAAGCATTGGTTCCTACGAACATTGTTACGAAGTTCTCAATATCATCGTCAATAACTGCGGTATCTACATTGAAGATCGGGATTCCTGCATCCTTGATCTCTGCCAGTCCTGAAGTAATACCGGCTGAATCAACCGGAATAATAAATACTGCATCGTATCCACTGTTTGCTACATCGGACAACTGGCTTAACTGCTTGTTCAGATCATAGTCAGGATCCAGACAGGTGTAAGAAATTCCGTTCTCTGCACACAGCTCACTTAATTTTGAATCAATGGAGCTCTGGAATGTGTTGTTCAATGTGTTTGTACAGAATGCAAATGATAAACCGGAAGCTGCTTCCTGTGAAGAACTGTTACCGGTATCACCGCTTCCTGTGTCGCCACCGGATGTTCCACATCCTGCCATCATGCCGACTGCCATGCACAGGCTCAAGCCTAATGCTAATAATTTTTTCATTTTTCTCATATCGTTTTCCTCCTTATTTACGAGTATTTGTTCGAATCCATTTATAACGACAACTAAAGGATTCCAAAACAAATCGAAACCGGTTTTTACGTAAATTTATCAATTTGTTTTCTCCTTTGTTTGATTGTATGTTACCGCACCTGTTGAAATATGTCAATATTCATTCTTTCAAAAGCTTATTATTCGTCATTTTATACAATTTCTCATTTTTGTTTTTGATTTTTCCTTCATTATTTTTCGCTTTTTACGTAAATTATTTTTGTTTCTTGTTTTTTACGTAAATCTTTGTGGTTTGTGAACCGATTCGTTCGTTTTTCTGTCTCCTGTGCATCTCCACCTGCTATTTCAATGCTTTGCTCATACGGCATGTCAGGAATGATAAAACCGTCTATCCCAACCTCGGCACACTTCTTACTGAAGCGGTCATAACCATATCGGAATACCGGTACGATGTCATATCCTTTTGCAAGCTCTTTTACTTTCTCGATCGTCTGCATGTGTCCTCCTTTTCTCTGACGAGATCCGGAATGCTGCGCATTAAAAAAACGCCCCTGACAACAGGTTAACCTGTTGTCAAGGACGGTAAAATCTTCACCGCGGTGCCACCTTGATTCGTGGAATCCACACTCTCATCAGAATACCAACATATTCTCAGCAACTCACGTATGCTCTCACGTCGCAGAATACTCAGAGCAAAGCTCCTTTGACTGCGCCCTCAGTGGTCCATTTAACAGCCGGCGTTCTACCGGTTCTCATTTGAAGTACTTCATCAATTCTTCCAGATCCGCCGATACTTCTTTTACCATCTTCGTATCTTCTGAAATTTTATCAATTGATTCCGCTATTTCAAATACACTCGCATTTACCTCCTCATTGCTGGCCGCATTTTCCTGGCTGATCGCACTAAGTTCCGTTATGCTGTTAACAATATCCAGCTTGAGGCTTTCCAGCTTTTGTGTTTTCTCTGCAATTGTTCTTGCGATTTCAACATTCGCCTCTATCGTTTCGCTCAATGTATCAAATCCGGTTTTTGCGCCTCCGATATCGGTCTGTTCCTGCTCTACCAGCCTTTTCATTTTCTCTGTCAGGTTCACATATTCTTTTGATTTGCCGAGAATCGTTTCCGCAATCCCCTTGATCGTATCTGTTCCCTGACTGCTTTGCTCTGCCAACTGCTTAATTTCAGATGCTACAACCGCAAATCCTTTTCCTGCCTGTCCTGCTCTTGCCGCCTCAATAGATGCATTTAATGACAACAGATTGGTTTGCGTTGTAATGTCAGAGATCAGTTCCACTGCCTCATTAATAGAAGAAATTTCCTGATTCATTTCTTTGGCCTGGCCTATAATTTCCGCAATAATATTATACGTTGTTTCAGAGCTTGTCAGCACCAGGTTCATTGACTCCGTAGCATTCTGACTTGCCTCATTCATCTTTGCAGAATTATTGTTTAACTCCTGCGTTTCCGTTTCAATCACCGAAATATTGTCGCCCATTTCGATCATCTTCATATTTACCGCCTGCACATTGTCCGCTAATGTGACCGCAGTTTCCGAAAGTTCATCTATCGCATCTCTGATCTGGCCGGCTCCTACACTGCTGGTTTCTGCCAATGTATTCAATGACTCTATACTGCTATCCAAATGACTCACATGCTCATCCACCTTGGTTACGATGGCATTTAATTTTGCCTTCAATGCAGAAGACGCCTGAATCAAAATGTCCACTTCGCGAATAGCTGATTTACATTCTAAATCACCGGATAAATCACCATTTGCAATCTGTTCAATATATCCCGAGGTCACCATCAACGGCTTACGGATTTTAAATGCCAGACAAACTAATATACCTATAAAAAATACAAGTAAAGCACCTGAAATGAAAAACAGGTTCCTCAGCATACTGGAAATCGCGTCCTTTACCAATGCTTCCTTTTCTCCGGAAAATGCCATTCCCAAAACTTCTCCATTATCCGAATATACCGGTCTATAATATACATAATATTTTTCGCCTTGAATATCTACGCCGTCAGTTTTATAATCATTCCCCGCTTTTACTGTTTCCCAAATAGCAGGATCTGCCTTTGTCCCTTCTATTCTTTTTCCACTTTCATCAGCAATGGATGTAATGTATCTCTCATCTTTCAGAAATAATGTCTGTTCAATATGTTCATCCTGCAAGGAATCAATAAAATCATAACTTACCTCATCCCTTGCAAGAATATCTTCCCGGATATCCCATGTAAAATACTGCTCCACCGATGTTGAACAAGCCTTTAATCGAAGATATGTGCTATCTATCAGCTCATTTCTCATTCTCCCTGCAGCATACAATGTCAATACAACAATTGCCACAATTAACGGAATACACCCTATCATCAGAATCACTTGTTGATATTTAATCTTTCTTTTCATCCTTATTCTCCCTCTTTATCCTATTACCTGGAAAAAACTTTCTGTTTTACTTTTTTCTTCCGAACAGCCCCTTTTTCTCATATGGCTTTGACGAAACTTCTGTCACCTCATACCCGGTTGCTTCGATCGCAGAACGCAGCTTTTCTTTATCCAGCTCCTGTTCGGAAAGGACCACCATCTCGCCCTTCTTATGAGAGCTTGTCACCTTTTTGATCTGAAAATTCTGACGAACCACATCATTCACATGAGACTCACACATACCACATGCCATTCCGTTAATTGATACGGTTGTTTCTATCATGACACTTTCCTCCATTCTTTATCATCTCTATATTATTTATGGCATAGTACATATATAGCAAAAGAGCATGCAACTTAATACATGCTCCTTATTATATCACATTATTTCTCTTTACGCTAGTGTTCCACCCAATGCTTTTAATTCATCTACAACATCTTCACTCGGTGCGCCGCAGCAGATTACGCTGTCGCACGCAAGCATGGCGCCGTCACCCCGGCAGGTCTCTTCCCAGTTCCGCATCCACTCGCCATCGCCCCAACCATAGGAACCAAACAAGGCGATTTTCTTACCGTTTAAGCTGCCTTCACATGCCATGAACATCGGCTCGAACTCCGTCTCCTCTAACTGCTCCGCACCCATGGATGGACAGCCAAAGGCAATCGCATCATAATCATTCACCTTCGCCGGATCAAACTCCGCACTGGTGAATACCTCTACCTCTGCTCCGCCAGTCTTAGCTCCGTCCTCAACGGCCGCTGCCATGGCTGCTGTGTTTCCTGTGCCGCTCCAATATACAATCGCAACTTTACTCATAAGATGTTACCAACCTTTCTTTATATTATGTTTTATCTATGAACAACTCACCACGAGCCGATCAATCGAATGATATATGCGGAATGCTTCATAATATCTGCGTGTGCATTCCTGATACTGACGATAGGTACGCTTCGCATGCTCCACATCGCCATACGCCTGCCAGATTCCTGTATATTTCGCTTTACTTCCACCCAGTGCCATAAAGCTCCGGACATCCTCCGGCGGATATCCGAGAAACAGTCCGATCTCATGCGGAAACTCTTCCTCCTGATTCAGCCGATGCACCAGTTCTACCACGCACCGATCCGGATTACCGACCGGATAGTCCATCTCGTTCAAAATCTTCCATGCCTCCTGATGCTTCAGATCTGCTGCCAGCCGTTCCGGTCGGTACATATATACCAGAATCCGATCCTTCATATATTTCATCGGGAGAATTCGAATCCCCCGTGAGCCAAATCGTCGGTTCATCTGCCGGATCGTATCCGTAAGAGTTCTGCGATCCTCCAGCGGACAGGTAAACAGACTACCTGTTTTCAGTCCTGCCATTGTCGGAGAGCATTGTATCACCAATAGTTCTTCCTGCATGCTCCTGTCCTCCTCACGCCTTAAGTTAGTTTATTCATATTTTAATTAGTTTTAACTAACTTTAATAAAAGTATAGCATTGACAGTAGAAATCTGTCAATGCTATTTCTGTCTTTCTATTCGTTTTTCTTTATTTCCGTTTGAAAAGATTTATCAATTATACTTATAAAAGCCTTCTCCGGAAGATTTACCCAGCTTCCCTTCATCAATATACTGCTTCAGAATCGCTTCCATCTTCTTGAAGTTATACGGCATCATCATCTTCTTAAGCAATGGGGAAAAGATACCCGGAACGCTCTGATACTGATGCACGATATTATAGGCCGTATTCAGTCCCACCGTATCAAAAATCTGAAACGGTCCCTTCGGAGCTCCGGTGCCCCTTGTCCACGCGAGGTCAATGCTTGCCGGATCGGAGATTCCTGCTGCATACAGATCCAGTCCGCTTAACAGGAACGGCACCAGCATGGAGTTCAGCAGATAACCGCTCTTTTCTTTCCGCACCGGCAGTCCGATCATTCGAATATCATTCGCAAACTGCAGGATTTCATTAAAATATTTCTCATCGGTCTGTGGCTGCGTCATAACCTCTGCGGTATTGTTTTTCCAGATGGAGTTTGCAAAATGAAGGGATAAATACTTATCCGGTCTTCCGGTATATTTTGCAAACATGGATGGCAGCAATGTAGAAGAATTTGTTACCAGTACGGTCTTTTCCGGCAGAAGTGGGGCAAGCTTCTCATAGAATGCAATCTTATCCTTTTCATTCTCTGCCATGGACTCAATCACCAGATCTGCTTCCGCCACTGCCTTCGCCATATCCAGCTCCAGCCTTATCCCGGCATATGCCTTCTCTACCTTCTCAAGACAGGCTGCTTTATCAAAGCTTTCATCATCCGCAAGACCCGCACACCAGTCGCCCTTCCCGGATGCCATATCCTCAATTGCCGCAATATAGGTCTCCTTCAATGCGTCAAGCTTCGGCTGTGTCCGTCCGATCGAGCCCTCACTTCTCAGCCAGATCGTTACATTGGCTCCACAATATGCGGACTGGAATGCAATCTGACTCCCCAGAACACCACCGCCTGCAACTACTACGTTTTGATATATCATATTGGACCTCCTTGTATTACATCTGAACATTGTCAGACACCTTTATGTTATACAGTCAGTGCACTGTACTCTTCTAAATTCCATACTTTGGTTACGATCTCTGAATAAAACTCCGGCTCATGGCATACCAGTAAAACAGATCCATGATACTCCTTGAGTGCCCGTTTCAGTTCTTCCTTAGCATCCACATCCAGATGGTTAGTCGGCTCATCCAGAATGAGCAGATTGGTCTCCTGGTTGATCAGCTTACACAGCCGCACCTTTGCCTGCTCACCACCACTCAGCACCTTCACCTTACTCTCAATGTGTTTTGTCGTAAGCCCGCATTTGGCAAGTGCTGACCGGACCTCATACTGGGAAAATCCCGGAAACTCCTGCCAGATTTCTTCAATACAGGTATTCTCCGTACCGGCCATTTCCTGTTCAAAATATCCCTTGTACAGATAATCTCCGAGCTCCACGGATCCCGACAATGCAGGAACGATTCCCAGCAGACTCTTTAGCAATGTGCTCTTTCCGATTCCGTTCGTACCAACGATCGCGATCTTTTCACCACGTTCCATCCGAAGATTGATTGGCTTGGATAACGGTGCCTGTTTCTCATATCCGATCACCAGATCCTCTGTCTCAAACAGCATCTTTCCCGGTGTTCTCGCTTCCTTAAAGTAAAACTCCGGCTTCGGCTTCTCCTTTGCCAGCTCGATCACGTCCATCTTATCCAGCTTTTTCTGTCTGGACATCGCCATATTTCTGGTAGCCACCCGTGCTTTATTTCTCGCAACAAAGTCCTTCAGCTCACTGATTTCCTGCTGTTGTTTTCGATATGCCGCCTCCTGCTGTGCCTTGCGCGCCTCGTAGACCTCCAGGAATTTATCATAATTACCTACATACCGATTCAGTTCCTGATTTTCCATATGATAAATAATATTTACGACATCATTCAGAAACGGAATATCATGACTGATCAGAATAAATGCATTCTCATATTCCTGCAGGTAACGTTTCAGCCATGCAATATGCTCGGCATCCAGATAGTTTGTCGGCTCATCCAGTAACAGGATCTCCGGCTTCTCAAGCAACAGCTTGGCCAGCAGCACCTTCGTCCGCTGTCCGCCGCTTAAGTCCGTGACATCATGATCCAGTCCAAGTTCCAGCAGTCCCAGGGCTCTCGCCACCTGCTCCGTCTTCGCATCGATCATATAGAAATCATGGTTGGTCAACAGATCCTGTAAGGTTCCGACCTCTTCCATCATCTCCGCGATCTCGTTTTCTGTTGCATCCGCCATGCTATCATAGATCTGATTGATCTTTTCTTCCATCTCAAACAGATAGGAAAATGCGGATTTCAGCACCGATTCGATCGTCATGCCCTTTTTCAGTACGGCATGCTGGTCCAGATATCCAACCCGGACATGCTTGTTCCATTCCACTTTTCCTTCATCCGGTACCAGTGCCCCCGTTACAATGTTCATAAAGGTACTTTTCCCTTCGCCATTGGCTCCGACCAGTCCGATATGCTCTCCGGCCAGCAGCCGAAACGATACGTCATTGAAAATCGCTCTGTCTCCAAAGCCGTGTGTCAAATGTTCTACATTTAAAATCATCTGTCTTCTATCTTCTCCATTATCTTCCTTGTTTCCGGCTTTCTTTGGTTCCTGCCTTCTTTATCTTCTGTCTCCTTATTCTCGAGTGGATAAAGAACAACAAATTCATCGTCGCCAAAAACGGAACGCACCAACCGCATTTTCTGTAATATTTCTTCTTGCGCCTTCACGATAATCAATCGATGTTAAAAATGGGCAACCACAGCTTTCCGTATAGGAAATTTCCGGTTCAATATAGTGGCACTGCTCAACCGGCTTCCCTTTCCATATTTTATCAAAAAGCTCCATGCAATGTCCAGCTAATATTTCTCGCTTATGTGATACCGTCGTAATCTGAGGATTAAAACAAATCGCCTTATCCAGATTATCAAATCCCGTTACCACAAAATCGTGTGGAATAGAATAACCATTTTTTTGTGCCTCATCCATTAATCCAGCCGCAATATTATCATTTGCACAGATAAAAGCATCCGGTATTGTCCGCCCTTCATCTATATACTTATGAAAATAGTCGTTTCCGCTGTTCATTTCAAATGTTCCATACGAAACGGTGTTAATGTTCTCATCCAAATTCCATTCTTTAATACATTCCCTAAACGCCTCTGCACGTATCAAGTTCTCACTACTATTTTTTGGACCGCCTACAAAACAAAACGACTGACAATTATGCTCATTTTTCAAATGTATCATCATCTGACGAATAGCACGCCTGTTATCAATTCCAACATAATATAAATCCTCAACGAAGTTTCCCAGGCTGATTGCCGGCACGCCGCTTTTCTTTACAATCTCAATCAGATGGCGACGCTGTGCCGTGTCCTTCATGGTATTTATATCGATAATAATCCCATCATACCGATCCAATTCCGGCAGAGTGAAAATATTATATTCTCCCTGATTAAATACCGGATCATTACTCCAATTACCCATACAATTATAATGACAGATTTCTATCGATTCAGAATGATTTTCATTGAACGCATTAATTCCTCGTATCCACGCATATGTAATCAATCTCTTCCATCCATCTGCAAGTAACGCAATCTTCTTCATCAAAACCCCCCATTTTATAAAATAATCAAATTATGAAAAAACGCCCCTGGCAATACAAAACCCGGGGCGCATTAGAAAAATCGTCAAATATATTAGTTACTGCGTCCATAACGAACAGTAATCTCTTTTATCTCCTTGGCTAAAGTTTCGTTTAACTCTTTGCCATCCACACGCCATCTCCAATTGCAGCCAACCGAGGAAGGCGTATTCATTCTCGACTTGTTGTCCAAGCCCAGATAATCCTGAATCGGAACGATGCAAATTTTTGCATTGCTCCGCATAATCACACCAATGAGTGGAATATTTATTTTATCTGCAGGTGTATAATAATCACAAAGATAGTCTCTTGCTTTTTTTCTACCTTCGTCATCGACTTCCTGCCACCAGCCCACCAGAGTCTCATTGTCATGCGTACCTGTATATGCCACACAATTCTCTATATAATTATGAGGTAAATACTCCCTTGCCGAGCCAGTATCCCTTGTGTCAAATGCAAATTCCAAAACCTTCGTCCCCATGAATCCGCTATCTGCAACCAGCTTCCGGACCGAATCCGTGATATAGCCCAGATCCTCCGCAATCACAGGCCGTTTACCAATCTTCTTTTCAATCGTATTAAACAAATCCATTCCCGGACCTTTTTTCCAACGGCCATTTACTGCATTCTTATCTCCATATGGGATAGAATAATACTCATCAAAGCCGCGGAAATGATCAATACGTACCACATCATATAACCCAAAGCAAAAGGAAAGTCGTTCAATCCACCAAGCATACTCTGTCTTTTTATGGTAATCCCAATCATAAAGAGGATTCCCCCAAAGCTGTCCTTCCGTCGAAAATCCGTCCGGCGGGCATCCCGCAACTGCCTTTGGCGTACATTGTTCATCTAACTGAAATAATTCCGGATGTGACCATGCATCCGCACTATCCAATGATACATAAATCGGAATATCTCCAATAATTTTAATTCCCTTTTTATTTGCATAAGCTCTAAGCTTATACCATTGATTGAAAAACTGGAACTGCATAAACAACTGAAAATCAATTTCATCTGCCAGTTTCTCTTTATATTCACGCAGCCCCGCTTCTGTACGACTATGAATTGCCTCCGGCCACTCGGTCCAGTTCATTCCGCCAAAATGATTTTTCACAGCCATATACAGACAATAGTCATACACCCATGTCTCATTCTTATTTAAGAATGATTTATATTCCATACTGTTCTTATGCCTGCTTCTCTTATATGCCTTACGAAGCAATACATACCGCTCATTGTATTGTTTTTCATAATCAACAGACAGTTCGTCTGCTCCAAAATCAACACTATCACATTCTTTTCTTGTCAATAATTCTTCGCTGATCAAAGTCTCCAAATCTATGAAGTACGGATTCCCGGCAAATGTGGAAAATGACTGGTATGGTGAATCTCCATATCCTGTAGGTCCCACAGGTAAGATCTGCCAAAATGTCTGACCGGCTTCCACTAACCAATCCACAAATTTATATGCTTCTTCGGAAAAGCAGCCAATTCCATACTTTGATGGTAAACTGGAAATCGCGAACAATATTCCTGCTGTTTTATCCATATATGTCCTCCCTATACGTCAGGACAGAACAATTATACTCTGCGGACACTTTCGCCCTCGATCAAACTATGTGGGGCATAATCATGTTCACTCCCCAGTGTATAATGTATGTGCTTCATCAAAAGCTCCACACTCCGCTTTGCTATACCATTTATGTCCTGACCCATCGTTGTAATTCTTGGTGTGTAAAATCTCGATATTACTGTACCATCGAACCCTACTACCGATATATCATCCGGTACTTTCTTCCCGGCATCTTCTATTGCTCGAATCGCACCAACCGCAATTGTGTCTGAAAGTCCGACAATTGCTGTCACACGCACGTTTTTTTCAAGTAACTTTTTGGTTGTCTCATAACCTGCCTCATACGAATATCGGCAAGCCATGTAATTCTTATCCGGATCAAATTCCAGACCACTTTTTTCAAAGCCTTTTTTACATCCGAGGTAACGAGAAAAACTAATCTGTTTGTCTGAAATCTCGCCACCCATTACGACAATATCCTTGTGTCCATAGCTTGTTAAATACTGCACAAGCTCCATTGTTGCAGTCTCATCATCCACACATACAGAAGAAACATTATGGAACGATAACTCTCTTGCACTTGTAGTTGCAACAATACAAGGTATGTCAATCTCATTCATACGATCATCAAAAAGAGCTAAATTAGCACCGAGAAAAATAATTGCTTTTGAGGTTTTGTCACGAACGAATCTTAATGCCTCGGCAACCTCATCTCCGTCTTCATCAATAATCTGACAGGATACAACTTCTTCCAGCTCTGATAACAGAAGTGTGATCCGATCAAGGATCTCCATAAAGAAGCTATTGTGACGGCCTTTCATGATAATTGTAACTGTATTTCCTGCACACCGCTTCAGCTTTCTGGCATTTCCATTTGGTTCAAAATTGCTCTCTTCGATAATTTTTAATATCTTTTCCCGTGCTTTATCACTTACACCCGGTTGTTTGTTTATTACTCTGGATACGGTCCCTATACCGTATCCAGATAATTTTGCTATATCTTTGATCGTCATATAATCGCTCCTATTAAAAAATGTGATTATATATTAACCCTTAACAGCACCAGCCGCAACCCCTTTGACAATATATTTCTGAGCACATAGATAGAATACAACAACCGGAATGATCGCCATGATCAGGCATGCCATGATTGCACCCATATCAACACGGCCATAGCTTCCCTTCATATACTGGATAACGATTGAAATCGTCTTAAACTTCTTAATGTCAAGTACCAGATATGGAAGAAGGAAGTCATTCCAGATCCACATAGCTTCAAGAATACCTACGGAAATAAATGTAGGCTTCATCATAGGAACTACTATACAGAAGAATGTCCGGAGTGGTGAACATCCATCAATCATTGCAGCTTCTTCAACTTCTATCGGAATCGATTTTACAAATCCCGTGAACATAAATACCGCCAATCCTGCGCCAAAGCCAAGATAAACGATTATAATTCCCCAAGGTGTATTCAAATGGAGGGAGTCTGCCGTTCCAGAAAGCGTAAACATAACCATCTGGAACGGTATGACCATAGAAAACACACACAAGAGGTATATAAGTTTTGTACACACATTCTTAACCCGAGTAATGAACCAGGCTGTCATTGAACAGCAAATCAAGATCACTGCAACCGAAAATACTGTAATGAATAAAGTCCAGCCTACAGCTTTCAAGAAATCATATTGAGTAATTGCTGTTTTATAGTTTTCAAGACCAACATAGCTATCCGCTGTCGGCAGCTTAAATGTCTCAAGGTTAATGAACGTCTTTGACTTCATCGAATTAATTAATACAATAAAGATTGGAGCAACAAACACAATCGAAACGAGTGTGAAAAACAATGTCGCAAGTATTCCCATCACTTTCTTTTTCATCATTGTTGCACCTCCTTATCTCTTGTCGTCTTCAACTGCAGCAATCCAATGGCTACTACGATTATAAAGAACACAACTGCTTTCGCCTGTCCAACGCCTTCAGCGCCGACCCGGCCATAGAATGTATTATAAATATTCAAGGCCAGCATCTCTGTCTTATGAAGCGGTTCACCACCTGTAAGAGCAAGATTCTGATCGAATAACTTGAAAGAATTCGTAATCGTCAGGAACGCACATATCGTAATCGATGGCATCACGTTTGGAATTGTAATTCTGAACAATCTCTGTAATCTGGTTGCTCCGTCGATCATAGCTGCTTCCTGAATATCTCCCGGAATCGCCTGAAGTCCGGCAATATATACGATCATCATATAACCCACCTGCTGCCAGCCTACCAGAATGACCAAGCCCCAGAAGCCTAATGTTTCGTTTAATTTCAGGGCTGTATCAAACTTCACGAAAATACCATCAAATATCAGCTGCCAGACATAACCTAATACAATACCACCAATCAGGTTTGGCATAAAAAACACTGTACGGAAAATATTCCTTCCTTTAATATTCTGTGTCAGTGCAAGTGCAATCAGAAATGCAAATACATTGATCAACACAAGCGAAACAATTGCAAATAATGTAGTGAATTTGAATGATCCAAGAAAATTTAAATCCTTAAATGCCTCTATATAGTTTTGTATTCCGACAAACTTTGCATCTTTGATTGTTGTAAAATTACAGAATGACAAGTAAACACCTTCAATAAAAGGAATAATAAAACCTATCAAAAATGCACCCATAGTCGGTAGCACGAATATCGGCCAATATTTTTTTACTGCCCTTTCCATCTTATACCTCCTATGCCCTTGAGCATCTGCCTTCTAAAAAAGGGAGGAGAAGTCTCCTCCCTTTCAAATTGCAGATTCTTTTTTCAGGCCTCTTAATCCTAGTTTCCTGCTGCCTGGCTCTCTGTAGCCCAGCCTTCAACGAATGCCTTCTTTACAAGATCCCAATTCGCATCTGTCTGATCTGAAGCGTATACTGTAAGTGCTGATCCAACTTCGTTCTTCCATGTCTCAGAAGGCATTGTTGTGAAGTTCCAGCTTACAGGTGTCTTGCCATCTGCCACATACTGGCTGGCAATATTCACAAGAAGGTTATCTGATTCTAGATTCTTCTTGAATGGTGTAACAAATCCCATTCCGTCTGCGCCTGAAGGCATCGCTCCCTGCGAACCGCATACTGCCTTAAGTGCTGTATCATCTGTAGCAACCCACGCTATGAAATCCTCTGTTGCCTTGATATCTGCTTCTGAAGCCTTGCTATTGATACACCAGTAGTTCTCTGTACCTGTGCAAAGTCCCTGATTCTCTTCTCCGTCTACACCAATATAAATCGGAATCATTCCAAGGTTCTCATCTCCGATTGAGCTTATATCTGAGTATGCCCATGTACCATTCTGATAAAATACTGCTTTTTCTGATACGAACTCAGCAACCGCATCATCACCGGTCTTAACACTGAGCTGCTTTGGATCTGTTGTTGAATTGTTGATGTACAAATCCCAGATCTGACGGTAGTTATCTAAGTATGTGCCCTTGATTGCATTTGTGTTGTTGATTCCGTCTGCCTGATACTCATAGTATACAGGTAAGTTTGCAAGGTGGGTCTTAAATCTCCAGTCTGATGAGCCGTCCATACCCGCTGATGTAAATGCATCAAATCCAAGTTCGTCACGTCTTGCTGTAATATCTTCTGCTACGCTCTTCAAATCTGCAAAGCTCTTGATGTCGTCCACTGAGTAACCTGCCTCAGCAAGAAGCTTCTTGTTACAAATGATACCATAGGACTCGATAACATATCCGATACCTGCTACCTTGTCGCCATCCTTCAATGCGAAATCCTCTGAAGTAAGCTGCTTATAGATTTCTGTGTCAGACAGATCAGCACAGTAATCTTTCCACGATGCAAGACCAACCGGACCATTTACCTGAAACAGTGTAGGTGCCTCTGATTTACCCATCTCACTCTTAAGTGTTGTCTCATACTGGCCAGATGCTGCTGTAACAACTGTTACCTCTACGCCTGTCTCTTCTTCGTAGATCTGAGCAAGTTCCTGCCACTGGGCATCTGCTTCCGGCTTAAAATTCAGATAATATACGGAACCCTTATCGTCTGAGGCTTCCGTTCCTCCGCAACCTGCAAGCAGTGACATCGTCATTGCTGTAATTAATCCTAAAGCCAAAATTTTCTTTTTCTTCATGATTTTTCCTCCTTTAATAATCATTTCATGGTTTGTTAATTATTACGTATACGTCCTTTGGAAACGTTTGTTGTATCGTTTTTGGTAACGTTTCCATTTCATAAACTAATGATACAACATTTATAAGCTTATTGCAATCAAAAAAATTAATATTTTGTTTATTTAGTCAAATTATACATCTTTTTCTTTTTTTGTTTGTTGATTATTACCAATTGATATCCCGGATACACTTGTTATCTATTGATTTTTATTTCATTATCTTCCAAATATCATTATTGTATTCAGCTATTGTACGATCTGACGAGAAGAATCCTGCTTTCGCAATATTTACCATCATCTTCCGGCTCCAAGCCCTACGGTCCTCATATTCCCTGTATGCACGTTCCTTGGCATCAACATAAGAGTCGAAATCAATAAATGTCATAAACCAGTCTTTATTAAGAAGTTCATTATATAAACGATGAAGCATTTCCGCATTTCCAAGTGCTATAACTGCATCGCTGACAATAAAATCAACCGCTTCCTTCAATACAGGATTATTCTCATAATATGTCCTTGAAACATAGTCTGCCTTTGCATAGTGATCAATAATCTTATCACTTGACTCTCCGAAGATATAGATATTATCATCGCCAACCAGCTGATGGATTTCAACATTCGCACCATCTTCCGTTCCAAGAGTAACCGCACCATTTAACATAAACTTCATATTGCCGGTTCCACTTGCTTCTTTTGACGCAAGAGAAATCTGCTCCGAAATATCACATGCAGGAATTAATTTCTCTGCAAGAGTAACATTGTAGTTTTCTACCATAACTACATTCAAATACCGGTTTACCTCAGGATCATGGTTGATCAATTCCTGAAGACACAAGATCAAATGAATAATATCCTTTGCGATCGTGTATGCGGGTGCAGCCTTTGCGCCAAATATAACTGTGATCGGCGTAACAGGAAGCTTGCCTGCTTTGATCTCCAGATACTTATGAATAACAAAAAGCACATTTAACTGCTGACGCTTGTACTCATGCAATCGCTTTACCTGGATATCAAAAATCGAGCTTTCATTTAGTTCAATTCCCTGTGCCGCCTTGAAATATTCTTTTGCATGAAGCTTATTCTGATTCTTAATTTCAAGAATCTTTGCAAGTTTCTCGTCATCATTTACGAATGCAAGTAATTTTTCTAATTCCATTGCATCTTTCTTATATCCGTTACCTATCCATGCTGTGATTGTATCTGCCAGCATTTTATTACAATAAAGAAGCCAGCGGCGGAACGTAATACCATTTGTCTTATTGTTAAATTTCTCCGGATATATTCTATAAAAATTATTCAATTCCGAATTCTTCAAAATCTCTGTATGAAGATATGCAACACCATTTACACTAAATCCATAGTGAATATCAATGTGTGCCATATGAACCAAATCATTTCGATCGATAATCGCAACGCTCTCGTCGTCAAAACGTCTTCTTACCTTATCATCCAGTATTTCAATAATCGGAACCAGCTGCGGAACAATTTCTGCCAAATAATATCTTGGCCATTTCTCAAGAGCCTCAGCCAGAATTGTATGGTTGGTATATGCACACGTCCTGCTTACAACATAAATCGCCGCATCCATGTTCATCCCTTCGGCTACAAGCAGGCGGATCAACTCAGGAATAATCATGGTTGGATGAGTGTCATTAATCTGGATCACTGCGTAGTCGAATAAATCATAAAGATTACTTCCCTTCGCCTTACATTCGTCAATAATAAGCCTTGCTGCATTGCTCACCATGAAATACTGCTGATAAATCCGAAGCTTTCTTCCATCTTCATCGCTATCATCCGGATATAAGAACAATGTCAGATTCTTCTCTACATCTGTTTTATCGAACCGGTGATTCTCATCTACGATAGATTCATCTACAGTCTCTACATCGAACAAGCATAATTTGTTGGTACGATTATCGTAACCCGTTATATCAATCTCGTATAACCTGGACTGCAATGTACATTTTCCGAATGTTACAGGATAGGTCACATCTGTTTTTCTAAGCCAGCTCTGATCTCCGATCCACGGATTTGTTTCTTCTTTCTGCATTCTGTCTTCAAACACCTGTTTAAACAAGCCCAGATGATAATTCAATCCGATACCTGCGCCCGATAATCCAAGTGTTGCAATTGAATCAAGAAAACATGCTGCAAGTCGTCCCAGTCCGCCGTTTCCAAGAGACGGTTCTACCTCAATCTCTTCAATCTCTGCAAGTGTTTTTCCGCTTTCGGCAAGTGCCTCTTTGACGTCATCATAAATTCCAAGATTGATCATATTATTCGAAAGCAGCTTTCCAATCAGAAATTCCGCTGATACATAATAAATCTTCTTTTTCGTTTCTTCCATGCGCCGGCCGTCGGCTAACTGCTTTGTCAGATTGAGCAATGCATAATATACTTCTTCATTGCTGCTTTCAGCTATTCCTTTTCCAAGCAGTTTTTCAAGTTCCTGTTTTACCTTCATCATATACCCCTTTCATTTAATTTGCGCTTCTGTACGCCCTCTTTGCAATAATACAATATCACGAATTGGAAACGTTTCTCTTGCAGAATAGTATCATAATGTGATACGATTCTATCAACCAGGGAGGTAATGCGCTATGAAAGAGATTATACAGCCAGGCTCTATATCTAATATTGAATTGAACGAAAACAAGATTCATTTTCAAAATGAATATCAATATAACACCTATATATGTTCGATTCCAATGGACTTTGCCAGTGTACCGGTCCACTGGCATGATGACTTCGAAATGATTGTTATCAAAAAAGGGCGTGGATACGTCACGCTCAATTTTCAGAAATATAAAGTTTCCTCCGGTGATATCATAATTGTTCTTCCCGGCATGCTTCATTCAATTGAAGGCAAACAAAATTCAACTATGGAATACGAAAATATACTTTTTTCAAAGCACTTTCTTGCCTTCGGTACGGATGACGTAACACAGCAAAAATTTATTGAACCTTTTTTTAACGGGGATATCCAGATTCGTCATTATCTGACACCCGGGCACACTTTAAATACGGAAATCAGTAATATTGTTGATTTATTGGACGAAAAAAGCGATGAAAAAGACTATGCTTACCAGCTATTTATCAAGGGCGCACTCATCCAAATTATATACCTATTGATCACGCACCCGCCAAAAGCAAATGATAATATACAAAGTGATAAGCATGAGGAAAAATTGAAAAGTATCATTCGATATATTTCCACACATTACTATGAAGATATATCCATCGAGGAAATTGCAGATTTCTGTCACTATAGTCCATCGCATTTTATGAGATTTTTTAAGATTCATACCGGAATGAGTTTTATTTCATATGTGAATGACTTCCGTGTTACAGAAGCACGCGCTATGCTCATGTCAACCAATGATTCGATTCTTGAAATTTCACAAAAATGCGGATTTTCAAATCTGTCGAACTTCAACCGAATGTTTAAAAGAAAATATGGCGTAACGCCAAGACAGGTACGTAGCTGAGTGTATTCAGATAGTCTGCGGCAGTCCTTTGCGGAATGCCGCACTTACAAAAAGTTTGACTAACTGCGTAGCCTAACTCAACATCTCTTTCAAACACGATTTTACCTTTCTCCATGGCTCCATATCCTAAGACTTGACATGTTTTGCGATTGTATCGGTTACTTCTTCCATGTCAAATGGTTTTGAAACATGACCATTCATACCAGAATTCACTGAATCCTTGATATCCTCCGCAAAAGCATTTGCGGACAAGGCAATAATCGGAATCGTACTTGCGTCCGGTCGTTCCATCTCCATGGCACGAATAGTTTTCGTAGCCTGATATCCGTCCATGTTCGGCATCATAATATCCATCAAAATAATATCGTAAGTGCCTCGTGGATGATTTTTGAATAGTTCGACCACTTCCTTTCCATCGGATGCCCGTGTCACAACCATGCCTGCATCCTCCAGCATCACCGTAGCAAGCTCAGCATTCAGATCATTATCCTCTGCCATAAGAACATTAACACCTGTCAAGTCACGATGCACTGGTTCTTCTTGCTTTTGATGAATATCTTGCTCTGTCAACTCCAGCGGAATCTCCACTGTGAAAGTAGTTCCAATGCCCTTTTTGCTTTCAACATCAATTTTGCCACCCATCATGTGAACATATTCCTTTGTAATGGCCATTCCAAGTCCGGTACCTTTATATTGTGTTCTGGCACCTTTGTCATCTTCTTGTGAAAATGGTTTAAATAGGTTTTTCTGAAACTCTTCACTCATTCCAATGCCGTTATCTTTAACAATATAACGGGCTACCATATGCTTGTCATCCTCTCCCGGATGGTTGCTGATATCCAGGGTGACCGTTCCACCATCCTTTGTGAATTTCACAGCATTACCAAGAAGATTCGTCAGAACTTCACGAATACGTGCAGCATCCGCAAAAACATAAGGATTCTTTGGTCTATCACGATATACTTCAAACTTCAAATCTCTGTTATAAAGGAGACCATTCACGATTGCCAGAACATTATCTGTCAGTTCGGTAATATCCACCGGTTCCGGAGAAAACACTGCTTTTCCGCTTTCAATACGACTGAGATCAAGAATATCATTCAACAACGAAAGCAGATGATTTGAGCTTTCCTGTACCTTTTCCAGACTTCCATGTATTTCTGCAACCGCATTCTGGTGTAATGCAATATTGGTAAATCCAATGATGGCATTCATCGGTGTTCGGATATCATGGCTCATGTTAAGCAAAAATGTAGATTTTGCCTTGTTTGCAGCATCTGCTTTTTCCGCAGCTTCCAACAATAATTGCTTTGCCTTCCGTTCCTCTTCCTTACTTTTCTGGTATATAAAATAGGTACTTAAACAGATCATCATCAACACCAACCCGACAATCGTACCACAGATTGTAGAAATTTTTTTTGTTTTCACTACCATGCCATACGCAGACTGCATATCCATTTCCATACAGAGTGCACCTACAATATCTCCCGTTCCATCCAGATTTGAACGTACCGGATAACAGGCCGTGAAAATTGGTCCCCAGGTTGTGTCCACAATATCTTGGGAATACACGTTTTCTCCGGAGAGAGCCCTTTCAATATAGGGAATCATTTCATCCTCTATATAATCCCCTGGATGCCTTACATCCCCGGCATCTGGATTCAAGCCATCCACTACATAGATTAGTTTTCCTTCTTCATTTCTCGTAGCAATGTAAATATATCTTGTAGAATTCAATGTCCGGATTTCATTGAGGTAGCAGGAAATATCCTTATAAAACTGTGTATCTTCATCTGAACGATCCTTGATTTGTGAAAAATCCTCCCATCCAATTTTTTCATCCACCAGTTTATTGACTGCATCTGCACTTGCTCTATCACGGGAGATTTCTGTTTCCAGTGCGGTCTTAGTATAGGCACTTTGCAGAATAAATGTGTATGCAGCTATAGCCAGAATGATAGCCAGTCCCATAAGCACAAAGATCTTTCCTGATATTTTTTGTTTTACAAACCTTTTCTTTTTCTTCAAATGTATCCCTTCTTGTGTTTTATCCATTTCGTCGTTATATTGCATAATTAATCCTCATATCTATTTAAACCAGGCATCATGATATCCATAAGCAGTATGTCAAACGCATATGGCTTCCACGCTTGCAAAAGTATTTTCAGGATAGATTGAAGTACAAGATAGCTTCAATCAAAAATCGAATTTTATTTTACCACATCATGCTTAGATATTCTACCAACATTTATCAATAATTACCAAACCTCCAAACTATTAATCGCATCCACCCAAGCTTGCATTTCTCCATCTCATCTTATTAGATTTTCTTTCCCTTATACCTTTCGGCAATAATATAAATCTGATTTATCTGACAATACATATCATTTCACTAATGAATGGGCTGGAATGCCTGTAAAATAGGGAAAGTTAGAAAGATATTTCGGCAAACTTGAATTGAGATTTCACCTGTTTTAAGAGATTTAATAACTGTTATATTTT